>Ga0326597_10000261_pt1 | contig 100241 bp, 97 predicted proteins | sample RVTome_12_FD_203789 | JGI IMG/M metagenome (GOLD analysis project Ga0326597, IMG submission 203789) | Soil microbial communities from uranium-contaminated site in the Upper Colorado River Basin, Wyoming, United States - RVT100D185 | ecosystem: Environmental > Terrestrial > Soil > Contaminated...
CAAACACAGACACTAGACGAGCTGAGCGTCTGCTTAACACCAGACCGCGCAAAAGATTAATGTACCTAACCCCAGTGGAGGTCTTTAGAAAAAATATGCACTTGACCTAGAATTTACGGTCTGACTCCGGATAAGGGTGATCACCCCGACATCGGCCGGAAAAAGACGCTCGTCAGTTATTTGCCAGCCGTTTTTCAAAAACCATTTTTTGACAAAATCATCCTGCCGGCTCTGATCAACATAAAAAGTTACTAATAAAATCCGGTCAAAATTATAAGTCGCCTGCTGAAGTTTTTCAGCGTTGTCTTCTGTTATCTGGGGAAACCAATTTTTTTTGACGATTCTTAAATCCAGATTAGGTTCATCATCAACCGGATAAAACCCTTCCAGCGTCACGCCTTGTAAATCATAAAATTTCAACGGCAAAGTTAAAATAAACGGATTGGCAATCACTTTACTGTTGTCAGTTGACTGATCTTCAATATATTGAATCACCTCCGGCCAGGCGGCTGTCACATTGTGGGGTGCCAGCGGCCAGATTAACAGAAAGACAATTATCAAAAACAAAGCTAAATATTTTTTAGTTAATTTTAAATTATCCAAACCCTTCGCCGCCAGTAAATACAAAGCCGGCGAAGCGATAATATAATATTTAGTAACATTAACATTAAAAATAAAACCAACGGCCAGCGGCAGGAACAGCCATAAGAGCAATAAAATTATTTGGCCCGACCGGTCGAAATCCACGATAAACCGTTTATCCGGCCGGCTGATCCTGATAACCGCTAAAATCAATAATCCTAAAATTATTATTTGCAGAATTAAATTAATAAATTCCTGATACCTGCCAAAAATAAAAAAATTATTTAAATTTTCCAGAAAGAAATGGCGGGTCGTCTGGGTAAAATACCAGCCCTGTAAAATATTCAGGCCCTCTTGTAATTTCAAATAGACCATTGGTCCAAACCAGATTCCAAAAACAATAACTACTGCCAGTTGCCCAAAAAACCACTTTTTAAAATTCAGCTTTAATTCCTTTTGAAAATACAAATAAAGAACAAAAGCGTTTTGAATTAATAAAACAAACAAACCGGTCAGATGAGTTAATAAAGCTAAAACCGTAAAACCCAAATATAAAATTAAATTTTTAAATTTATATTGATTAAGAAGCCGCCAGAAAAAATAAAAAGACAGCAAAGTCAAAAATAACAACAAGCTGTACATCCGGGCTTCAACTGAATAATAAATCTGAAATAAGGAAATCGCTCCCAGGAAACCGGCCAGCTGGCCAATTCTTTTTGAAAAAAGCTGTTGACCGACTAAATAAATTAAACCAATATTAGCCAGGCCAAAAATCAGCGATGATAATCTGACAATAATTTCATTTGAACCAAACAGCTTCAACCAGTAATGAATCAGCAAAAAATGAACCGGCGGATTATGATCGTAAATAATAAATGAAAACATTTCTGGCAGGTCAAGGCCGGCAAAATAAACCGTAAAAATTTCATCAAACCAAAAACTACCCTGGGTGGTTAGCGCCAAAATCCTCAACCCAGCGGCAAAAATGATAATGGCGCTTAGATATAAAATGTTTTTTTTGCCCATGAAATTTTAAATTCAAAATTCGAAATCCTAAATAAATTTTAATGATCAAAATTTAAAATTCTAAACTTGGTGAAAAAAGTTTTGGATTTAAAATTTTGTATTTCGTACTTATTTAGGATTTCTGATTTTGGATTTGGTGCTTTTTAAAAATTAATCCTTTTAACGTTGCTTTCATTTTACTTATCCAATTTTAATCTAACCATGCTTGAAAAGAACTCCGCCACGTCCCTCCCAGTCAACTTTGATTTTCCTGATTGACGGTCAATAAATGTTATCGGAATTTCTTTAATTTTACAGTTGTTTTTTTCACAAAGCCAGATCAGTTCTTCCTGAAAAGCGTAGCCATTGCTTTTGATCTTGCTTAAATCAAATGAATTTAAAGCTTCCCTTTTATAACAACGAAAACCGCTGGTCACGTCTCTGGTCTTTAAGCCCAAAATTAATCTTGAAAACCACATCGCCCCGGCGCTGCAAAATTGCCGCCATAACCCCCAGCCGATAATTTGGCCGCCTGGAATTTTTCTGGAGCCAATCACCACGTCAGCATTTTCAGCTGCTTTTAAAAATTGAGGGATGGCTTGAGACTGATGAGATAAATCAGCGTCCATTTCAAAAATCAAATCTGCTCCCTGCTCCAGAGCGTATTTAAAACCGTTCAAATAAGCGCTGCCAATCCCCAGTCTTTTTTCACGCTTAATCAGCTCAACCGGATATTGTCCTTTTAACCTTAAAACTTCATCAGCCGTGCCGTCCGGGCTATTGTCATCCACCACCAAAACGTTCAAATTTTCAATATTAAGCTTGCAAATTTCAGATATTAGCTTAACAATATTATCCCGTTCGTTGAAAGTAGGAATAATTATGGAAATTTTCATAGTTGGTAGATCACTGTTTCCTGATCCTCATAAACTTTTTCAAAATTTCCATCCAGCTCAATGTTCCGCGTCATTGCTTCGTGGCCGGCTTTTTCAATAAAGACATAACTGGACTGAAAGCGGGTTTTAATAATATCATATAAATTGCCGCCGGTTTTGCCCAAAGTAATATTAGCCCACTGCCAGTATAAATCCTGATCGTTTTCATACATAAAAGTCGGATCCAGACCAACCAGATAATAGTTATGATGATTATGATAAAATAACAAAGGAAATTCATCCCAGTCGCTGTGAAAAACTATCCCGCCCGGCTGACTGCCTGTCCCGCCTGTCCCGCCGGTAAAGCCGGAGGGGCTGGCAGCGACGGCGGGGTTGTCTTTTAACCACTGGCTGGCGGCCTCAAATTTAGCCGGAGAAAAACCAGCCAGAGCTTTTTTGGTATTCAGCATATCCCTGACTGACACAAAAATAAAAACCGCCGCCAAATAAACAATAATGCCATAAATTAAAACTTTATATTTAGACAGATAGTTGCTTTTAAGCTCCCGCCAAAAACTAAGCAGGCTGAATTTCAATGGCAGAGCGTCATTAACGGCAAACGCCCCAAATAAAATCGTCAAGGGCACGAAATATTCAACATTCCTCCGCGATTTTAAAGTAAAAATAAAAAAGAAAACGGCCGCCAGCAATAAAGTCCATGATTTGACTGACTGTTTTTTAATTGTGATTAAAAATAAGACACCCGCGACCAGCCAGAGCATAAAAACAAAAGCCGTCCCCCCCAGCAGTTCCAGAAATCCATACGGATACCACTCGCCGCCGACGCCAATCACTGATTGATAGTTAATCACCCCGATTTTAATAATCTGCTGCCAGTAAAAATTCAGGTTTTGTGGGAAATACGGGCTAAATAAAATTCCCAAAACTATCCCGCCTAAACTAGCGGCTAATAATTTTAAATTTGTCAGACTGACTATTCCTTTTAAAGCCAGCCTTACCTTTTTAATTTCAATTAACCGTTTAAAGCCCGTGGCAATCAAATAAAAACCAGTCAGCCCGACAATTAAAGGAAACCCGCCGTAAAGCCAGACATAAAAAAATGACAAAATAAACAACAGCCCGTGGCGCCGCTTAAAAATTAAATACAAGCCGATCAGCAAAACTATAATTGATAAGGCGGGGACTTTGGTTAAATTAATTCTAAAAACAAACGGGCTGCTGGAAATTGCCAATAAAACGTAAAATAAAGAATATTTAATTTCAAATTTTCGCAAAACCCAATAGAAGAAAGTGATAACTAAAGCCGCGAAAAAAATAGTGGCGATTTTAGCGCCAACAAACCGGTCAAAAATTGTCACGAAAGGAATTAACAACAGGTGATACAAAAAATGATGATCAGTGTAGTTATCTTTCAGGGTGGTCGCCTGCAGCCAGGGAAAATCTTTAATTATTCCCTGATCCCGGATCAGCTCGGCCGCTTTAATGTGATAAAAAGAATCTGGATCAGCAAGGGTCGGGGAAGCTTGAAGCAGGGTGAAAAGAGAGAAGGCAATTATAAAAACAATCAAATAAACGAGGAAATGATGAGAATTAAAAAACAGCTGTAATCGATGCATAAAAAAATAAGTCGCGAAGCCAGGCAACAGCCTGGCGTGGCGACACCAACCCTTGTGTCCCGATCCCGCCAAAGGCGGGATCGAGGATTCTCGATCCGCCTATGGCGGATCGGAACCTATTGCCTTCTTTAAATAATCCACCCAGGGAATCGGGCTCGGATCAATTTTATTGAGCATCGCCAGATAAAACCCCAGATAAGAAGTCAGGCTCAAAGTTTCAAAAGACTGAATCAGCTTAGTCGGCCCGGTCAATTTGATTTCCGTGAATTCATACCCCCGCTTCTTCAAAATATCCATGGTGATTTTATAACGAAGCTGTGTCCGGGGATGATAAAATCTTGAATTTAAAAAAATAAAATAAAAACTTTTTTTAGACTGCTTCGGAAAACTCAACCCTTCCAGCAAATGGTGGTTGATTTCAGGAATAGTAAAAAACATCGCCAAATTTTTGCCGTTTTCATTAATTTGATTGGCGGCCACATTGGCGTTGCCGACCAAATGCTCGGAAGCAATAAAAATTGGTATTTTATTATGAAGCTCCAGGGCGGTCTTTTTGGCCAGATTATTTTTCTTGACTTTCAGCCCAAAGCGGCTGTTCAGGCCGGCGACATAGCTGATCATTTTTTTAACTTCCTGATCACTCAATTTTATTAAACCGGTTTTCTCCAGTAATTTAACAATTCCCATAATTGAATAACCAATGGCCATTCGCGGCTGGCCGCAGGGATTATAAACCGGATCAATCAAATAGACCGGCCACTTTTTTCTCCGGGCCAGGTTCTTTAACTGACCGCCGGAAGTAATAGCCATTATCTTTTTCGTCCGCCGGCTGACTTCCTGGGCGGCAATTAAGACTTCTTCAGTATTGCCCGAATAGCTGGATAAAATCACCAGGCTGTTTTTTCCCAAATAAGCCGGGAGGCTGTAGTCGCGGACAATTTCTATTGGCAGTTTTAAAGAATCGGCAAACAATGTCTGGGCGACACGCGGTCCCAGAGCCGAACCCCCAACGCCAAAAACAATTATGTCGCTAGCCACGGCATACGATCTGGGAATTTTAATTTTTCTGACCTCTTCCACGGCCTGCTGGCACTGCCGATAAATATGTTCAATTGACTCAATCATTCCTTTTGAATCCAGTTTTTTTATTTTCTTTAAATCATCCAAAATCATAGCTTAATTTTTACTGCTTAATTCTTAATCCTGGTTTTCAATAATTATACCTGAAATGATTGATTTTTAAAACCTTTTTTGGTATAAAGAACAAGAGTTATCAAGGATTATCAAGGGATAGCAAGGTGTATCAAGGATAATCCCTGATTTCCCCTGATATCCCTTTATCAACCCTGATAAACCTTGCTTGCTATGTCCGGTCACAGCAAATGGTCAAAAATTAAAAGACAAAAAGGAGCGGCTGACGCCAAAAGGAGCGCTCTTTTTACAAAACTGGGCAATGCCATCAGCCTGGCCGCCCGGGAAATGGGCGGCGATCTGGAAACTAATTTTAAACTGCGCTTAGCCGTTGATAAAGCCCGGTCAGCCAACATGCCCCGGGAAAATATTGACCGGGCGATCAAGCGCGGCGCCGGCGAGCTGGCCGGCGACCAGATTGAAGAAATTATTTATGAAGGCTATGGCCCCCTGGGCGTGGCTTTTGTAATTGAAGCCCTGACTGACAATAAAAACCGGACAGTTGGCTCCGTCCGGCATATTTTGGCCAAACACGACGGTAATCTGGGCGGCAGCACCCTCTGGCTGTTTGACCGAAAGGGCGTCATTAGAATTGACCCGGCAAATTTAAAAATGGACAAAGATGAGTTTCTCCTGAAGGCGATTGATCTGGGAACGGAAGATGTGCAAGAAGACGAAGACAGCCTGATTATTTACACTGATCCGGGAGACTTACAAAAGGTCAAGGAGCTGTTGGAAAAAGAAGGTTTGGAAATTGAATACGCCGAACTTGAATATGTCGCCAAAGATCAGATCAAAGTTGTAGACGAAACGCTGAAAAACAGTTTGCAAAAAATTTACGTTGAGCTGGACGAAGACCCGGATGTCAGTAATTATTATACGAACACTGATTATTAAAAGTTAAAAGTAATAAGTAAAAAGTAAAAAATTAAGAAGTTATTTTATTTTTAAAAACTTTTCACTTTTAACTTTTACTTCTTACTTTTGACCTTTTACTTTTTACTTTTATCCTTATGCCCAGATTAAAACAAATCATCCTCGGCATTGACCCCGGCGTAGCCACCACTGGCTATGGGATTATTGAAAAAATAGTCAGTCAATTAACACTAATTGACTACGGCTGTATTTTGACCAAAGCTAAAACTCCTTTGCCGGAAAGATTTCAAACAATTCATCAGGAACTAAAAAAAATTATCAAAAAATATAATCCGTCAGTTGTCGCGGTTGAAGAACTGTTCTTTTTTAAAAATGTTAAAACCGCTTTAATCGTCGGCCAGGCCCGGGGCGTGGTCCTTTTAACGGCCATTCAAAAAAACTTGCCTGTTTATGAATACACCCCGCTCCAGGTTAAACAAGCCACGACCACCTACGGCCGGGCTGACAAACAACAAGTCCAGCAGATGGTCAAAGCTATTCTTAATTTAAAAGAAATTCCCAAGCCGGACGACGCCGCCGACGCTTTGGCCGTAGCCATCTGCTGCGCCAATAGTTTAGGAGATGGGGTATAGGGGATAGGGAATAGGGAATAGGGGATAGGGGATGGGGTATAGGGGATAGGGGATAGGGAATAGGGGATAGGGGATAGGGAATAGGGGATAGGGGATAGGGAATAGGGGATAGGGGATAGGGTATAGGGGATAGGGGATAGAAAAAATGAGAAAGCTCCATCCTGCTTCCGCAAAATGGAGCTTTTTATCCTCCGGCTTTTGTCATCCTTGAGCCGCATCGGATACAAACATACTCGCACGGCTCTAGTTTTCTCCAATCTCCCCCGCAATGACAAATTTCACCAGCCTTGATGGCCTTAATCATCTCGGGGGTAATGATTGGTTGGCCGACTTCTTCTTCCTTTGCTTTTTCACCAGCCAGCCATCTGTCCAAAAAGATCTTTCGAAAAAATTCGGCCAGCCAGTTCATGATTTCTCCTGACAACATCCCGGGCAAACCTGTTCTTTAACCTCAACCTTTTTTTTATTAATTAGGTCAAGGATGGTCAGGCTCATCCGATGCCAGCGGTATTCCTCATTCAGCCGGCACCGGTCGCAGCACGGACAGCGGAACAAGACGATGGGTTGTATTTTCCCAACCATGCCGGACCCCCTACAGTCCCGATGTTTTCCGGCAATCGGGACAAATCATGGTTTTCAGCCTGGCGTTGCCTTCGTCAATGGCTTGTTGTTGTGAAGCCATCAACTCCCTCTTTTCCAGCCACTCCTGTCCTCTGGGAAGAAGCTTGAATTTCTTACACTCCGGGCAATGAAGCGCTTTGGTGTTATGGGACGACATCTTTCCCTCCTTTCAGGGAACAAACAAAACTTCCACCCTATATTTATCACAGTTTTGTATTTTTGTCAATTCCAAAAAGGCACAAGGCAATAGGCACAAGGCAATAGGCTAGGCAACAGGGATCAGGCATTAGTAAAAACCCTTTTACCTTATGCCAATCAAATAATTGTCCCCCGCCCAAGGCGGGAACACCAACCCTTTTGCCTATTGCCTCGTGCCTTTTGCCCGCCCCGCCGTGGCGGGGCATAAAAAAAGTGCGAGCCTTCGCTCACACTGTAGCCTCCTATTTTTTGTCAGCCCCTAATCAAACATCGTAATGTCTTCACTCGACGGCTCTACCCCCTCCGGCAGTTCAAACCCATGCGCCAGATAAAGCTTGCGACAGTGGCGGCAGTCACGAAGATGCCGGATCAGTTTTTCGTCCGGGTTAGCGAACTGTTCCAGAAAATCCGACAGATCGATCTCTTCTCCGAAAAACTCACAAACCCCCCATTCCAGATATTCGTTGATTGCCTGATCCCGTTTTCGCTGATCCATTGTTGCCCATCCCTTTCACGCGGCCGGCGGTTAAAAACAAACACGAACGATTTTTTAATATAGATGATTGTTTTGGTTATGTCAAACTAAATTTGGTATAATTTTATAAGGCCTTTACAAAACCCCTTAAATTCTCTATTATAAAAGAGTTTAAAAAAGTATGCCTTACAGTCGTTCGCCGCAAAACTGGAGAAGGAAACGCTTCAGACCCAATCGCCCTGACCACCCTTCAGAAAAAAAAACTGATTTCCATCCGGTTTTCACCACATTAAAAAAAATTATCAGGGGATTGAAAAATCTTTTTCTTTTTTTATTTTTTAAAACTTTTTCTTTGATCAAGGCCGCCCGAAAAAGAAATATTAAATACGCCCTGCAACTAACAATTGTCGCCGGCATTATTGTCTTCTTGCTGGGCGGCATCATTGGCGTCGCCGCGCTGGCCTATTACAGCAAAGACCTGCCCGAGCCAGATAAGCTGATTGACCGGTCAGTCGCCCAAAGCACCAAAATCTACGACCGGACCGGCGAAAACCTGCTGTATGAAATCCACGGTGATCAAAACCGGACAATTATCAGGCTGGAAGACCTGCCTGACCAGACGGTTAACGCTTTAATCGCCCTGGAAGACAAAAACTTCTACCAGCACAGCGGCTTTTCTTATAAGCGGATCGCTCTGGCTGTTTTCAAAAGGCTTTATACCTCCTCCGGCCCCGGAGCGTCAACTTTAACCCAGCAACTGGTAAAAAACGCTATTTTGTCGCCGGAAAGAAAAATCAGCCGAAAGCTGAAAGAATGGATTTTAACTTTTCAAATTGAAAGAAAATTTTCCAAAGAGCAAATTTTACAGCTTTACTTTAATGAAATCCCCTACGGCTCAACCGCTTATGGCGTTGAATCCGCCGCCCAGCTTTATTTCAAAAAATCCGCCAAAAACCTGACCCTGGCTGAATCGGCCAGTCTGGCGGCGATGGTCAAGGCGCCAACCTATTACTCCCCTTACGGCAACAACAGAGACAAGCTCCTGGAAAGAAAGGACCTGGTTTTAAAATTAATGGAAGATCAGGGTTATATTACCGAAAAAGACCGGCTGGCCGCCCAGGAACAAGAAATTGATTTCAAGCCCAAAATTGAGCAAATCCAGGCGCCGCATTTTGTGATTTATGTTAAACAACAGCTGACTGAAATGTATAATGAAAAGCTGGTGGAGCAGGGCGGCCTCAAAGTCATCACGACCCTGGATTATGATCTGCAAAAAAAAGCCGAAGAAGCGGTCGCCAGCGGGATTAAAAAAATTGAAGAATATGACGGCGGCAACGCCGCTCTGCTGGCTCTGGATCCAACAACCGGCGAGGTGCTGGCGATGGTCGGGTCCCGCGATTATTTTGATGAGGAGCGCGACGGCAATGTTAACGTGACATTGTCATTGCGACAGCCGGGATCTTCTTTTAAACCGGTCGTCTACGCCGCCGCTTTTAAAAAAGGCTTTACGCCTGAAACCATTCTCTATGACGTGGTAACCACTTTTAAAACAGGCATTAAACCCTACACCCCGCATAACTATGATCTGAAAGAGAACGGCCCGGTTACCATCAGAAAAGCTTTGGCCGGCTCACTTAATATTCCGGCGGTAAAAACTATCTACCTGACCGGCATTGACAACGTCTTAAATCTGGCGGAAGACCTGACCTACACTTCTTTTGGCGACCGGTCGCGCTTTGGCCTGTCGCTGGTTCTGGGCGGCGGCGAAGTCAGACTGATTGAACACGTGGCTGGCTTTGGCGCTTTCGCCAATGACGGCGTCCAGCATAAAACCAGGACTATTTTAAAAGTTGAAGACAAAAACGGCAAAATTCTGGAGGAGTTTAAGGATGAAGACAAGCGGGTGCTGGACAAAGAAGTCGCCCGACAAATTAACAGCATTTTGTCTGATAATCTCTCCCGGGCCTATGCCTTTGGTGAATTCAATAATTTAACACTCGGCAAACGGCCAGTGGCCGCCAAAACAGGCACCACCAATGATTACCGGGACGCCTGGACAATCGGCTACACGCCGTCTTTGGCCGCCGGAGTCTGGGCCGGCAATAATGATAACTCTGAAATGAGGCGCGGCGCGGCCGGCGGCACCATTGCCGCCCCGATCTGGAACGCTTTTATGCGATCAGCCCTGGAAGGCCGGGATTTAGAAAATTTCAGCCCGCCGCCGGCCAATAGTTCAGACAAGCCTGTCCTGCGGGGAGAAAATACGTCAGAAACCCGGGTGGACGTCTGTACTTTAACCGGCAAGCTGGCCACTATTTACACGCCGCCGACTTACACTGAACATCGAATTTACAAAGAAGTTCATAATATCCTGCATTATGTCAGCAAAAATAATCCCCAGGGTCCGGCTCCGGCTGACCCGGCGAACGCTGACATTGAATACGCCAACTGGGAAGAAGCTGTCCAAATCTGGATTGAAAATAATAAAGAAGAATTTTTAAAACTAATTCAGCCTGATCCTGACCAGCCAATTGATCCTGATGTCGTGATCATTTTGAATGAGTCGCCGCCAGCCGAAGAAGATGATGACCACCGGCCCGAGCTTCAGCCCCAAATCAGAATCACCTCGCCTGAAAACAATCAGCTCTTCAATGACAATTTAATTTCCGTTTCCGTTGACGCCGAGGCCCCGGGCGGCGTCGGCCGGCTGGAATATTATATTGACGACTTTTTATATTATTCTGATCTGACCTTTCCTTTTGGTGAAACCTCTTTTGATATAACTGACGTGCCAAACGGATTTCACCGCCTGAAGGTAATTGCTTATGATCCAATTGATAATTTTAAAGAAGATCAAATTCAGTTCCAGCTACAGGCCCCAAAACCGGCCCTGACTATCAGCTGGGCGGAACCTGCCAATAGCTTAAGCCTGACAGCTGAAAACTTTCCATTGACTCTGACGGTTGCCTTGTCCCAGATGGACAATGTTCAAAAAGTAAACTTTTATGCCAAAGAAAATCGGGGACAATTAATAAATATTAGCGCTGACGAAAACCTGGAAAACAACCAGGCCTCAATTGTCTGGGAAGAGCCTCCCGGACCGGGAACCTATAAACTGCAGGCTGAAGCCCTGACTTTAACTGAAACCGTTCCGGGGGCTGGTCTTATCGTCATCATCCAATGAATAACCGCGCCGTCCCGCCGTCGGCGGGGTTTATTATCTGCACGCCGCTTCATCCCCGCGGCAAGCTGCGGGGTATTCGCGGGCAGATAATAAAAAATCCCTCGCCGTTTGGCGGGGGGTTTTAATTTTATCTTAAAATTTTCAGGAAAAAGTTGGAGGATAGAAAACAGCTTTGCTTGCTGTTATAAAAACAGCTGCCAAAGCCAGGGGTATCTTCAAAAGCAAATTCCAGTCAGACCGAAATAAACTTTATCCAATACTAGAGGCTGATTTTTTTGTATTTAATGTTTTATATCAGCCCAAAACTCTACTCCTCCAATTTTCTCCTGATAAATATTTTATTGTCAACAAACCACCATATCACAATAATCAATTTTTGTCAATATCAGCGACTGGCTTTTGATAAAATGTGCACAAGCTGTTAATTATCAAATTATTCTAATCTTAGCTTAAAAAAGATGCTTTTCTGACCTTTTCCCAGTATTGTCCACAAAAATTTCACCTAACAAAAAACAGGAGCTAAGCCCTGTTTTATTTTTAGTCAAATTTACTGCTTAATCGGCATTACTATATAAACATAGTCCTGCCCTTCCCGGGATTTTAGCAGGCCCGGGCTGTTGGGATCAATAATTTTCAGCTCAACTTCATTAGTGTCTATATTATTTAGCCCGTCCAGCAAATAACGAAAGTTAAAAACAATTTCATTGTCATCGCCGGAAGTTTCTGTTTCAATCTCTGTTCTGTTTTCTCCCAGCTGACTGTTGGCCGAACTGACAGTAACTTTGTTGGGAATCACTTTTAAATTTATGTCATTAATCCCGGTCCGGCAAAACAAGCTGGCGGTTTTAATGACTTTGGCCAGTTCAGAGACGCTGGCCACGGCTGTGGTTTTAAAATCTGTCGGAATAATTTGTTTGTAGTCGGGGTATTTGCCTTCAACCAGCCTGGAAATCAATTCCACGCCGTTAAATAAAAACAAAATTTGATTATCGCCCAAATAAATTTCAATTGTGTCTCCCTCCAGGCCGTCCGTCAGGATTCGCTGCAGCTCCTGAAATGTTCTCAGCGGGACTATTAAATTTTTATCACCGGCCAGGCCCTGGTCTAAATTCAAAACTTTTTCCGCCAAACGATAGCTGTCTGTCGCGGCCAAAGTCAGCTTATTGCCTTTGAAATTTAAAAAGACACCGTTGATTTCCGGCCTGGTTTCATCCAGGGCGGCCGCGAAGACTACCTGGCTTAAGGCCTTTTTAAAATCAGCTATTTTAAGTTTTGCCGGTTCCTTTTTTTCCAGCTGGGGAATCAAAGGAAAGTCTTCCGCCGGCGCGCCATTTATTTTTGTCTGATAATTTTTACAGGAAACCTTTAGGGTTTGGTCGTTTAATTCAATATTGACGTTTTCCCGCGGCAGAAGGTTAACATAATCAGCAAATAGTTTGGCGCCAACCGTAAAGGAGCCCTCGGCCTCAACTTTCCCCCTGACCTGGCAGGTAACGCCCAACTCAAGATTAGTTGTCTCCAGCTGGATAACACCTCCCCCGGCTTTTATTAAAACATTATTTAAAATTGGCAGTGAGGTTGTTTTGGCGGCAATATGACTAACTATCATTAATCCCTGATTCAGATTCTCCTGCGTTGACGTAAATTTCATAGGTATTATTTATTATATAAATTAATTTAAAAAATCAATAATAGATAATAAGGAGTGTTAATAAGTTGATAACCACTTAGGAGCCTTTTGTTTAAAGGGTTTTTTAAAGGGTGTTTTGTTTAAAAACATGTGAACTATTTTTAATAAAATGTTTATAACTGTTTAGGCTGGCTAGCCGTTGTTTATAACCAGTCAGTTTATCAACTTTTTATTAAAAATAAATTAAATGTTTTTGAACAACTTGTAAACAGCTAGCTGTTGTAAATTCGTTGCTTAATTGACAGGATTTCCTGGCGAAGTTTTTCGTCATTTTCAAAAGCTTTGGTAATTTTATCACAGGCGTGCATGGCGGTGGTGTGGTCGCGGCCGCCCAGCTCGTTGCCAATCATTGGATAAGAACTGCGGAGTTCTTCTCGCATTAGAAACATCGTAATTTGTCGGGGGACGACCAGTTCCTTTTTCCGGCTGTTGCCAACAACCAGCGCAATGTCAATATCATAAAAATCAGCCACAATTTCAAGAATTTGTTTGGGAGTCAGCGACCGGTTCTGGAAGGTGGAGGCAATTTTGGAAATCAGCTTTTTGACATTGGGCAGAGAAGGCTCAATATTTTGCAGTTGATGCTGGGCAATAATTCGGTTTAAAGCGCCTTCCAGCTCCCGGATGTTGGTTTGAATATTGGACGCCAGATAATTGATAATTTCAGAATCAAGGCTGTAGTCTTTTTCCTGGCACTTGGCTTCTAAAATGGCTATTCTGGTTTCCAGATCAGGGTTTTGAATGTCAGCGATCATCCCCCACTCAAACCGGGATAATAACCTTTTTTCTAGGGTGGCGATCGCTTTGGGCGGCCGGTCGGAAGTCAGCACGATTTGCTTGTTATTTTGATGGAGGGCGTTAAAGGTGTGAAAAAAAGCTTCCTGGGTTCGCTCTTTGCCGGTGATAAACTGAATGTCGTCAATCAGCAGGATGTCAACATTGCGGTAACGGTCCTGAAATTCTTTGCCGCGGCCGTTTTTAACGGCGTCAATATAATCATTAGTAAATTTTTCGCAGGAGACATAGATAATTTTAGTGGCAGGATCATTTTTTAAAATTTCATGGCCAACAGCCTGAACTAAGTGGGTTTTGCCCAGACCAACGCCCCCGTAAAGGAAAAGAGGATTATAAACAATCCCCGGCCTTTCAGCCACCGCCCGGCAGGCGGCGTGCGCCAGCTCATTGCTTTTACCGACAATATAATTTTCAAAAACATATTTTTTATTAAGGCCGAATACGTCAACCAGGTTGTCGATTGATTCAGATCCCTGGCCGTTAATTTTGGGCGACGGCGAATAAGCCGGCTGCTTTTGGGGCAGGGTTTCAACTTTATAAAAAACTTCTTTGATCTCATTGTCAGTTAGAGATTTTAAAGCCTTGAGAATGGAGTCGTTATATTTTTTTTCCAGCCAGGTCTGGGTAAAAGCATTGGGCACGGCAATAATGATTTTGCCGGCCTCTTTCTGGGAGATGGAAGTGCTTTTAAACCAGGTCGTGAAGTTGGCCTTGCTTAAGGAAAGTTCCAGCTCGCCAAGAACGGCCTGCCAAAGTTGTTCGTTGGTCATAAATTTAAATAGAGTATATCACAAAAGGTCAGCGGTCAAAAGGCGGCTAGTCCGGACTATTTGTTAACAAGATGTTGAATAACTGTGTATGAATAGGATAATATAAACGACCTCAGCTGACAAGCCGTCCGTGATTGACAGGCGGGGTTAAAATTTATATACTTATTGTAATTGAAAACTGAAGAACTAAAGTTAAATTTATGCCTAAAAGAACCTATCAACCCAAAAAGCGTAAACGAAAAAGAGTCCATGGCTTTAAGGCTCGGATGAGCAGTCCGGGAGGAAAGCGGGTTATTAAGCGCCGACGAGCCAAAGGCCGGAAGAGATTAACGCACTAAATATAGCAAGCAGCCAACAGCCAACAGTTAACAGCCAACTGACAACAGGGAGCCTTTAATGCAAAAATTTTCCCCGCTGGCTGTTGACCGTTGACTGTTTAACTGAAATAAAATGCTTCCCAAACAGCATCGCCTTTCCAAAGACAGAGATTTTCAGAAAGTTTTTAAGGCGGGGCGGTCTGTTTTTTCCGCAATCCTGAATCTAAAAGTTTTAAAAACCAGCAATCAGGTCAGCCGGTTTGGAATAATTGTTTCCAATAAAGTTTCCAAAAGAGCGACCGCCAGAAATAAAATAAAACGACAGCTTCGCGGAGCGCTTCAGACAAATTTGGAAAAATTGAAGCCGGGTTATGACTGCGTAATTATTGCCAAACAGACGATATTGGATAAGGAGTATGAAGAAATTGAAGCGACCCTGTTTGATTTATTGCGAAAAGCGGGGACACTATAGAGCTATGTCTTTTTTTACCCTTCAAATCAGAAATTTAGTCTTAAATAGTATTAAAATTTACCAAAAAACCTTGTCTTTTGATCACGGGGTTTTTTCAGGCTTATTTCCCAATGGATTTTGCCGGTATTATCCGTCCTGTTCGGAGTATACTTACCAGGCGATCGTCAAATATGGTGTTTTAAAGGGCGGCCTAAAGGGCGCCTGGCGGTTGATTCGCTGTAATCCCCTGTCCAAAGGAGGCCACGACGCAATATAGCCATTAGTCACTAGTCACCAGCCACCAGGGTTTTGACTAATGACTAGCGCCTTTACATTATGCTTACAGCAATCTACACCACAATTCTATATCAGCCGCTCTATAACATCCTGATCTTTTTATATAATATTATTCCCGGCCAGGATGTTGGCATCGCCATTATAGCGCTGACAGTTTTGATTAAACTTTTGCTCTATCCGCTTTCCAGAAAATCAATCAAATCCCAAAAAGATTTACAGGAGCTCCAGCCAAAAATAGATCAGCTGAAAGAACAGTACAAAGACGACCGTGAAAAAATGGCCGGAGAAATGATGAAGCTTTATAAAGAATCAAAAGTCAGTCCGTTTTCTTCCTGTCTGCCGTTGTTAATTCAACTGCCTTTTTTCATCGCCGTTTATCAGGTTTTTCGCAGTGGCCTGACTTCGGAAAGCTTTGACTTGCTTTACTCTTTTGTGGCCAATCCCAACCAGATCAACCATATTTTTTTGGGCCTGATTGATTTGAGCCGGCCGAATGTCGTCCTGGCCCTGTTGGCCGGCGCTGGCCAGTTTTTCCAGACCAAAATGTATACCCGCCGGAAGCCGGAGCAAAAATCAACCGGCAGCAAAGACGAAAACATGATGGCCATGATGAACAAGCAGATGCTGTATGTGATGCCGATTTTTACAGTCGTGATTGGCTTTAGTCTGCCGGGCGGGCTGACTTTGTACTGGCTGGTGACGACTTTACTGATGATTTTTCAGCAATACTTTATTTTTAAAAAGAAAACTGATGCAACTTAACGCCAAAAGCATATTAGGCTTACTAGTTAAAACCCGCAGCGGCTTTTATTTGGGCCGGGTGGCTGATTTTGACGTGGACACGGTCAGTCATGAAGTTATCAGATATTATGTTCGGCGGCCGGGTTTGATCAAGGGCGCTTTTCAAAAAAAATTATTGATTGATAAAAAGCAGGTAATTTCCATTATTAAAGAAGCAATGCTGGTTGAAGACGCCGTGGTGACGGAAACTGAAGAAATAAAAAAGACCCAACTGGCCGCGCTGGGGGCCGAGGGTCCGGAAATTAATATGAGCGAGGAACTGAGGAACTAAGGAACAGAAGAACAGAGAAACTAAAGAATAAAAGAACAGAAGAACAGAGAAACGAAAGAACCAATGGTTGTTCAGTTTCTAAGTTGCTCCGTCGCCTAGTTGCTCAGTTCTTCCGTTCTTCAGTTGCCCAGTTCCCTGATTGTTTAGTTTTTTCCCGACTATCACCCGCAGTTTGTTCGGGACAACTTCGATCAGAGCTGGCGATTTAATTACTTTTTGATTATCAATTTTAATCGGAATTGATGGGCCGTTAATAGCGGCTCTTTTTATGTTGAAAATGCTGGACTGGGATTTTTGCCCAAAAAAGTTAAAAAATTTTTTATCTTTAGTTTCCAATATAATGGCTTCCAGGCGCTGATTGTTTTCAGCCAGCCGCTGATTTAAGTTGGAAATTTCCAAAGACTGATTTTGATTAAGCGTCTGAATATTATATTTTTCATCAAAATTAACAGTGGTATTCTGAAGCGGCATTGAAATTTGGTCCAAAAAATAAAAATCATTGATTTTGCCCAGGCTGATGTTTTTAACGATCCGGCCGGATAAAGTATCACAGGCGGCCAGGCCCGCTGGGATGTCAAAAGATTTGGAAATTTTGAGGTCGCCGCCAACCGGAATAATCCCCAGAGCGATGTCGTCATAATGAGCAATAACGTCAATTACTTTGGTGGTTAGTTTATCATCGCCAATGACCACAAGCGTTTTAGCCCCCTGCCGGGCGGCTTCCCGGGCTATTTCCCGGGCGTTATTTAAAATGGTCAATTGATAAGACCGGCCCTTTAAATCAAGATCAGTCAGCCGGTTTTCAATTTTGAGTTTGGTTTTAAGAAATTTTTTATCCTTAAGGAAGGTGTCGTAGAGATAACAGTACATAAAATAAAATCCAAAATTAAAAATCCTAAGCTCCAAATAAATTCAAAATTCTCCGCCAAGGGCGGACCCGCCTCCGGCGGGAAATGTTCAAAATCCAAAAAAAGGGTGGATTTTGAATATTAGAATTTAAGATTTATTTAGGATTTCTCCCGACTGAGTCGAGGATCCTCGATGGCTTCGCCATCGGGAGAAATTAAAATTTAGAAGTTAAAAAGTTTTTTTAAAGAAAAAGGCTACTTATTTTCATCCTCGTTCGGTTTATCCGAAAGCTTAGCCGGTTCTTTCTTCCTAACCATGCAGCATTTGCCATTGACAACAGCTCCTTTTTCAATTGACAGCAGAGGTGTTTCCAGATCGCCGTTGACTCTGGAAGTGCCTCGTAGTTCTAATTCCTCGTCAACTTTAATATTGCCCAGGACTTCTCCGGAAATGACGGCGCTGGCGGCAACAACATTTGCGGCGATTTTGGCCCGCGGGCCAACAATCAGATGCTGATTGGTGGTTAAATTACCGTTAACCACGCCTTCAACAATTACATTGCCCTCGCCGGTGAAATCTCCTTCCACTTTGACTGACGGACCAATGATTGTTTCCGCTTGATTGTCTTTGGAGTTTTTATCTTTGTTGAACATTTGAGTGATTTTAATATTTGATTAGCTTTATCTTAGAGCAGATTATGCCAATATGCAAATTATTATGCTAATATGCAAATCTTATGCCAATCAACAAATTGCTAATATTTGCGTGGATAATACCCGCTTGACTTGATTTTTTTTTGAAAAACTGCTATATTATTGAAATCTCTGTTCTTTTGAGCCTGAAAAGCGAAGTGGCTCTTTAAGACTAGCCCCTCCTCCGGGTTGATTTAACCCCTTTATTCCTGCCTCTCGGGGGGTTAAATTATCCTTTAGTCTTATTGGGCCAGGCCTGCCAGCCATTACCTCAAGCTGAATTGACTTTATTTGCTAGCCGTCGCCAGACCACGTTGGTGTCATGGCCTGGTAGCTAGACTTAAGTTGCCCTTGGGATGTTGGACTGGCAGGCTATTTTTATATCAGGGGAGATAAGGGGTGATCAAGGGACATAAAGGGATATCAGGGGAATAATCCCTGCTAACCCGTGATGCCCCTTGATAATCCCTGCTTGATATTTTACGAAGCTTGTTTGTATCTATAGTTAGCGAATTAATTTTTTTGTATAAAATTTATTATCTGCAATTGTTTCACGTGAAACAATTTTATGCCCCCGTAGTTCAATGGACAGAACAAGGGACTCCTAAGCCCTAGATGCTGGTTCAATTCCCGCCGGGGGCATTGACAAATATAAAAAATTTTGATAGAAATAAGGGATTTTAGCGAAAAAAAGAAAAAATGCCTAAATTAGCTGTTTTGCCTTTTGTTCGTTGAGTCTGTTTGCTTCCGGGGAGGTGCCAATGTCAAATTCAGGGAGATATCCCCCCTGTAAACTTATATTTGCTAAGGCCGAAACTGGGCCTTACGGGGCTATCTTTTTTGGAAATAATCAGCAGATAGTGTTCTTTTCAAAGGAGCGGGGCTATTACTATATAGATCAGCTCATCCATAGCCGGTTGATTGATCCCGACTTTGAAGAGCAGCTGAAAGAGGCAATAAATATATCTTTTTTGCCAAAAAAGGGACAGCTTGAGCCCAAAATTGTCTATTGTGACCTTGGTGGGTGCCAGCATGTCTTTATTTACGATATCAATGGCGAGCCTCACGATGTTTTTTCCATTCAGGAGGCTGAAGAAAAGCTGGCAAGTATGCTGAAAGAAGGGGTCATTACCGAAGACCAGTATTCTCGCCTAACGGCTGAGGTTTTAGAGACTGACCTGCCGGTTGATTTGGAGGAAAACCCCGGAAAGCTGGGTAAAGTGATAGTCCTGGACATCAGTCAATTTGGACTGCTACTGTCAAAGATTATCTTTGGCTGTGGCGATCCAAACCTCAATTAAGGAGAAAAAGAGCTTTGCGGAGCTCTTTATTTATTTTCTACCTACATGGGGCTCTCTTTTTTATATAATCGATGCTAATATACGAATTTATACTAATGAAACTAATAAAAAAATGCCCATAAATGGAGCTTGATTTTTTGACCATTTTCAGTTATAATGATTGAATCATTTGTAGTTTGAGGGCCTATGGCGCAGTTGGTAGCGCGCCCCGATGGACATCGGGGAGGTCAGGGATAATAAATATGAAAGGCTATGTCTATATTTTACAGAGCATTAAGAATAAAAGATTTTATATAGGAAGCACAAAGAATGTGGAAAATAGGTTGAAACAGCATCAATCTGGTCAAGTTAAGGCAACCAGGAATATTCGCCCACTACAAATTGTATTTCAGCAAGAGTATCCTAATATAAAACAAGCCAGACAAATAGAATATAGGATAAAAAGATATAAAAATAGAAAGATAATTACACAAATAATCGCGGATGGAGAAATTAAAATGGGCCCGTAGCTCAGCTGGTTAGAGCGTTTGCATGGCATGCAAGAGGTCAGGAGTTCGAATCTCCTCGGGTCCAAATTAAAATTTACAGAATGATACCCTTATACCTTGGTCGTTCGGCCGGTCGGGTTCATAATTTGGGCAATTAGCTCAGTTGGTTAGAGCGCCCCGATGTCCATCGGGGAGGTCAGCGGTTCAAGTCCGCTTGGGTCCAATCAAGGGTTCGTAGCTCAGTTGGTTAGAGCGCCCCGATGTCCATCGGGGAGGTCAGCGGTTCAAGTCCGCTTGGGTCCAAACATGGGGGTTCGTAGCTCAGTTGGTTAGAGCGCTTGCTCGACACGCAAGAGGTCAGAGGTTCGAATCCTCTCGGACCCAATTTGTAAAAATAAAAAGTAAAAATTCAAAAGTAAAAACTTTGGAAATATTTAAAGGCGGCTTGAGTGCCTCTTTTTTATTTGAAATTGTTTCACGTGAAACAAGGGATTTTTATTTTGCGACCCACACCTTAATAGACAGTTTAAAAATTTATTGTTAAGATTAAAAAATATTTGTAATTTGCTGATTGGCCTAAGATTTGTATATTGGCATAATTTATATGGCCGTAATAACTTTAAACGATGACAACTTTGACCAGGAAGTCACCTCCTTTGACGGTGTAGTCCTGGTTGATTTTTTCGCCACCTGGTGTGGTCCGTGCAAAATCATGGCGCCGATGATTGAAGAGCTGGCCAAAGAATATCAGGGGCAAAAAGTTAACATTGCCAAACTGGATATTGATCAGTCCAGAGCAATCGTTCAGAAATTTAATATTATGTCTGTGCCGACCTTTAAATTCTTTAAAAAGGGACAGGAGGTTGGTGAACACATTGGCACCAGCGGGAAGGAAGATTTTAAGGAAAGAATTGATGAACTATTAAAATAAGCGCCAAATCCAAAATTCCAAATCCTAAATAAATTATAATCACCAAAATTCAAAATCATAAACTATCAAGATGAACTTACTTGCCCAATACAAGAAAATCTTTTTGAATTTTGAACATTTCCCGCCGGAGGCGGGTCCGCCTTTGGCGGAGAATTTATAATTTATTTGGAACTTAGGATTTTGAATTTTGGATTTTTAAGAATTATGTCAAACAATAATTTAAACAATGTGATAATCATCGGCGGCGGCATCGCCGCCCACACCGCGGCTATCTATACCGCCCGGGCGAGCTTAAAGCCGCTGGTTATTTCCGCGGCTGAACCGGATCAGTTGAGTCTGACCACGACGGTTGAAAACTGGCCCGGGTATGTTGACGGCGTTCAGGGGCCGGAGCTGATTGCTGATAGTAAAAAACAAGCTCAAAAATTTGGCGCGGAATATATTAGCGGCCAGGTTAATTCAGTTAAAAAAACTGAAGAAGGTTTTGACATAATCGCCGGAGATAAAAGTTTTCAGACAAAAACAGTCATTATCGCCACCGGGGCTTCCGCCCGCCGCTTAAATATACCCGGCGAAGATCAATATTTTGGCCGGGGGGTCAGCACCTGCGCCGTCTGCGACGCCGCCTTGTTCAGAGACAAAGATGTTGTCGTGGTCGGCGGCGGGGATTCAGCCATGGAAGAAACGTTGGCTTTGTATAAATTTGCCCGGTCAATTAAATTGATTCACCGCCGGGACGCATTTAAAGCCAGCCAGATTATGCGGGACAGAGTGCTGGGGCTAACCGATAAGGTGGAAATTTTATATAGCCACCAGGCGCTTGAAGTTTTAGGCGACGGCAAATTTGTGACCGGCGTTAAGGTTAAGGATTTAAAAAATGACAAGGACTATGAAATTGCTGTCAATGGAATGTTTCTGGCGATTGGCCACACTCCCAACACAAAATTTTTAGAAGGATTGGTTGAGCTGGATGACCAGGGCTATATTGTGACAGATAAACGAAGCCGGACATCCGTTGAAGGGATTTACGCCGCCGGCGATGTTCAGGATCCAATTTTCAGGCAGGCGATTACTTCGGCCGGGGCGGGATGTCAGGCGGCATTGGAGGCGGAGAGGCATATTGAAAATAGGCAATAGGCAATAGGCACAAGGCACAAGGGGTGGTGTCGCTTCGCGACATTTTTTCTTAAAGGGAACAGGCAAAAGGGTATTTAAGCTTCTTAATTAAAGTTAAGAGCATCCGAAATATCTCATCTATTAAATTATCTATTTCCTGGCATTTTGGTATTAAACCGGTTCTCTTAATTGCCTGCCCCCTGGTGCCTCGCTTATTGCCTTGTGCCTCTTGCCTTGTGCCTTCCACTTAATCAAAACAGCCCGTGGAAACGCCACAGGGCTGTTTTTATTTGTTCTGATCACGCCAGCTTATTATGGCAATCCCTGAATTTCCAGACTAAAGAAGACATCAAAGAAAGAATCTCCGCTTTGGAAACGGACATTGCCGCTTTGATTGTCTCCGGTAAAGCCGGAGCAGGGGAAGTTGCTTGGCAACTGGACTGAACTGGACTGAGTCGGATCTGATCCGGGGAAGACGCCGGTTGACTGACTGAAATTAACCCAGGCCGGACTGCTGATAATTGACCAGGGCTGGCCGCCCGGACCGGACAGGGCGATTGTCTGGAAGGGATCAGGGCAGTTGCTTTCGCCATAAACATGGACTTTGCTGATACTGCTGGGTGAAGCTGAAATTGGGGGCATTTCCGGCTCGGGTTCTGGAGTTGGTTCTGGAGTTGGTTCTGGGGTTGGCTCTGGGGTTGGCTCCGGTTCTGGAGTTGGTTCTGGGGTTGGAGTTGGCGCCGGGGTTGGAGTTGGCGTTGGGGTTGGTTCAGGTTGCGGAGTTGGGACGGTTGTTGGCGGGCCAGCTCCGGGTTCAGTTAAAACTCCTGATTCATCAGGTACCGGAATAATTCCGATATTAGTGTTAATTTCAGGACAAATTCTTTTGCCGGGATCGCCGGGCTCTCCGGCGGGATCTCCCTGACCACCATCACCGCCCTGGCCTTCAGGACAGCCGTTGCCGCCGTTACCGCCATCGCCGCCGGGCTTTTCTTCAACTACGCCCGGCTCGCCTGGCCCGGTTTTACCAGTACCAGCCGGCCCTTCAGTAGCGTCAGCGTCGCCGCCGTTGCCGCCATTGCCTCCTGGTCCCCGCGGGCCGCAGTGGCCGCCGTCGCCGCCAAAGCCGCCCAGGGCGGTCGTGTCGCCGCCATCGCCGCCAAATGAATCAACTGTTCGGGAAGTGGCGTCGCCACCGGCGCCGCCAGTGGCGGTTCCAGTGCCGCCCTGGCCGCCATCGCAGCCGCAGCCGGTGCCACTACCGCCTTTGCCGGGGCTGGCAATTGACCGGCCGCCTTCTCCGCCGTAGAGCGGATGGATAGTAATATTGCTGGTGCCGGCAATCGTGCCGACAACTTTTAAGCCTTTTTTGTTGTCACCGCCCTGGCCGCCGGTGGCGATAGCGTCGCCGCCTTTGGTTCCGGGACAGTTGTCTTCGCCGTCTTTGCCGTGAGCGGTGGCTTCACCGCCCCGGCCGCCCCGGCCGGGATAAATGTTAAACGGACCAACGATTTCAAATTTATTGGAAGCGTTCATTTTAAAGTTGCCCGGTTCGCCGCCCTGGCCACCGGTGGCAATGCCGGGATCACACTCATTATCAGGCGTTTCCGCGTCGCCGCCCCGGCCGCCATAGCCCAGCCAGAGATCAAAGCTGACAACGGTAATTTCGCCGGCAATCACCCGGAAGCGGAAAGCGTTCTCGCCCGGCTTACCAACGGCCGCGCAGTTTTCACCTTCGTCAGCATCTCCCGGCCGTCCGTCCGGACCAAACAAAGTAAAATTTTCAATAATAATCTTACCGTTGGCTCCAAAATTAAAATTTAAAATAATTTTATCAACATCTTTGGGAGGAATTGGCACGCCCAGTTCTTCGGGCGGGGTCTGGCCATGGCCCATCACCCAGCGGCCGCCGATTTTAACGGTGTCATTGACCGGCCAGCCAAAAAAATCTTCGGCCGGCACCTGAGCCTGGACAGGGTTGATCAAAATATTTTTTAATTTTTTAACCAGACTGATCTGGTAAGTTTTGGCGGTTGCCCTGGGAGTCAGGACTGTTTCATTTTCACCACCACCGGCGTTAGAAGCCGCCTGGCCCGGGGCCAAAGGAATATCAATAAATGGCCCGGTTCTGAAACCAGCTCCGCTGTCAGTGCCGGCGTCTTGATAGATTTGATCCAGTTCTTCTTTAGTCCTGGCCAGATCAGCCGGACTTTTAACCAGCTGGAGGCTGTTATTGGTAATAATCATGGCCGAGGAGGCAAATTCAATGCCTTCTGTTACCACCAGATTGATCCCGTCAGCCAGTTTTTCCCCTGACAAATCTTCAGGCTGTTCGCATTTTAATTCACCTCTGACCAGCAGGGCGCCGTTGACCGTTAAATTTAAAGGGCCGTTGGCGCATTCCAGGTCGCCTTCAACCGCGAAATTGCCGTTAACTGTCAGTTTGGCGCCATCTTTTAAAATCATTTTTTCTGAAGCCGGAATTAAATGGTCGCCTTCCAGAGTAATATCAGTATCAACAACCGTCGGCCGGTTGAAATACCAGAAAACACCGCCAATGACGACAATTAAACCAACAACCGCGCCAATGACTATTTTTGTGGACTTGGACATAAATTAAAAAATTAATGATTAAGAAGAAATACGTTGGGTTATTATAACATAGAAGAGAAAAAGGAAACAAAAGGAATCAAGGGGAAGCAGAAGGGAGCAGGGGGAATGAGAAGGAATGAGAGGGGCAAGGGGGATAAGGGAGGATTAATGTCAAATGACAAAGCTCAAATATCAATTCAAATCCAAATGCCAAATGACAATTTTTAGATTTTGCCTGCCTGCCGCAGGCAGGGATTTTAAGCTTGATTTGATCTTTGGATTTTGAAATTTGATATTTAAAATCCTTGATTTCCCCTGCTATCCCCTGATAATCCCTGATAACCCTTGTTCAATAAAAAACGGTTCCAGTTTTAAACTGAAACCGCGTGGGTAGATGGTTCGGAAGCGAAACCTCCTAGCGGAGATCTTCGACGCCCTCGTTTCGGTCGGCCGGGTCGTCTTCCCCTTGCTCTATCAGAGCAGAGCCCTGACGGAGGCGCTTATCGGCTCCGGATTCAGGAATGGTGACGGGGATGTCCTCCTCGTAGCCGAAGTCGTCTCGCCGCGTCAGGTCGGGACAGACATGAAAGGGATCAAGAATCTCGCCACAGTCCTGGCAGACTCGTTTCTTTTTGTTTCTCTGGCTGGCGCCCTGGGTTCTTCTACCCTTGCCCATTTGCTTTTCCTCCTTTGTAATGGAACGAAAAATTCCCCACCATTGAGGAATATTCAAGAATAGACTATTTTTATAAATTTGTCAAAGATAATAGAAGCTATTATAATGAAAACAGCTTAATCCTTATGCTTTGAACTTTATCCTTATTCTATGCCTGAAATAAGCGGCGGTAATATTTTACTTAATACCAAAGAGATTTTGAGCCGCGTTGGTTTAACCGCCGGCATGAAAGCGGCTGATTTGGGTTGCGGCGGGGCCGGTCATTTTGTGATGCCGGCGGCCCGGATAGTTGGCGATGACGGGGTTGTTTACGCCGTTGATATTTTAAAAACTGTTCTGGCCAGCATTGAAAGCATTGCCCGGCTGGAAAATTTGAATAATATTCAAACCGTCTGGACTAATTTGGAGAAAGTCGGCGCCACCAAAATTGAAGCTGATTCTCTGGACGTGGCTTTTTTGATTAATGTTTTGTTCCAGGTTGATAAACTTGACGAAGTAGTTAAAGAGGCGGTCCGGTTAATTAAACCAAGCGGCAAGCTGTTGGTGATTGACTGGAAAACTTCCGGAGCGCCCTTTGGTCCGCCGGCTGATAAACGGCTTTCAGCCGATAAAGTTAAGCAGGCTGCCCAAAAATTAAATTTAAAACAGCTGGAAGAGTTTGAAGCCGGGCCTTATCACTGGGGCCTGGTTTTTCAGAAAGGGTAGGTTATGGGAAAATTTTTTATCTACGATTTTTGGTTCAAGCCGGCCATCTTGGATTCTCAATCCGTCAGAGTTTTTATCTTGGTTTTGGGAGTACTGGTGGCCGCCGGAATTGCCTCCCAGATCATTCAGACTGTCAGAAAAAAGGATGTCGCCCTGAAAAGATTTTCCAGGAAGTTAATGATTTTTAGTTTTACAATGGCGGTTATCGGAGCGGTGGTGTTGTTTATAAATTTTGAGCAGCTGCCTTTACTGTCAAACCGGTTTTTATTTTTACTGTGGGGGTTGGGCGGACTGGTTTGGCTCGGTTTCATTTTGAAATATCTGTTTGTAAACGTTCCCCGGTTGAAGAAACAGCTGGGAGAGAAGCAAAGGTTGGAGAAATATTTGCCGTAGGGATTAATTAAATAGCATTTAATATAAAGCATGCCAGAGAAAGGGCGTGTTTTTGTTATATGAATATACCAAAGGGAAAATTAGGGGAAGAGGTGGCAGCCAAATATTTGAGACAAAGAGATTATAGAATTATTGAACAAAATTATTATGGTAAATATGGTGAAATAGATATAATTGCAGAAAAAGATAATGAACTTATTTTTATTGAAGTTAAAACTCGCTTTAATATAAAATTTGGTTATCCAGAAGAGTCCTTTAACAAGAAGAAGCGAATAAGTCTTATTAAAACTATTCAGAAATATTTATTTTTAAAAAATTTGGAGATGGATTATAGAATAGATTTAATAGCAGTTATTATCAATATCAAGGGACAAAAAGTCCAGATAAAACATTTTGAAAATGTAATTATTGATATTTAATTTGATTATTTCCCGGATATATGCTACTATGATTTAAAGCTGGTTCAGAATAGAACTGGCTGTTTTTATAAAAAACCATCTTTATGTCTAAAAAATCACCAATCTACGAAGCCATTAAATTAATTTGCGATGAAAAGGGCCTGTCAATGGAGACAGTCGTGGAGACGATTGAATCCGCCCTGGCGGCCGCCTACCGCAAAGATTTTGGCGAACCTAATCAAAATATTAAAGTTAAATTTGATCCGGAAACCGGCCAGTCCGAAGTTTTTGACGTGAAAACAGTAGTGGCTGACATGACTGAAGAAGAAATTGAAGCCCAGCGGGAGTTGACGGCCGAAGAACTGGAAGAACAGGGCATTAAACGTTATAATCCCAAAACTGATTTAATGATTTCAGAAGCTAAAAACATTAAAAAAGACGCTGAGCTGGAAGAAGAAATTATTACCAAACTGGAAGTGCCGGCTGACTACGGGCGGATGGCCGCCCAGACCGCCAAGCAGGTTATCACCCAAAAATTGCGGGAGGCTGAAAGAAAAACTATTTTTGAAGAATTTAAAGAAAAAGAAGGCGAGCTAATCGTTGGCGTTGTCCAGCGACAAGAAGGCCGGGTTTTTCTGGTTGATTTGGGCCGGGCGATCGGTGTTTTGCCGCCGGATCAGCAGGTGCATAGTGAGCGCTACAAAAGCGGCCAACGGATTAAAGTTTATGTTTTGAGCGTGGAGATGGGCGGCAAGGGACCGGAAATTACTTTGTCCCGGGCTCATGAAGATATTGTCAAAAAATTATTCGGCCTGGAAATTCCGGAAATCGCCAGCGGCGCCATAGAGATTATGTCAGTCGCCCGGGAAGCCGGGTCGCGGACCAAGATCTCGGTCAGGGCGGTTGAGGAAAATATTGATCCAATCGGCTCCTGCGTTGGCCAGCGCGGCACCCGGGTCCAGACCATTATTAGCGAGCTGGGCGGCGAGAAAATTGACATCATTGAATATGATGGAGATTCGGCCGCTTATATTACCAACGCTTTATCGCCGGCCAAAGTGATTGATCTTGATATTAATGATCAGGAAAAACTGGCCGTGGTGACGGTCGCTGAAGACCAGCTGTCATTAGCCATTGGCAAGGCCGGTCAAAATGTCCGGCTGGCCGCCAAACTGACCGGCTGGAAGATCAACATTAAAGCTGAAGAAGGCGAAAAAGTTATTAGTTCGGAAGATGAGGAGAGTCAACAACCAGCAGTCAACAGCCAACAGGAAGAAAAGCAAGAAAAGGCTCCGGAAGAAGAAAAAAAGAAAGAACCGACTGATCCCGACGTGAAAAATTAAAAGACTATTTATAATTACGGATTACGAAATAAATTAAGTAAAAAGTAAGAAGTAAAAAGTAAAAAATTTGGAATTATTTATTTTAAACAACTTCTAACTTATTACTTGAACTTATTACTTTTTACTTCTTACTTTTTACTTATAACAATCGTCATTCGCAATCCAATAATTAATTAATTCAAAATGATATGTCAGGTGTCTTTACCCTCGTTCTCGCCAGCGCCCTTATCGCCATCATCTACGGCTTGATTTTGATCAAAATGATCATGAAACTAAGCCCTGGCGATGAAAGAATGACTGAAATCGCCGGCGCCATTCAGCAAGGCGCCAAAGCTTATTTGAATCGTCAATATAAAACTATTGCCATTATCGCCGTAGTTTTATTTGTTTTACTCTGGATTTTTATTGGTCTGAAAACGGCCATTGGCTTTTTGATTGGGGCGGTTTTCAGCGCTTTGGCCGGCTATATTGGAATGAATGTTTCAGTCCGGGCCAATGTCCGGACGGCTCAGGCGGCCAAAGAAGGCTTGAGCCAGGCTCTGAAAGTGTCGGTTCAGGGCGGGGCGGTGACTGGCTTTCTGGTCGTCGGCCTGGCTTTGCTCGGAGTCGCCGGTTATTTTTTAATTACCAAAGATGTTCAGGCCCTGATTGGTCTTGGCTTTGGCGGCAGTTTGATTTCTATTTTTGCCCGGCTGGGCGGCGGGATTTACACCAAAGCGGCTGATGTCGGAGCTGACCTGGTCGGCAAAGTGGAAGCCGGCATTCCCGAGGACGATCCGCGGAATCCGGCGGTCATTGCCGACAATGTCGGGGATAATGTCGGCGACTGCGCCGGCATGGCGGCTGATCTGTTTGAAACTTACGCCGTGACGGCCGTGGCGACCATTCTTTTAGGCTCTTTAATGTTTCCAGGGTTTGCTAACGCCGTTTATTATCCGTTGGTTTTGGGAGCGATCGCTATTTTGACTTCAATTGTCGCTACTTTTTTTATTAGATTGCCCAAATCAAACAATATTATGGGCGCCCTGTACATGGGGCTGATTGTCGCCGGCGTTTTGGCGGCGATTGTTTTTTATCCGATTACCCAATGGCTGATGGCTGGTAATGGCCTGTATTCAGTTTTGAATATTTATATAGCTTCATTAATTGGCTTAGTCGTGACCGCCCTGCTGGTAATCATTACTGATTACTACACTTCAACTAAATACAGCCCGGTCAGAAAAATCGCCAAAGCGTCCGAGACCGGCCATGGGACCAATATCATCGCCGGGCTGGCGCTCTCAATGAAATCAACCGCCCTGCCAATTGTGGTGATTGCCGCCGGCATCTGGGGGGCTTACGCTTTGGCCGGTGTTTACGGTATTGCCATTGCCGCCATGGCCATGCTGTCTTTGGCCGGCATCATCGTCGCCATTGACGCTTACGGCCCGATCACTGACAACGCCGGCGGCATCGCCGAGATGGCCGATTTGCCCCAGGAGGTTCGGGTGGTGACTGACGCTCTGGACGCGGTTGGCAACACCACCAAGGCAGTCACCAAAGGCTACGCCATTGGATCAGCCGCTCTGGCCGCTTTGGTTTTGTTCGCGGACTATACCCACGCTTTGGGCGCGGGTTTTGAATTTATGATTGATAACCCCAAAGTTTTAATCGGGTTATTTATCGGCGGCCTGCTTCCCTACTTTTTTGGAGCTTTATCAATGGAAGCGGTCGGCAAAGCGGCCGGCAAAGTGGTGGAAGATGTCCGTCAGCAGTTTAAAGAAAAACCGGGCATTATGGAGCGGACTGAAAAACCGGACTACGGCCGGACGGTTGATATTGTTACTAAGTCGGCCATCAGAGAAATGATTATTCCGTCATTAATTCCGGTTCTGGCGCCAATTTTAGTCGGCTTTATCCTGGGCGTTCAGGCTTTGGGCGGCTTGCTGGTTGGCTCAATTATCACCGGGATATTCGTGGCCGTCTCAATGACGACCGGCGGGGCGGCCTGGGACAACGCCAAAAAATATATTGAAGAAGGCCATCACGGCGGCAAAGGATCGGAAGCCCACAAAGCGGCCGTGACCGGCGACACCGTCGGCGATCCCTATAAAGACACGGCCGGCCCGGCGATCAATCCAATGATAAAGATTCTAAATATCGTGGCGTTGCTGATCGTGGCTTTGTTGATATAAATTCTAATTTTTGCGAATAAAAAAGCGATTAGTCGAGATTAGCTGCTATTCGCTTTTTAATTTGTTTAGATTAGCTATTTATTCGCTTCAAAAAAAAGACCCGTTGCCGAGTCTGGTCCTCCTTAAAACTTTTTTGTTGTCAGCAGGCTGATCCTGAACAGTACCAGCCGTTTGATGTCTTCGCGCGGAAAGTCATCAAACATATTCTGGTCAATCAAGCTTTGAAGCTTCCTGCCCGCCCAGAGCCTTAAAGCATCCTGGGGCAGGCCCAGGACACTCCTGACGTCATAGACGACCGGCGGGGTTTCCAAAAGATGAAGATTTAGTTCCACCCTGGATCCCCGCAGGATGACTGACAAATGCTCTACAGCCTGATTTTCCTGCCAGGTGATTTCCACTGACTGGAAGTCGCTGTCATGAAATTTTCGGTTGATGACCTTTTTGATCTCCAGCCAGCTGGTTTTTTCTGGCTGTTCAACGAGCTGAATGATTGGGGTCGCGTCGGCGGCCGTTTTTTCGGCAGGATTTTCTTTTTGGTCGGAGTAAACTTCCGGCCAGTAATGTTTCAGCGCCAGAGTTCCCAGGCCGGCCACAATGAAAGTGACGATCAGTCCCACGACAAAGGGCAGAACCTTGAAGCCCAGGTTGATCCGGGGAGCGTTGTCTGCTTTTTCTGTTGGTTCCATTTATTTTCCTTCCGGTCGTGTTGGCGGAGTTTGCTGTTTGTCCGCTGGTTTTTCCGGGTTGCCAAAGTAGATCGTCAGCGCGACCGCGATCAACAGCATCAGGATGATAATGCCGATCGTCGCCAGTTTGACCATCATTTCGTCTGATAAGGCTGTTTTTCCCTGTTCATTTTCCATCGGATCCACCTCCTCGCGGGCTGGTTGGAACTGTTCTGACCGCCTCGGGATTTTGATGAATTTTTTCGCGGATGGCATAGACCAAAAAAGCGATTACCACGGCCACGATGGTGGTGATGACCGCCTCGCGTAAACAGCCAAAGAACAAGCCTTCGTTCGGATTGCCTTCCTCGTTTTCGTCGTCATTTTCCATCGGATCGGCCTCCTTGTTCAGTGGGAGAACCCGGCTGTTTAGCGCCCTCCGCTTGTTTTTCCGTCAAGTGAATTGACAGTAACAGCCCGGCCAGCAGAATCATGAAGATGATCGCGAAGCCGGCGGCTGCCAGCCTCATTATTTTTTCATCGGACAAGGCCGTTTTTTGTTCCATCGGACACCTCCTGGTTGTTAAAGTACGGGATCATACTAAACTAACAAAATTATCTACTTGTGTCAATTGTTTTTATGTTAAAATAACAGACTATGAAAAAATACACCCCTTACATTTTTAGCGGCCTGATCATTTTGATATTTATTATCCTGACTATTTTACTTTTAAATATTCCGATTAACGAGCCGCCGACTTTGCTGGAACGGGTCAGCGGGCGGATTTTGATTCAGGTGATGGATGAAGATCAGGTTTGGTATATTTACCCCGGTAGAAACGAAGTTTCTAACGGGGTATATCCCAAGGATCAAAAAAGGTATCTCTTGGCTGAAAATGGTTTTGAAGTTTTGAAAAGTTTGGCGGTTAAATTAGAAAATATTGATGAGGAGAAAAAATATCCCGGACATATTGTAACTTATGATCAGCGGGAATATATTTATTTGGATCCGGTTGAAAGCAAGAAATATAAGTTTAATGATCAGCAAGAATTACTAGAAGTGATTGAGCAGGTTGGTTTGGGAGCGTATAATAGAGATCTGAAGCGAATTGAGTCAGGGGTTGAATAATTTGAATTTTTATTGTAGGTTGTTTGATAAAGGCAACAGGCAACGGGCAATGGGCAACAGGCTAGGCAAAGGGGTTCAGGCAACAAGGGAGAAAGGAGAAATGTATGGGTATTGAGTCGTATCAGGATTTGGTTGTTTGGCAGAAAGGGATTGAGCTTTCAGTCAAGATATATGAATTAACTAAATCTTTTTTCAAGTCTGAATTATATGGATTAACGTCACAGATGCGAAGGGCTTCTGTGTCAATTCCGTCTAACATTGCCGAAGGGTATTGCCAACATTCAAGGAAAAGTTATTTGAAATATATTTACAGATCTTTAGGATCAGTTGCTGAATTGGAAACTCAAATAATCATTGCCAAAAGAGCGAAGCTAATTAAAGAAAGCGAAGACATTGATCAGTTGATAAAAGAGATTTTTAGGATGCTTTTAGCTTTAATTAAAAAATTAAAATAAACTACTAATCCTTTTTTGCCTGATCCCTGACTATTGCCTGTTGCCCTCTGCCTGTTGCCTATATACTATTAATTTTCAATAAAATGGAAATCACTACTAACAAGATAGACAGAGCACAGATAGAGTTTACAGTAGAAGTTCCGTTTGAAGACTTAAAACTTTTTCTGGAAAAAGGCGCTGAACGGTTGTCTGAAAAAATGAAGATCAAAGGCTTTCGTGAAGGCAAAGCTCCCTACGAGGTGGTTAAAAGAGAAGCCGGGGAAATGGCTATTTACGAAGAAGCCGCCCAGGAAGCGATTCATAAAACTTATTACCAGGCTTTGGAACAGGAAAAACTTTTGACTGTCGGCTCGCCCCGGATTTCAGTTGAAAAACTGGCTTTGGGTAATCCTTTGGTTTACAAAGCGACTGTTTCTCTGTTTCCGGAAGTCAAAGTCGGCGACTATTCAAATTTGAAAATTAAAAAACAGCCGGCCAATGTAACTGATGAAAAAATCAGTCAGACTTTGGATCATTTGCGAAAAACGCGGGCCAAAGAAACTCTAGTTGACCGGCCGGTTAAAGACGGTGACCGGGTGGAAATTGATTTTGATGTTTTTGTTGACAATATTCCAATTGACAACGGCGCTCATAAAAAATACCCGTTGATTATCGGCCAGGGAAGTATGATCCCCGGCTTTGAAGAACAGTTGGTCGGTCTGGCCAAAGATCAAACCAAAGAATTTAAACTGCCCTTTCCCAAAGATTATCACGCTAAAAATTTGGCCGGCAAAGAGGCTGATTTTAAAGTTAAACTACTGGCGGTTTATCAGATTGATTTGCCGGAACTGAACGATCAGTTCGCCAAAACTCTGGGGCAATTCAACAGCCTGCCAGATTTAAAAAGACAAATTAAACAAAATCTGGAAGCTGAAGAAAAAATGAAAATTGACCATGACTCTGAAGTGGAGATGCTGGAAAAATTAATGGAGTTGTCCAGGTTTGGCGATCTGCCCGATGTTCTGGTTAATAATGAAATCAACCGGATGGTTCACGAACTCAAAGGAAATATTGAGGCCCAGGGGTTGAAATGGGACGATTATCTGAACAGTTTAAAAAAGAAAGAGGAAGACTTGAAGCTGGAGCTGACGCCGGGCGCCATTAAGCGGGTCAAAGTTTCTTTAATGACCCATCAGATCGCCCGGGACCAAAAAATAGAAGCTGATTCAGCCGAAGTTGAAGCAGAAATAAAAAAACAGCGGGAAATTTACAAAGATCAGCCGCAAATTCTGGAAAACCTGTCGCAAGCCGGCTACCGGGATTATTTGAGAAATGTTATGATTAACAAGAAGGTCATTCAATTTTTGAAAGAAAAGATTATAGTTGAGTAATAGGATTTGTGTATTGGATCATTAGAAATTGTTTAGAAATTAGATATTAGAAATTAGAAATTTTATAAAGATGTTATTCGGCTCTCACGTCTCAATTGCTGGCGGTCTCGAAAATGCGCCAACTAACGCTTCAAAGGTTGGTTGCGAGGTTTTTCAGATGTTTACCCGGTCGCCTTATGGCGGCAAAGAACAGCCTATTACCAAAGCGGTCGCCCAAAAATTTAAAAAGGCTTGTCAGGAACACGGCTTTAAGGACTATTATGTTCACGCTCCTTATTATATCAATTTAGCTTCTTCTAATAATAGAATCAGATACGGATCAATTTCCGCCATTAGAAAAGAGTTAGAGCGGAGCGATCAGCTGGGAGTAAAATATGTCATGGCTCATCTGGGCAGCGCCAAAGATGTTGGTGAAAAAGAGGCCGTTAAAAAAACCGCTGAAGCCATTAAAAAAATTTTAACCGGCTATAAAGGGAAAACTGAATTTTTAATGGAAATGTCAGCCGGTTCCGGCCAGGTGATTGGCGATACCTTTGATGAGCTGGCTGAAATTTTAAAACTGACCGGCAAGTTTAAAAATAAAATTGGAATCTGCTTTGACACGGCCCACGCTTTTGCCTCTGGCTACGATTTAAGAACCAAAAAAGCGGTTGATGACACTTTCAAAGAATTTGATAAAAAGATCGGTCTGAAAAAATTGAAATTGATTCACTGCAATGATTCCAAAACAGGGTTAGGTTCCCATGTTGACCGGCACGAGCATTTGGGTCAGGGCCAGATTGGCTTAGATGGGTTTAAAGCCATTGTCAAACATTCTAAACTGAAAAAAATTAATATCATTTTAGAAACACCGAAAAAAACACCGAAAGACGATCCCAGGAATTTGGCGATATTGAGGAAGTTCAGGGGGAAATGAGTAAGAATGTCAAATTTCAAAACCTAAATATCAATTGAAATCCAAAATCTAAATGTCAAATTTTTTGTTATTTGAGCTTTGGATTTGAATTGACATTTGAACTTTGTAATTTGGATTTTTTCAGGCCGCGGTGGTGGAACTGACAGCCCCCGCCCTTCGCGAAGGGCGGGGCAGTCACGTAGGGTTCCCTCCTTCGCCCCGCGGGCTATGGAGGGCAGGCCCTGCCGTTCGTGAACAGCAGAGCCTGCAGAGCTTTTAAAAAACTTGTCGGAGTGGCGGAACTGGCAGACGCGTACGGTTCAGAGCCGTATGGATTATATCCGTGAGGGTTCGAGTCCCTCCTCCGGCATTTTAAAAATTATGCCAGAAACCAAAACACAACAAGAGCAGACAGAAAACAATCAAATTAATCAGGAAACCTTAGAGGCTTTGCAAAAAGTCAGATTTAGAAAAGTTATCAAAGGGCTGATCATCGTGGCGGTGGTCGTTTTTTTCTTTTTACATTCTTACCTGCCAACCAGTCTTAACCATTATCTGGTCCAGTTTACCAGCTTTGAAACCGAGCTGTTTGATTCCGATGTCATTATAGTTTTTGGAGCCGGAACAAACAAAACTGGCCAGCCTCTGCAAAAAGAACGGGTTAAGGCGGCGGTTGAGCTATATAATGAAGGCCGGGTCAATAAAATTATTATGACCGGAGGAGAAAGCAAATACGGATTTATAGAAGCGGCCGCCATGAAAGATTACGCTGTCAGTCTGGGCGCGCCGGCGGGAGATATTTTGGTTGAGCCGTTGGCAAAAAATACTTATGAAAACGCTGAAAATAGCTATCAAATTGTCCAGGACAATAATTTTCAAAGAATAATTTTAGTTACTTCCTGTTATCACACCCGCCGGGCTTTCCGGTCTTTTCAGTTTTTTCAGCGGGAAAATTTAATGATAACTTCCCCGGCTGATTGCTGGGCGCTGGAGCCGGGCATTGCCAATCGTTGGCTGGGGCTTAAGGATATTTTACGGGAAATTATTGCCAATATGTATTATGATTATCGGTATATGAAAACTAACGAATTTTAATAAGTCAAAAGTAATAAGTAAAAAGTAAAAAATTTGGTATCGCTTCGCCAGGCTATTGCCTGGCTTCGCGATGAATTATCTAAACTTAACTTTTGATTTTTAACTTTTATTTTTTACTTCTTATTTTTAACTTTTTACTTAATCTGTTGCTTAATTCTCTAATTCAAGTATGAAGTTTGCGATTATTTCCGATACCCACGACAACCTCGTCACCCTCCACCAGGCTCTGGACTGGATAAAAAAGAACAAGATCAAACTGATTATCCATTGCGGTGATGTTACCACCAGAGAGACTTTACTGGAAATCGTCAATAATTTTGACGGTTCGGTTCAGGTCGTTGCCGGCAATGCTGATCAGAATTTTTGGCGGCGTGATAACTTTTCACAATATAAAAATTTAAAACTTTATAAGGATGTTGGCGAATTAGAAATAGATAATCTTAAAATTGCTTTTTGTCATTTTCCTGACAAAGTTAAAGACCTGGCAAGAAAAGATTTTAACTTAGTTTTTTACGGCCACACTCACCGACCCTGGCAGGAGAAAATCAATAATACCGAAGTGATTAACCCCGGCAATCTGGCTGGGCTGTTCTATAAAGCCAGCTTCGCCGTCTTTGACACCACGACCAAAAAAGTAGAGTTGAAAATTTTGGAGATGCTTTAATTTAAAATATTTGTTATAATTTTAAAAACGATGCCAATATACGTATGGATACTAATGAAACCAATTTTGTGATACTAATATACTAATTCATACGGATATTAATATCTTTATTGGTATCTTTCGTATCCATTCGTATATTAGAATCGGAGTATAAGTATCTTTAGTATCAATTAGTATATTAGAATCGTATATTATGAAGAAATGTCTATCCTTGGTTCTTTTGTTATTAATTTTGACGGGAGTGCGATGTCCGACACAGAAAACCACTGATAATGTTGCGGAGGTTAGCTCTGTTCAGAGCGAAACAGTCAGTTTTACGACCAGCGACGGCCTGAATATCGCCGCCAGTTATTTTCCCGGTCCGGCCAATGCTCAAAATTCAGTCATTCTGGTTCATATGCTGGCCCAAAATCGTCATGACTGGGATAGTTTAGCGGGGAAGCTCCGGCAAGGGGACTTTAATGTATTGTCCATTGATTTACGAGGCCACGGTCAAAGCGATGGCCAATATCAGAAATTTGATAACAGCGATTTTGCCAAAATGGTTTTTGATGTCGCGGCCGCCGTTCAATTTTTAAAAGAGAAACATCCGGAAACGACCATTAAATTGATTGGCGCCAGTCTGGGAGCCAATGTGGCTTTAAACGCGGCAGTAATTGATCCGGCAGTGTCAGGCCTGGTTTTACTGTCACCCGGCCTGGAATATCGGAGCGTAACAACGGAAGATGCTATTGAACAGTACACCAGCGCCTTACTGCTAGTCGCCAGCCAGGACGATAAGGCTAGTTATCTGGCCGCCCGCGTTTTGTTTGATCTGGTTCCGGAATCAGATCATTATAAATATTTGCAGACTTATAAGTACGCCGGTCACGGGACTCATATGTTGACAGCCGTTGACGATCTGGATCAGGTAATCATAAAATTTTTAAAAGAAAATTAAATATTAAAAATACAATCATGAAAATGGAAGAAAAAATTGATTTTAAGCAACTTCAGATTTTGCAGATAGTGATTGTCGTCGGCGTTGTGGTCAGCCTGGCTTTGGTGGTGATGATCCATTACCGCTTAAGCAATATTGAAGGCGAGCTGAAAACCATTAGGACTTTAATTGAAAGAAAATTCTAAAAGCATTAACTATTAAAAAAATATATTATGAAAAATGTCGTAATCTACACCACGCCGACTTGTTCATTTTGCAAGATGACCAAAGAATTTTTTAAAGAAAATAAGGTTGACTACACCGAATATGACGTCGCCGCCGACCAACAAAAAGCCCAGGAAATGATTGACAAGTCCGGCCAGATGGGCGTGCCGGTGATTGTTATTAGCGAAGGTGATAAAGAGGAAATTGTGGTTGGGTTTGATGAAGCCAAACTTAAGGGAGGGTTGGATATCAAGTAATGCAAGATTTAATTTACGTTATTTTGGGGTTTCTTCTGGTTTGGGGATTCCTGGCTTACTTTAACAATCATCCTGAAATATTTTTACCAAATGAAGAAACAGTTTTAATGGGATTTCAGCGATAGAAATAAATCTCTATGTTATATCTGGGTTCCGATCACGCCGGCTTTAAAATCAAAGAAGAGCTCAAAAAATATTTTGATCAAAAAAAAATTAAGTATCAGGATTTGGGTAATACGGAATATGATCCGCGAGACGACTATCCTGACTATGGTCTTAAAGTTGCTAAAAAGGTTGCCCGTTCCCAGGGTAAAGATAAGGGGATTTTACTTTGCGGCAACGCCCAGGGCATTTGTATTACGGCTAATAAAGTTAAAGGCGTCAGAGCGGTCACTGGTTATTCGGTTTACGCCGCCAAAAGCTCCCGCCAGGATGATGACGCTAATATCTTATGCCTGGCCGGCCGGGCCTTAAAACCGGCTGAAGTCAAAAAGATCGTCAAAGCCTGGCTGGAAACTAAATTTAGCGGAGCTGTTCGACATAAAAGACGGCTGAAGCGGTTGGCGGAGATTGAGAAGAAAATAAAATAATGTTGTATGAGGTGTTATCCTAATTGACAAATTATATCCGAATTAACAAATAACAAATTTGTTGTATTAGTGATTTGTTGATTGGCATAAAATTTGTAAATAGGGATAACATTATATGAAAGCTGAAATCATTCCCACCATTCTTGTAAAAACCTTTGACGAGTTTGAAGCTCAAATCAGGGCCGTTGATCCTTACGTTAAAACAATTCAGATTGATATTGCTGACGGCAAGTTTGTTCCTAATACCACTTTTGGCGATCCGGACGCTTTAAAAAAAGTCAGGCCCAAATCAAAAATTGAAGTTCATTTAATGACAGTTGAGCCGGTGGAACAGGTGGATCAGTGGAAAAAAGCCGGAGCTGACCGAATTATATTTCATTATGAAACCTGCCGCGATTTATCGGAGCTGACCCGGACGATCAGAACCATTAAAAAAGCCGGGTTGGCAGTCGGCCTGGCTGTTAATCCCAAAACCAGTATTGAGTCATTACATTACATAATTGATAATATTGACGAAGTGTTGTTTCTGGGAGTGGAGCCGGGCTTTGGCGGGCAAAAATTTCAAAAATCAGTTTTAAAAAAAATAAAAAAACTCCGGTCGTGGGATAAAAAAATTGATATTGGCGTTGACGGCGGCATTAAACCGAAAGAAGCTAAGCTGGCTTATCAAGCTGGGGCTAATCTGATAAACTCGGGGTCGTATATTCATCGGAGCAAGAACGTTAAAGAAGCAATTGGGCGTTTGAAGCAGGCAGTTGGGAAATAAGTCAACAGCCAGCAGTCAACAGGGATTACTAATCACCAGACCCTGATAACTACCCGGTTGACGGTTGACTAATGACTGTTGACTATATAAATATGAAAAAGTTTCACACAATCAGACAGCTGGAGCGTAAGGCCAATCAGATCAGACAAGATCTGATCAAAATGCTGGTTGAGGCCGGGTCGGGCCACTCGGCCGGGCCGCTGGACATGGCTGATGTTTTTACGGCTTTGTATTTTCATGTTTTAAACCATAATCCCAAAAAGCCGGACTGGGATCAGCGGGACCGTCTTTATTTATCCAATGGCCATATTTGCCCGGTCCGCTACGTGACCATGGCTCACGCCGGTTATTTTCCCAAAAAAGAGCTAATGACTTTAAGAAAACTGGGGACGCGTCTGCAGGGACACCCTTCCCGCCATGATTTTCCGCCTATTGAATCATCGTCCGGGCCGCTGGGCCAGGGGCTGTCAATTGCTTGCGGAGCCGCCTACGCCGCCCGGATGGACGGCCAGCGACATTTTGTTTACTGCCTGACCAGCGACGGCGAGCATCAGGAAGGCCAGACCTGGGAAGCGGCGATGTTTGCCGGCAATAACAAGCTCCATAACTTAATCCAGATTATGGACCGGAATAATATTCAGATTGACGGCCACACTGAAGAAATTATGCCGCTGGAGCCTTTGCGCCAGAAATATGAAGCTTTTAACTGGCACGTGATTGAAATTGACGGCCATAATATTGAAGAAGTGATTGACGCCTGTAACATGGCTAAAGCAATTTATGAAAAACCAACGGTGATTATCGCCCACACCATCGCCGGCAAGGGCGTTGATTTCATGGAGTACGATTATCTCTGGCACGGCAAACCGCCCAAGCCGGATGAAGGGCGGGAAGCTTTGAGGCAATTAAGAAGTTTGGGCGGGAAGATAGTCGGGGAGCACGAGTAAGTTGTCAGCCAAAGGCTGATCCACCTTTGGTGGATAAGATTTAAGTTACCAGGTGTAAGTTTGGGAGAAAAAAACTTAAATCTTAAATCTTTAATCTTAAATCTTTAATCTACTTGTTATGTTGGACACCGCGATAAAAGCAGTTAAATCCGGAGGGAAGATTATCAGCGATAACTACGGCCGGATTACCAGTTTAAAAATGAAAGGCGGCAACTGGCGCGAGGTGGTTTCACAGATTGATCTGGACGCCAACGATCAGATGCTGAAAGTGATTGAGGCCGCCTACCCCGACCATAATATTATTTCCGAAGAAAGTATTTTGCCAAAAAAGCCGTCTGATTACACCTGGTATGTTGATCCTTTGGACGGGACGACAAATTATTTGATGCAATTCCCTTTTTTCGCGGTTTGCGTCGGCCTGGCTTTTAAGGGAGAGCCAATTTTGGGCGTTGTTTACAACCCGATTTTAAATGAGCTGTTCACGGCTGAAAAAGATCAGGGAGCTGAACTGAACGGACAAAAAATTGAAGTTTCCAATAATAATAATTTAAAACTGACTTTGGCCAACTTTTGCCACGCTGAAAACGAAAAATCCGTGAAACAGATTGGTAAAATCTACGAAATCTTTAAAATGGAAGCCAGGGATTTTCGGCGGCTGGGGTCAGGCGGACTGGACATGGCTTATCTGGCGGCCGGCCGCTATGATGTTTACATTTCCAACAATGACCGGATCTGGGATGTTATCCCCGGCTATGTCATTGCCAAAGAAGCCGGCGCTAAAATTACCGACTGGCAGGGCAGCGACTGGACGCCGGACAGCGCTCAACTATTAATAACCAACCAGGAGCTTCATAAAAAAGTTTTGGAACTGTTAACTCTTTAACTCTTTAAATTGTTAAATGGTTATATTGTTAAATTGTTATGCGAAACCCAAAAGCAAATTTAATTAAAAATTTATTTTCTGAAAAAATAGAAAAAATCCCGACCAGGAACGGTTATGGGGAAGGGTTGGTTGAAGCCGGCAAAAAAGATAAAAATGTCGTGGCGCTCTGCGGGGATCTGACGGAATCAACCCGGACTGAATATTTTCAAAAAGAATTTCCCGACCGGTTTATTGAAGTTGGGGTGGCCGAGCAAAATATGATGGGGCTGGCCGCCGGGCTGGCCCTGAACGGCAAAATTCCTTTTGTTTCAACCTACGCTGTTTTTTGTCCGGGCCGGAACTGGGACCAGACCAGAGTCAGTGTTTGTTACAATAATATCAATGTAAAGCTGACCGGCGCTCATTCGGGTATTTCAGTCGGGCCGGACGGAGCCACTCACCAGGCTTTGGAAGATATTGCCATTACCCGGGTCCTGCCTAATATGACAGTTCTTGCCCCATGTGATTATCACCAGACCCGACGGGCGACGGTGGCCGCGGCTAAATATCCCGGACCGGTTTATTTAAGGTTTGCCCGGGCCGGCACGCCGGTTTTTACGACCGCCAGGACTCCCTTTAAAATCTGCCAGGCCGATGTTTACTGGGAGGGAAAAGACGTAACGATTATTGGCGCCGGCCCTCTGGTTTATGAGGCGTTAAAAGCGGCCCAGGAATTGAAAAAAGATAAAATTTCCGCCCGGGTGATTAACTGCCACACCATCAAGCCGATTGACAAGGAAACAATCAGTCGGGCGGCCAAAGAAACCGGAGCGATTGTGACCATTGAAGAGCATCAGATTCACGGCGGGCTGGGGAGCGCCGTGGCTGAAGTGGTTGTCCAAAATCAGCCGGTGCCAATGGAGATCATTGGCGTGCCCGACCGCTTTGGGGAAAGCGGCGAACCGGAAGAATTATTGGAGCATTATGGTTTAGTGGCTAAGAATATAGTAACCGCGGTTAAGAGAATCCTCAAGAAGAAGTAAAATTATTGGATTATAGAATTACGCATTACGAAATAAATTAAGTAAAAAGGTAAAAGTAAAAAATAAAAAGTTCAGGTAATAAGTTTCAGTCAGGGGCTGATCCGCCTCTGGAGGAAAAAGTTATTTAAAATAAAAATTTTCCAAATTTTTTACTTTTTACTTATTACTTTTGACTTATAACAATCCGTAATCCGCAATTCGTAATTAATTAATTGTTTAATTCTATGTCCAAAGCTACATTCGATTTAATTTCAATCGGCGATTCCACCCTGGATACCTTCGTCAAGCTGGATGAAGCCAGCGTCCTGTGTGATTTTAATCATGATCATTGCTGGCTGTGTTTAAGTTACGCTGATAAGATTCCAATTGAACGGCTGGATCACACCACCGGCGGCAATTCTTCCAACATGGCCGTGGGGTCAGCCCGCTTAGGTTTGAAATCAGCTTTTTTCACGGTTTTAGGCGATGATGATGTTGCCGATAAAATTTTAGCTAGTTTAAAACATGACAAAGTGGACTGCCGTTATGTTCAGCGGGTTAAAAAGACGACTACTAATTTTTCAGTTGTTCTTAATTATCAGACAGAAAGAACGATTCTGGTTTATCATGAAAAAAGAAAATATCAATTGCCAAAACTGCAAAGCGCTAAATGGGTTTATTATTCTTCAATGGGCAAGGGATTTCAGTCGATTCATAAAGATTTGTTGCGCTATATTAAAAAGACCGGGGCCAGAGTTGGTTTTAATCCGGGAACTTTTCAGTTAAACGCCGGCAATCGGGTTCTGGCCAATATTTTGGAAATGACCGAGGTTTTATTCGTTAACCGGGAAGAAGCTCAAAGACTTTTAGGCAATTTTAAAAAATCCACCATTAAAGAATTGCTCCGGGGTTTGAGGCATTTGGGACCGCGGACCCCGGTGATTACTGACGGACCCAAGGGGGCCTACTCTTTTGACGGCAAAACCTATTATTACATGCCAATTTATGACATTAAAGTTGTTGAACGGACCGGAGCCGGCGACAGTTTCTCCACCGGATTTTTAACGGCGATCATCAAAGGGAAAAGCCCTGCTGAAGCTCTACGCTGGGGAACTTTTAACGCCGCTTCAGTTATTCAGCAAATCGGTCCGCAGGCTGGCTTACTGAAAATCGCGGAAATGAACAAATTTTTAAAAAGCCATTCTAAGATACACGCCAAAGAAATATAAAAAAAGGCAATAGGCACAAGGCAATAGGCACAAGGCGAGGCAACAGGGATTAGGCGTTAGTTTTTAGAAAAAAAGTCGCGAGGCCAGGCAACCGCCTGGCGAAGCGACACCAACCCTTGTGCCTTGTGCCTCGTGCCTTGTGCCTAAAATAACAAAAATGTTAACCACTTTAAAATCAGTACTTATCCGGGCTAAGAAAGGCCGATACGCCGTCGGCGCTTTTAATACCTCCAACCTGGAAATTTCCCAGGCGATTATTGAGGCGGCTGAAGAAATGAAATCGCCGGTGATTATTTCCACTTCTGAAAAGGCGATTGATTACGCCGGTTTGTCAGAAATTTCAGCCATTGTTTATGAGCTGGCCCAAAAAGTTAAAGTGCCGGTTGTTCTTCATTGCGATCACGGCCGGGATTTAAAAATTATTAAAAGTTGCCTTGATACCGGTCGCTACACTTCAGTGATGATTGACGCTTCTCATTTTGATTACAAAAAAAATTTAGCTTTGACTAAAAAAATTGTTTCCTGGGCTAAGCCTAAGCAAGTATCTGTTGAAGCCGAGCTGGGCGCCATCGCCGGCGTTGAGGATTATATCAAATCAAAAGAAAGTTTTTTCACTGATCCGGAGCAGGCCCGGGATTTCGTTAAAAAAACCGGGATTGACGCTTTGGCGGTTTCTATCGGTACGGCTCATGGTCTGGCCGAAGATATTAAGGAAGAAAAACTTGATTTGAAAAGGCTGGAGCAAATTGAAAAACTGACTAAAATTCCTCTGGTCCTGCATGGCGCTTCGCAGGGAATTCCCGTCAGTGATTTGAAAAAAGCCATTAAACTGGGTATTGCCAAGATTAACATTGATACTGACTTACGTCTGGTCTTTAGCGACAGTTTAAGAAAGACTTTAAAAAATAAAAAAATCTACGACCCCCGGGACATTTTAGCTCCGTCAAGAGAGGCCGTCAAAAAGAAAGTGATGCAGAGGATGAGATTATTTGGAAGTATTAATAAATATTAAAAAGTAAAGTTCAAAGTACAAAGTTTCAGCCAAAGGCTGCACGCCATGGCGGCATGCCGTGGATCCGCCTCCGGCGGACAAAGTTTCAGCCAAAGGCAGATGAGCTTATGGCTGAAAAACTTTTTAGTTTTGAATTATGATATTTAATTTTTAATATATGCCCAAAATTTTTGTCACCCGCGCTATCCCCGACGCCGGGATTAAAATGCTAAGAGCCAAAAAATACCAGGTTAAGATTAGTCCGTATGACCGGGTGTTAAAGAGAGAAGAAATTATCAGGATGGCCAAAGGGGCTGACGCTTTGCTTTGTTTACTGACTGATAAAATTGACAGCCAGCTTTTGGACATCCTGGGTCCCAAACTAAAAATCGTCGCCAACTACGCCGTTGGCTTTGACAATATTGACGTTAAGGCTTGTCAGAAACATAACGTCTATGCCACTAACACCTCGGGAGTGTTAACCAGGGCCGTTGCCGAACACACCTTTGCCTTAATGATGGCCATTGCCCGGCGAATTTCCGAAGCCGATCGGTTTGTCCGGGCGGGTCAGTACGTTGGCTGGGACCCTTTTTTGATGATGGGTTCTGATGTTGAAGGCAAGACTTTGGGAATTATTGGTCTGGGCCGGATTGGCCGGGCGGTTGCTCAAAGGGCGGTTAAAGGCCTGGGAATGAAAGTTTTATATTTTGATGTCAGTCGCCAAAAAGATTTTGAAAAACAATTTAAAGCTAAATTCGCCACAGTTAATAAAATTTTGAAAACAGCCGATTTCGTAACAATTCATGTTCCTTTGTTACCCGGCACTAAACATTTGATCGGAGCCAGAGAATTAAGACTGATGAAAAAGACAGCTTATCTGGTAAATACTTCCCGCGGCCCGGTGATTGATGAAAAAGCTTTGGCCAAAGCTTTACGCCAGAAAGAAATCGCCGGAGCCGGCATTGATGTTTTTGAGTTTGAACCCAGGCCGGTGGCTGGTCTGAAAAAACTTGATAATATTATAATGACGCCGCATATTGCTTCAGCGACGATTGAAGCCCGTCAGGAGATGTCCCGGGTAGCCGCTAAAAATATAATTTTTGCCTTGAGTGGCGGGAAGCCGCCTAATTTAGTTTACTAAAATATATTATCCCTTTAACCCCCTTTTTCTTGACTTTTCGGTCAAACTATGCTAAGATAATCTCATAAAAGGTCGGAAATTATTTATGTAATTAAAAGTTACTAAGGTTGAAATTTAATATGGCGAAAACAGTCGATCAAGAATTCGTTGAATACATTGTTAAATCAATTGTATCTCATCCGGACGATGTCCAGACAGACCGAACAGTTGACGAAATGGGAGTCCTGATTACTTTGAAAATTAACCCGGAAGATATGGGTTATGTAATCGGACGCCAGGGTCAGACTGCCCGGGCTATCAGAACTTTGCTGAAGATTGTCGGGGCTAAAAGCAACGCCCGGATCAATCTGAAAATTGCTGAACCGGAAGGTTCAACAAGAGGCCGGCGGAGTGAAGCTGATACCGCTGACGTCAGCGCCGTCGATGATTTAACGATCTAACTCACATCTAGTTGAAACACAGAAGTCGTGGTCAGTTTTCAACCTGCCGCGATTTTTGTTTTTAATCTAATTATGCAATTCGATATAATTACGTTATTCCCCAAGATTTTTGACAGCTACTTAAATGAGACGATTTTAAAAAGGGCCCAGGGCAAAGGGTTGGTTAGCATTAAAGTTCATAATCTCCGGGACTACTCCGCTGATAAACATAAAACCGTTGATGACAAGCCTTTTGGCGGCGGGCCGGGAATGATTTTAAAAATAGAGCCAATCTATCGCTGTTTACAAAAACTGACCGGACAAGATTTGCTGAAAAGAAAAAAGTTGAAAAAGAAAAAAGAACTGATCATTGCCTTTGATCCGGCCGGCAAAACTTTTGACCAAAAGACGGCTCAAAAATTTTCCAAAGCCCGGAGAATTATTTTACTGGCCGGACGGTATGAAGGGTTTGATCACCGGGTTTACAAAATTGTTGATCAGCGGATTTCAATTGGCGATTATGTTTTATCCGGCGGCGAACTGCCGGCTTTGGTGATCGCTGAAGCGGTCAGCCGGCTGATTCCGGGAGTGATTGGCCATTCAGCGGAGACGCTCAGGGAGGAAACTTTTTCTTTTGATGACCAAGATTATATTGAGTATCCCCAGTATACCCGGCCGGAAATATTTGAACCGTTCAGGGGGGCGCGATGGAAAGTTCCCAAAGTATTGTTGTCGGGTCATCATCAAAAAATTAGAAAATGGCGACAATCCAGGCTGAAGAAAAAGTAGATAAATTGGGGATAAAATGTTTAAATAATTATTCTTGACAATAAAATAGCATTTAACTATAATGGAGTTACTCTAATAAATAGTATGAAAATATAGTGAAATAAAGCAAAATTTTGAAAACTGGTTGGAAAGCAAAGAGTGAAATCTAATAAAATGAATAACAATTGGATTTCTCTCTTTTCTTTTGACCCTTAACAACTAAAGATGCGACAGCTAAAATCTGACAGGATCCACGTTAATTTCCTTAACAGTGGTTTTTGATTTTTTTACTTTAATAAGAGTTTGATCCCCCGCCTACGCTCCTTCGGAGCTCCGGCGGGGCAAGCTGGCTTTTTAGCTCTGCTAAGAAGAACAGCTGATCACTCTCAAACTTCAGTTAAATTTTATTAAAAATTTAATTGAACTTAATAAGAGTTTGATCCTGGCTCAGGATGAACGCTGGCGGCGTGTCTAAGGCATGCAAGTCGAACGCTCCGACGTTTCGTCGGAGAGTGGCAAACGGGTGAGTAACACATTGGTAACCTGCCTCAAAGACGGGTATAATCCAGCGAAAGCTGGACTAATCCCCGATGTGCTTAAGTAGCTTAAGTTATTTAAGTAAAGCTTTTGCGCTTTGAGAGGGGCCTATGGCTTATCAGCTAGTTGGTGAGGTAAAAGCTCACCAAGGCTACGACGAGTAGCGGGTGTGAGAGCATGATCCGCCTCAAGGGCACTGAGACACTGGCCTTACTCCTACGGGAGGCTGCAGTCAAGAATCTTCCCCAATGGACGAAAGTCTGAGGGAGCGACGCCGCGTGACCGAAGAAGCTCTTCGGAGTGTAAAGGTCTTTTCTGTGGGATGAACAAATGACCGTACCACAGGAATAAGGGGCTGCTAACCTCGTGCCAGCAGCAGCGGTAAGACGAGGGCCCCAAGCGTTATCCGGAATTATTGGGCGTAAAGCGTCTGCAGGCGGATTTTTAAGTTGAACGTTAAATCTCAGGGCTCAACCCTGAAACCGCGTTCAAGACTGGAAATCTAGAGGACGGGAGAGGCAAGTGGAATTGCCGGTGTAGTAGTAAAATGCGTTAATATCGGCAGGAACACCAAATGCGAAAGCATCTTGCTGGAACGTCCCTGACGCTCAGAGACGAAAGCGTGGGTAGCGAATGGGATTAGATACCCCAGTAGTCCACGCCGTAAACGATGGATACTAGACATTGGAAGTATCGACCCTTTCAGTGTCGTTTACAAAAGATAACTCGTTAAGTATCCCGCCTGGGGAGTACGGCCGCAAGGCTAAAACTCAAAGGAATTGACGGGGACCCGCACAAGCGGTGGAACATGTGGTTTAATTCGACAATAAGCGAGGAACCTTACCAGGGCTCAACTACTAGCTGCATATCCTGGGAAACCAGGAAGCCTTCGAGGGTGCTAGATAGGTGCTGCATGGTTGTCGTCAGCTCGTGCCGTGAGGTGTACGGTTAAGTCCGGTAACGAGCGCAACCCCCGCGCTGTGTTAAGTTTTCACAGCGAACTGCCTACCTTAAGTAGGAGGAAGGCGGGGATGACGTCAAATCAGCATGGCTCTTACGTCCTGGGCGACACACGTGTTACAATGGCCGGTACAATGGGCTGCCAAACCGTAAGGTGGAGCTAATCCCATCAAAACCGGTCTCAGTTCGGATTGAGGTCTGCAATTCGACCTCATGAAGCTGGAATCGCTAGTAATCGCAGATCAGCCACGCTGCGGTGAATACGTTCTCGGGTCTTGTACACACCGCCCGTCACGTCAAGAGAGTCGGTAATGCCCAAACCCCGACGTCCGTCGGGGGAAGGTAGGACCGATGATAGGGACGAAGTCGTAACAAGGCACGCGTAGCGGAAGCTGTGCGTGGATCACCTCCTTTCTAGGGAGATAATCGGTGTTTCACCAGGCCATAACCTGGTGAGCAACAAGACAGGTCGGGTCCTGTTCCGTCGAGTGACGGGACGGGACGGGAAATTAACCCTGAATGATCCTGTCAGATTTTAGCTGTTATTTTTTGCCCAGAATACCCTGCGGCAAGCCGCAGGGATGAATGGCCGCAAAAAATAAATCCCGCCAACGGCGGGATCAACAACCGCATACCGTCCCGCCTTGGCGGGACGGTGCGGTTGGTGATTATAATAAAAGGTCTGTCACAAACAGTCTTCACGGAGCAGACTACACCCTCAATATATTTTTCAGGGTTGTAGCCCGTAGACTGTTTTTGGCGGATCTTTTTATATTAGGCACAAGGCACAAGGCAACAGGCACAAGGGTTGGTGTCCCCGCCTTGGGCGGGGGACAATTATTTGATGGACATCAGGCAAAATGGTTTTGACTAATGCCTAATCCCCATTGCCTCGCCTGTTGCCTTGTGCCTCGTGCCTTGTGCCTGCTTCCAGCCTTGCTAAAGAGACGATTTTTTGCTATGATTGATTTAATTAGTTGGATTTTTTTAGGTAAATCAGATGGTGGGCGCATATCTCAGTTTCCGCCAAAGGCGGACCCGCCTCCGGCGGGGGTTAGAGTTCCGAAAAATAAAAAATTTGATTTTTAAAATATCAACTATCAAATTTAGCGTTCCAAATGGGCGTATAGCTCAGTTGGTTAGAGCGCGTCACTGATAATGACGAGGTCCCAAGTTCGAATCTTGGTACGCCCATTTGGGACGTTATAGGAAATTGAAGTTAAACAAAATTTTTTATTTTTCGAGAATCCCCGATCCCGCCAAAGGCGGGATCGGGACACATGACTGATAATTTTCTGTTATTATGATAATTAATATTAAGCCGAGGTAGCTCAGTGGTAGAGCACATGACTGAAAATCATGGTGTCGGGAGTCCGATTCTCCCCCTCGGCATCTCTATAGTTACGGGGATTGGCGCAGTTGGTAGCGCGCTTGGTTTGGGACCAAGAGGTCGCGAGTTCGAGTCTCGCATCCCCGATTGAGGAATGATAAAAATTATAAAATAAGCTATAATAAACCACTATGACAAAAAAAGCTAAAAAAACTATTTATTGGAGTATTGGCGGAGCGGTGGTTATTGGTTTTACCGCCTGGCTGATTGTTGGTTTGAGCCAGCCAGGACCCCTGGACGCTTTCGCCAAATGTTTGAAAGACAAAGGCGCCACTTATTACGGAGCTTTTTGGTGCCCCAACTGCCAGCGCCAAAATGATCTGTTTGGTAAATCCAAAAAACACACTCCTTATGTTGAATGCTCCACTCCCGACGGTCAGGGGCAAAAACAAGTTTGCCAGCAGGCCGAGATTACCAACTACCCCACCTGGGAGTTTGCCGACGGCAGCCGGGATATTGGCGTCCAGCCGCTGGAAGATTTAGCCGAAAAAACCGGCTGTGAACTACCGCGATAATTATGTCTCAATTAACTTCAACAGTTACCACGATCTTGTCTGTCCTGACTATTATTGGCCAGGTCTTTATTGGCCTGGCAATTATTTGGCTGCTAATTTATCGTTTTAAAAAAGAACAGCCCGTTGTCACTAAGGTTTTAAATTTTTTTGACAAGCGGGCAGTTTTGTTTTCTTTAATTGTTGCCTTGCTGGCTACGCTGGGCAGTTTATTCTATTCTGAAATCGCCGGTTTTGAGCCCTGCCGACTCTGCTGGTATCAGAGAATTTTAATGTACCCCCAGGTTATTCTGCTGGCGCTGGCTTTATGGATTCGGGATAAGAAAAATATCGTTGTTTATAGTTTAGGGCTGTCAATTGTCGGCGCGGTGATTGCCGGCTATCATTATTTATTGCAGATTGGAGTGGTCAAAAGTTCTTCCTGCGAAGTGGTTGGCTATTCAGTCAGCTGTTCCCAGAGATTTGTGATGAATTTTGGTTACATTACAATCCCAATGATGGCCCTGACCGCTTTTGGCCTGATTATTGTTTTTATGATTATTAAAAAATTAGCTTCCTCCAGATCTTATGAGTAAAAAATCGTCTATAATTATCGGAATTTTAATCGTCATCGTGATTCTGGCGATCGGCTGGTTTTTTTTGAAAGATAAAATTTTTCCGGGAGTGATTACGCCTGAAGCCGGCGGGACGGTGGTTAGTTCAGACGGCAGACTGAAGCTGGCTATTCCGGCCGGAGCAGTTAGTGAAAAGGTCAGAATCAAAGTCAGTCCGGCCGTTCCCGGCCCCGGTTTGGAATTTGCCGAAGATGTTTATGAACTAAGTCCCTCCGGTTTGGAATTTTTAAAGCCGGTCATAATCAGTTTAACTCTTGATCAGACTGATTCCGAAGAAGGCCAGTTGGCCGGTGAAATCCAGCTGCTGTACAGCCTTCAGGCGGACGGAACAATCGAGCCGCTGGCGGAGCAGGCCTTGGAATTTGAAGAAGGCGGCCAGGCGGTGGTTAACGGCCAGTTAAGTCATTTTTCAGAAGTTTTAAGGGCGCCGACCGGGGTGAGCGTTACTTTAACCGGGGTCCCGGATGTTATTCAGGTTGATAAGAAATTTTTAGTAAACGTGACTGTCGTTAAAAAAGTTGATTCAGAAGTTTTTAATATTGATCAGGTTACCTATAGAAGTAATGGTGAAGATCCAATAATTTTTTGGGAAGATATCAGGGGGTTCGCTCCCTCACGCCGACAGAGCGATCTTTTAATTGGCCGGAGGCTAACGGAAGCGGCCGGAGAACAAATTATTACTAAAAATGATTTAAGACACAGCTGTGTCGCGCCGGCTTATCCAAATTTTAATTCTTCAATTTTATTTCAGGATATACAAGTTACCTTAGGTTTATTGGGAGATTTGGAATTTCCGCCGGTTAGCAAATATGAAATCAAAGGTAAAAAGAAAATTTTGTGCAAAGGCGATCTGGACAAGGTGACTGACAGGTTTCAGCAGACTAACATTGAGTTTGAATTGAAGGTTGATCCAGCGAATGTTAGCAAACTGATTAATCAGTCTTTTAATATTACAATTTCAGAAAAACCCCAGCAATATATCGGCCAAGTCAGACTGCGTCTGGCGGATACCAATCCCGGGATTGTCTCCGCCCCCCGGCTGGCTGATGATCAGTCAGAAGGAGGCACTTTTATATTTAAGCTTGATCCGGTTAAAGGCAAGGAAGATGCAACTCAACAATTGGAATTAATCGGACTGAAGACTACAGAAGAAAACAAACAAAAATTAGTCTACACCTGTCTCAAACCGGGCGAGACAGACCTGGTTTATTTTATTAACGAATTTAGTCTTGATGAAAGCTGGAGTTTTCAGTCCGCTCCGCGAGCCGTTAGTAGTCATGTCAGATGTCTGTCAGAAGAAGAGAAGGTAGAAGATGCCGCGTCCATTCAGGCTATCAAATATTTGGATAAGTTTATTCCTTTGGACGAAGTCCATCAGGCTAGTCCCGATGCCTGCGGCGAGGTTCACTGGCACGCCAATAAAGAACTGGCCACGGCCACTGACGGCGCGAAAATTCCTGACCCCAATCCTTTTGCCTGCGGGTTTGGCCGGGTGAGCGAAGTGCCGGTGGTGGAAGTCGAAATTGGCCGAATTGGCAATTAAATTACTTCAAAGCCTCAATGCCCGGCAGGGTGCCCTGTTCAATGAATTCCAGCATGGCGCCGCCGCCGGTTGAAATATGGCTGATTTGATCCAGATATTCTTTTTTGGAAATAGCGGCAATAGTGTCGCCGCCGCCAACAATTGAAGTTGCTTCGCGGTTTTGGGTAATCGCGTAATAAATAAAGTCCGTCCCCCGCCTGAAGGACGGATTTTCAATATAGCCGACCGGGCCGTTCCAGACAATTGTTCTGGCTTTGCTGATAATGGTGCCAAACCGGGCTTCAGTTTCAGGTCCAATATCCAGGATATGGTCAGCTGAATTGACTTCTTCAATTCTTTTGACCTGCCCGCCGTTCTGGCCGTTATTGGGATTACCGACAATCACGTCCAGCGGCAGGACAATGGCCGTATTTTTTTGAGCGGCCAGGTAAAGCAGTTTGCGGGCGCTTTCTGTTTTTTCATATTCATGAATGCTTTCGCCGATGTTAAAGCCCTGGGCCATTAAAAAAGTATTGGCCAGGCCGCCGCCGATCAGCAAAGCATCGGCTTTGTCCATCAGCTTATTAATAAAATTTATTTTGGTTGATATTTTAGCGCCGCCAATAATCGCCACCAGCGGTTTTTGACGGGGGGCAAAAACAGTTGAGATCATTTCGATCTCTTTTTTTAATAATAAACCGCCGAGCGAGGGGATAAAAGACGGAACACCGATGACTGAAGCGTCAGTCCGGTGGGAAACGCCAAAAGCGTCATTAACAAAAAGATCCGCCAGGGCGGACAGTTTTTTGGAAAATTCAATATTATTATTTTTTTCTTCAGGATAAAAACGGATATTTTCCAGCAAAATGATTTCTTTTTGGTTTTGATTGGAGAAAAATGACTGATCAGCCGTTAAAAAATCATCAACCAGGGTGATTTTATAATTTGGCAGATATTTTTCAATATTGGCCACAATGTTTTTCAGAGAATATTTTGGATCGCGTCCCCGGGGCCGGTCCAGGTGGGAGATAATGATTAATTTGTTATTATTTTCCAGCAAATAATTAATTGTTGGCAGGGACTGGGTGATCCGGGCGTCGTCAGCAATAGTGTAGTCCGGGTTCATGGTGACATTAAAATCAACCCTGACCAAAACCCGTTTATTTTTTATTTCCTGCTGATCAATAAAATTAATTTCATTGTCTGACATAGTCCGCAATTTTACAATATTTGATTAAATTTTTCAACCAGATCAATCAGCCGGCTGCAATAGCCCCACTCATTGTCATACCAGCAAAAGATTTTGATAAGATTCCCGTTCATGACCTCAGTGTAGTTGCCGTCAACAACACCGGAGTAGGGTGAGCCAATATAGTCAGAGGAAACTAATGGTTGTGTTTCAAACTGGAGAATGCCGGCTAGCGAGTTTTGGGCCGCTTCTCTTATAATTTGATTGACCTGCTCAATGTTTGTCTGCTTTTCAACGACAATTGACAGATCAGCCACCGAGACGGTTGGCAGCGGCACTCTTAAGGCCAGGCCGCTTAACCTGCCTTTGAGTTCGGGCAGGACTTTTTCAACCGCTTTGGCGGCGCCGGTGGTCGTTGGGATGATATTTATTCCGGCCGCTCTGGACCGGGTAAAATCACTATGAGAATTGTCCAGCAGATTCTGGGTGGTCGTGTAAGAGTGGGTTGCTGTCAGATAACCAGAAATAATTTTAAAATTGTCATTGATTAATTTAAAAATTGGGGCGACAGCGGTGGTGGTGCAGGAACAGTTGGCAATAATTTCGGTTTTTTTAAAATTAATTTGATCATCATTAACTCCCAGAACGCAGTGGTCAATTGTATCATCTTTGGCCGGAGCCGTAATAATAATTTTTTTAACGCCATTGGCCAGAGGAGCGCTGAAATCCTCCCGTCTTAAAAAGACGCCGGTGGCGTCTACCAAAATATCAATATTATCCCAGTCAGTTTTATTTAAATCATCAAAAGCAGTTGTTTTGATTGTCTGATTTCCGGCAATGATCTGATCATGGCCGGGAATGACCGCGGATTGAAACGGACCATAGACCGAATCATATTGGAGCAGGTAAGCCAGCATTGCCGGCTGTTTTTTGCGGGTGTTGATCTGGACAATATCAAAGCTGTTTTTCGTCAAAGCCTGCCTGGTGAAGATCCGGCCAATCCGGCCAAAACCGTTCAGGCCGATTCTTAGTTTTTTCATATGCCACTATTATAACACATTGTCTTAACTGGTAAAATTTTAGTATAATTAATGTGGAAAATGTTAAAAAATATGGAAAAGCATGGATGAGTTAAGTCCCATGAGTTTTAATTTATGTCAAATTTAGTTGTTAAAAGTTTAGTTTATATAGCTTTAACCTGCGGTTTTTTGTTTTTTATTTACGCTGTCCGGTACTATTTGATAATTATTTCAGTTTTGCTGAAGCACCGCGGCAAAAGACGTCCCAGCGCTCTTCAGAAAATTTCGCCAATTAATCTAAAGAGCTGCTGCGGTTTGTTGTATGGAGACAATATTGCTTTCCGCTGCAATTTTAACCGGCACAATCACCGCAAAGGCCGGCATGGCCTTTTACAGCGGGTTGATTATCTAAGTTTGCCCAAAGCGCCGTTTATCTCCGTTCACATTCCATTTTATAATGAAAGTAAAAAAGTTATTGACCGGGTTTTGGGAGCCAGTTTAAATTTGGACTATGACCATTATGAAATAATCGTCTGTGATGACAGCACCGACGGCAGTCTGAATTATATTAAAAAGAAATGGGGACGAAAAAAAGGTTTGAAAATTTTACATCGGGACAACCGGATTGGATATAAAGGGGGCGCTTTAAAGAATGCTTTGAGGCGGATGGATTCCCGGACTGATTTTGTGGTTGTTTTTGACGCTGATTTTATCCCCTATCCGGATACTCTTCAGTTATTTTTGAAATATTTTATTATTGCCAACAACGGTTATTTTGATTTTAAAAAATCAAAAATTGGCGCCATCCAGGGTTATCAGTGGCACGTTTTAAATAAAGATGAAAACTGGATTACCAAAGGGATTTATACTGAATTTGGCGGCAGTTATGTTTTTGACCGCTATGGCGCGGAAATTTTTTCTGGCTTTAAGCAAATTGCCGGCTCGGTTTTTATGGTTCGGGCCGATCTGTTAAACAAAATAGGCTGGGACGACAGCATTACTGAAGACTGGGAGCTGACTTTGAATTTATACCAGCGGGGCTACAAGGTAATTTACACCCCGCATATTCAGACGCCGGCTGAATGCGTTAATACTCTTTCAAAATTAAGAAAGCAAAGAACGCGCTGGGCCGAAGGCCATACCCGGGATGTCCGGAAGCATTTTTTTAATATCTTATTTTCCGGAAATGTTAACTGGCGGGAGAAGCTGGAGTTTTTATTTTTATCTTTGTTTTACTTACAGTCAGTTTTCTTCGTGGTCGGGACGATTAGCTGGCTGGCTGTTGAATTTTTATTTCCCTACACTAAACTCCCCTGGTGGACGGCAATGCTGGGCTGGTCGCTGGTCTTTACCAACTTTTTGGCTTTGCCGCTGGTTAATTTAGCCGCTTTGTTTTTACAACGGTCTGATAAAAAAGATGTTTTAGGAATTTTATCTTTCATTGTCTTAGGCTGGTATTTGGCGCCGTTTCAGACCTGGGCCGCTTTAAAAGGCCTGCTGATTGACAGGCCCAGTTACTGGCACCGGACGCCCAAATCGGGCCGGTTAAGCCGGTTATTCAGACGAAAAAAACAGCCTGAATATTTTCCGGCCGGCGAATATATCAGAGCCTTTTTTTCTAAAAGTAAAAAATTTAAATTTCAGCCGGGCCATTGGCTGGTTTTGGGCTTGCTGTATTTTTTGTTTGTTTTTACTCTGGTATTTGTTTTATACAGCGGCACTATCAAGCTGGCCCGGGCCAATCCGGATGAATTTTATTTCCACCGGACAGCGGCCGGCGGCGTTCAGCCAAGCGGCAAAAACATGAATTCAGTCCCGCCGGCTATTCAGACCGCCTTTGGCGTCGGCGACGGCGCTTATTATTTTTATTCGGGACAATATCCAGCCGGAGCGACGGATACGGTCATTGCTCCGGGCAATTATATTCAGACAATCTGGATAGAGGCCGGCAGCTCTTTCAGTTTTAATTTAGACGGGGAGGTTTCTTTGTGCGACCCGAACGGCGGCAACTGTCAGACAATTACCAGCGGGTCCTGTTCAGTTGCTGTCAGCGCCGGGACTAATCAATCCAGTTGTGATTTGGGGGCTGGACAAGAACAAACAATTGCTTCAGCCAATCCGCAAATAATCAAAATTGCTCTGATCTTTAACGGCCTGTCTGATGGGAATTTTTTGTATGACGGAGTTAACCAGTCGTCAGCCATGAGTTCGCCAACAGTCACCGTGCCCGAAGGGGTTATCTGGTTCAGCCCGGTTATAATCGGTTTGTTATTTTTGATTAAGCCTGTCCTAAGAAGAAAGCAATATGTCTAATTTTCAAACTTTGGAAAAGCAAAAATATAATTTAGGGACGATTTTGCTGGTGGCGACCGCTTTAATTCTATTGCTGCTGCCGTTCGTGGCGACTTTTAATGAATTTTTAACCAGCCTGGCCGAGAAAGTTTATTTGTTCCGCTGGATTGAAAATGTCATTGTGCCGTTTGAATCGCGCTGGGTGGTTGGTTTGTTGTCTTTTTTGGGAATTGAGTCAATTGCCACCAATAGTTCTGTTTTTTTGACTGAACCGGCCGGAGTTGGTCTGAATGTTTTTATCAGCTGGAACTGCATTGGCTGGCAAAGTTTTATTTTATTAATTTTCACTTTTTTAACGATGCTTCAGGGTGTTGGTTCAGGGTTTCAAAAAATGAATGTTGTTTTGTTTGGGATTATTGGCACCTTTTGGGTTAATCTGATCAGAATAGCGGCCGTGATTTTACTGGCCAAATTTTGGGGGCTGAAATCAGCCATCCTTTTTCATGATTACGCCGGCAATTTGATGGTTATTGTCTGGCTCTTGGTTTTCTGGCTGATTTCCTTTAAATATTTGCTGATTTCCCGGGCTATCCTGGACAAAGCCCAAAAATTTGTTTATAATGCTTAGAAATTCGCGGGCGTCGTATAATGGCTATTATGTCAGCCTTCCAAGCTGAAGACGGCGGTTCGATTCCGCTCGCCCGCTCCAGTTACAAGTTAAAAGTAATAAGTAAAAAGTAAGAAGTGGAAGTAATAGGTAAAAAGTTATTAAATATTATCGCGAAGCGATACCAAATTTTTTACTTTTTATTTTTTACTTTTGACTTTATAGATTAATGTTTCAATTACTACTCAAGGCAATATATTTTATTCTCCCAGCCTATGTGGCTAACATGTTTCCCGTTTTTGCCAGAGCCCTGAAATTACCCGGGGGCCGGGTGATTAGCCAGAAATGGTTTGGCGGCCACAAAACTTATCGGGGGTTTACCGCCGGGATTATTGGCGGAATATTGACTGTTTATCTCCAGCTATATTTAAGCAATTACAATTTTTTTAAAAATATTTCCCTGCTTGATTATTCAGCCGTTAATCTGATTTTTTTAGGTTTTTTGTTTGGCTTTGGAGCGATGCTGGGAGATTTAATTAAATCTTTTTTCAAAAGAAGAATCGGTAAACAGCCGGGCGTTCCCTGGCCGGGGTTTGATCAGCTTGATTTTATAGCTGGAGCGTTAATTTTGGTGTCAGTTGTCTATTTGCCGGAACTAAAAATTATTGTTACTATTCTTGTCGTGACGCCGGTTTTGCATTTGTTGACGAATGTAATTGGGTATTGGCTGGGCTGGAAGAAAGTTTGGTGGTAGATAAACAGGCAATAGGCACAAGGCACAAGGCAACAGGCTAGGCTCCGATCCGCCTCTGGCGGATTGCGAGTCCCCGATCCCGCCAAAGGCGGGATCGGGACAACAGGGAGAAGGCATTAGTCAAAACCTTTTTGCCTGATGCCCATCAATTAACTGTCCCCCGCCCAAGGCGGGGACACCAACACTATTGCCTATTGCCTCGTGCCTATTGCCTTAAATTTTTTTATGAAAAAAATTTTAATTATATCAACCGCGGCCGGGATGGCTCATATTAAAGCGGCCCAGGCTTTGGAAAAAGCCTTTCAGCTTAAATATCCCGCCGTTGAAATCAAAAACATTGACGCCCTGGATTACACCAATCCGGTTTTTAGAAATTTGTTTTCCAAATTATATTTAAAAATATCTCATCACGCGCCAAAAGTCTGGGGCTATATTTATGATCAGCTGGATAAGCAGACTGAAGAAAGTTTAATGAAAGAGCTGGTGTCGTTAATCAACCGGCTGAACGCCCAGAAATTGATTAATCTGATTGAGGCTTTTCAGCCGGATCATATTATCTCCACCCATTATTTGTCGGCGGAGATTATTGACGCCCAGGGCAATGACCGGCTCAAAGCCATTCCCAGTTCGGTGACTATAACTGACTATGATATGCATGTTTTTTGGGGACGGCCGTCAGTTAATAACTATTTCGTGGCGACTGATCTGGTCAAATGGAATTTAAACAAAAGACTGGGAGTTAAGCCGGAGAATGTTTTTGTGACCGGGATTCCAATCCATCCCAAATTCCTGGAGCCGGTTAACCGGAAAGATTTGATGGCTAAGCATAATTTAGATCCTGATAATTTAACTTTACTGTTCGTTGGCGGCAGTTTTGGCTATGATCAGGTTTTAGATATTTTGGGCGTCTTAGCCGGGAAAAAAATCAGGCTTAATTTAATTTTGGTGGCCGGCAATAATCAGAAACTGGAAAATGAATTTCAGCGGATGAAGTTTCCGGCTGAAATGAGGACAATAATTTTTGGTTTTGTTGATAATATGTATCAGCTGATGGATATATCAGACTTAATAATTACCAAAGCCGGCGGATCAACTGTCACGGAATGTTTGGCTAAAAATCTGCCGATGATTTTAACCAAGCCGGTACCCGGACAGGAAGAAATCAACGCTAATTTCTTGATTGAGAACGGGGTGGCGGTTAAGGCGGTTGACCAGCCTGGTCTGGAATATAAGCTGTTTGATTTGCTGGCCGATCAGGATAAATTAAAGGCGATGAAAAAGGCCTGTCAAAAACTGGCCAAGCCCCAGGCGGCTTTTGAGATAGTGGAGCGGGTAATGGGGCGCGGATTGACTAAAACTTAAATTTGTGATAACATTAGGCAAATCCCTATGAAAGCAAGGGGTTTTTAGTTACTCCAAAAAGCATGGAATTAAAACAATTTTTGCCCAAAGCAGACCCGCTTCGGGCAGTCAAAAATTTAATATTTAAAAACAGCTTAATCGGCAAAACGATTATTTTGGTTTTGCTGGTGATTGTTTTTGAACTGTTTTTTCCGTCTCATCTGATTCGGGCGGCTTATAAAGTTGGCGATCCCGGTCAAAATTTAGTTTTGCGAAAACAGGGCAATATTGTTGAGCTTAGAACCGGCGGAGAAGCGGTCGCGCCGGAATACATTCCGGAGAAAAAAATTAAACGGACAACTTATGTTACGGTGACCGCTTATACCAGCCGTCCGCAGGAAACTGATTCTACCCCCTATATTACCGCTTCGGGTAGTCATGTCCGGGACAAGGTAGTGGCCGCTAACTTTTTGCCAATCGGCGCCAGGGTTAGATTTCCGGATAGATTTGGTGATAAAGAATTTATCGTCGAAGACCGGATGAACGCCCGCTACTGGCACCGGATGGATATTTGGATGGCTGATTTGCAGGAAGCCAGGCAGTTTGGGGCGCAATATTTGAAAGTGGAGATACTGGAATAAAAAATTCTAAATTCAAAATTCGAAATACTAAATAAATCATAAATTATACTTTTCAAAATTCTAAACAATTAATATAGAGTGTTTGAAACATTTGAATTTCGTATTTCGAATTTATTTAGTATTTCGATATTAGAATTTTGGATTTGAAAAAATTGATCCCAGCAATTTTTTCCCGTATAATTTAAGTTACTGATGGTAACTTTTTTGTGTGTTTACGGCCTGGTAGCCAAGAGGTAAGGCGAGGGTCTGTCCCGATTCCGCCAAAGGCGGGATCGAGGATCCACGATAGCTTTGCAAAATTTTAAGGCCTACTGGCCTGGTAGCCAAGAGGTAAGGCGAGGGTCTGTCCCGATCCGCCTTTGGCGGATCGAGGATCCTCGATAGCTTTGAAAAATTTTAAGACCTCCTGGCCTGGTAGCCAAGTGGTAAGGCAAGGGTCTTTCCCGATTCCGCCAAAGGCGGGATCGAGGATCCACGATAGCTTTGCAAAATTTTAAGGCCTACTGGCCTGGTAGCCAAGAGGTAAGGCGAGGGTCTGCAAAACCCTTATACGTGGGTTCGAATCCCACCCAGGCCTTAAAATTTTGAAGCTATCGGGACAAAACCCTTATACGTGGGTTCAACAGTGCCCCGTACCCGACCCGGCAGCAGCCGGGGAGTGGTGCGGGGTTCCCACCCAGGCCTTAAAATTTTGAAGCTATCGGGACAAAACCCTTATACGTGGGTTCGACAGTGCCCCGTACCCGACCCGGCAGCAGCCGGGGAGTGGTGCGGGGTTCCCACCCAGGCCTGTTTTCCACAACTTATCCCAAAAGTATTGTTTTTCGCTAATAATTCGCTAATATTAGCGTATTATTCGCAATATTAAAATTGCATTAAAAATCTCTTGACATAATTTTTAGATGCTTTATACTGACTTATTAGGTTTGAAAATTATGAACAGAGCATAACTTTTTAAAAGAGATATTCTTACCCGATTGATAGGAATATTTTTATTTTTTGCCCAGAATACCCTGCGGCTTGCCGCAGGGATGGATGGACGCAAAAAATAAAAATACTGCTATCAGTCGAGTAGACTGTTATTCTGGCAGAGCAAAAGGCAGCCTGCCACTCGGGAGTCAGGAGAGAGAGTACTTTCCAACCGAGAACAATGCCTAGTTACAGAAGTAGGAGTTCTTTAGATGCAACGCAACCGAATCACCGAACTGATGGACAACCAGACCAACCCGCAGCTGATCCAGACCGTCAAGGTCGATCTCAACACGGCCGACATTCCCGGTTCGCGTCTCTTGCAGACGCATCCGGCCAACGTCGCCACCCTCGGAGTTCGGAGCGACGGGACCCTGGTCCTCGGTGTCATCCAGACCTCGGAGATCGCCCAAAAGGTCGCCAACGGCCAGGCGATCAGCTTCCCGGTCGGTTACAGGAATTCCGTCCTGTACATCGACGGCTTCGGGATGCAGGACGCCAGCCTCGACCAGGTCAATGACCGGCTGATGGCCGTTTCCGGCGATCCGATGCTGGCCGCCCAGCTCTGGTTCCCGCAGCTCGTCAAGGTTCTGCGGAAATGGCACATCAGTTTCTACGGCCCGGAGGCGGTTCAGACCGTTTTCGCGGCCCCGGGAATCCTGAACCGGGCCAGCTGGATCTTCTACAAGAGTCTCAAGAGCGCGGCTCCCTACAAGGCGTACAACGCCTACGGCAGCCGGGCCCGCGTCGCCACCATCAACGGCCAGAAGGGATTCCTCCTGGTCTTCGCCAGCCTGCTGGCTTTCCTGAGCGAGAGCCAGATCCAGAACCGGCAGAAGCCGACCAAGATCGCCGAGTTCGACGGGGCCATCACCTCGCTCGATCGCGTCGATTCCAAGCAGAACACCGTCAAGGTGACGGTCAACGGCTTCAGTATCAGCCAGACCTCCGGCACCAGCCAGACCACTGGCTGCACCCGGACGATCGAGCTGACCCAGACCTGGAAATCGCGTCAGGCGGTTTTCGCCAAGACGGACAAGGCCGTCGAAGGGACGGTCATCACCCCTTCGGCCGAGTCGTTCGGCCGGTCCAATCACCCGCTCGGGATGCGCTCCATCAGCGTCTTCCCGGAGAACGGCCAGAGCGGAGATCAGGACACCTACGACCTCGTCGAGGTCGCTCCGGCGTCCCAACTCCTCCCCACCGCCTAGGGCGTCCCACCTCAACACGTCGGCACCTCGATTGTGCTGGCTAGTCTAAGCAACCCCTGTTTAGGCTAGTCAGCCGCCACTGCCTTCGTAGCCCCTGTGTTAAATCCAACTGGATTTTTCACGGGGGTTTTTAAATTCAGGGGCTATCAAGGTTTATCAGGGGAAATCAAGGAACAAGGGGTAGCAAGGATTATCAAGGGATAGCAGGGGAAATCAGGGAAAAAATAATCCTTGCTATCCCCTGATAATCCTTGATAATCCATGTACCCTGATATCCCTTTATTTCTCTTGATAATCCCTTATCTCCCTTGCCTGATGTCCCCTGATAATCCCTGATAACCCTTATGCTTTCACGCCTCGTTCATAAATGATATGCTTAATACAAGTTTAATGAATATTTATGTCCGCTAAACAAAAAAAATTTATTATAATTGACGGCAACGCTTTGCTTCACCGGGCCTGGCACGCTTTGCCGCCGACTCTGACGACCAAAGAGGGGGAAATCGTGAACGCCGTTTATGGCTTTGCTTCAATTTTGCTGAAAGTTTTAAAAGAATATAAACCAGAATATATTACAGTCGCTTTTGATCTGCCCGGGCCGACTTTTCGGCATAAAGTTTACAAAGAATACAAAGCTACCCGCGAGAGAAAAGAAGACGAGCTCTACGCTCAAATTGACCGGATCAAACAATTGCTGGATGCTTTTAACATTAAATATTACGGCCAGGAGGGCTACGAAGCTGATGATTTAATCGGGACTTTGGTTGAAAAAAAGTCAGTTAACGCGCCGGATGTTTTATCGGTAATTGTTACCGGCGATCTGGACACCTTACAGCTGGTTGATGACAATACTCATGTTTATACTCTGAAAAAGGGGATCAGCGATATTTTTATTTATGATGAAAATGCCGTCGTTGACCGTTATGGTTTAAAACCTGACCAGTTAAATGATTTTAAAGCGCTCAAAGGCGATCCGTCTGATAACATTCCTGGTGTTCCTGGTATTGGCCAGAAGACAGCGACAGAAGTTATAAAGCAGTTCGGATCATTAGAAGAACTGTTAAGGGAGATAAAGGGAGATCAGGGGAGATCAGGGGAGATCAGGGGGATTAAAGAAAGAGTAGTGAATTTGATTGTTGAGCATGAAGATGAAGCGCGATTGAGTAAAGAGTTGGTGACCATTGTCAGGGACGTGCCGATTAAATTTAATTTGGAAGATTGTGGATACGGCCAGTTCAGCCGGGAAGAGGTTGTTAAGTTTTTTCAGGAAATGCAGTTTAAATCATTGTTGGCAAAAATTCCGACTGTCAAAGAATTGCCCCAGGTGACTCAGGCCGAGTTGTTCTTTAGCCAGCCTAAAAAAATATCAGCCGGTGAAAGGTTCAGTTATAATTTAATTGACAGTCAAAAAGAATTTGACGCCTTTTATAAAAAATTGATTACTCAAAAACTGGTTTGTGTTGACACTGAAACCACCAGCATTGATCCATTCCGGGCAAAATTATTGGGGGTCAGTTTTAGCTGGGCTGAAGGAGAAGCTTATTACATTACAGTCAGCAGTCAGCAGTCAACAGTCAACAGGGCTTTTTTGGATAAGCTCAAAGTTTTTTTGGAGGATGAGACCGTTAAAAAGATCGGGCAGAATATTAAATATGATATTGAAGTTTTGGCCAAAGCCGGCGTTAATTTAAAAGGCATTTATTTTGACACGATGATTGCTTCTTATTTGCTGAACCCCGGCAGCCGTCAGCACAGTTTGGACGTTTTGGCTTTTACTGAATTCGGTCATGAAAAGATTTCGCTGGACTCTTTGCTGGGCAGAGGCAAAGATAAAATAAAAGTAGAACAGATACCAGTTGAGAAAATGTCCGAATATTCCTGTGAAGACGCTGATTTTACTTGGCGGCTTTATAAAAAGTTAAAAACAGAGCTGAAGGAAAGAAAGTTATTAAAACTTTTTGACGAAATTGAAATGGAGCTGGTGCCGGTTTTAGTGGAGATGGAAACCAACGGTATTATGATTGACCCGAAATTTTTGATCGTCATGTCCAGGAAAGTTGACCAGCGGCTGAAAAAAATATCCAAAGACATTTACAAGCTGGCTGGGCAGGAATTTAATATTAATTCCCCCCAGCAGCTCAAAGAAATTTTGTTTGATAAACTGAAAATAGAGACTAAAGACATTAAAAAAACAAAAACCGGTCTGTCAACGGCCGCCGCCGAACTGGAAAAATTGCAGGGGAAACACCCGATTATTGATTTGATTTTTGAACACCGGGAACTGGCCAAGCTCAAGTCAACTTATCTTGACGCTTTGCCGTTGCTGGTTAATCCTGACACCAGAAGAATTCATACTTCTTTTAACCAGACAGTGGCCGCCACCGGCCGGTTATCGTCGTCTGATCCCAATCTGCAGAATATTCCGATCAGAACCGAACTGGGCCGGGAGATCAGAAAAGCGTTTGTCGCCCCCAAAGGCTACAAAATTTTATCAGCTGATTATTCCCAGATTGAACTAAGGATTGTCGCTTCCATCGCCAACGACCGGGCGATGATTGAATCTTTTAAAAAAGGCGAGGATATTCATACCCGGACGGCGGCCGATATTTGGGGAGTTGATCCAAAAGAAGTTGACTATGACATGCGTCGGGCGGCCAAAGAAATAAATTTTGGAATTACTTACGGCATGGGCGTTTACGGCTTGTCCCAGCGGGCCGGCATTTCCCGGGAAAAAGCCAAAGAATTTATTGATAAATATTTTGAAATTCATCAGGGCGTGAAAAAATATATTGAAGACACCAAAGAATTCGCCGCTGAAAACGGTTATGTTGAAACTTTGCTGGGCCGGCCGCGCTATCTGCCGGAAATCAATTCGGGCGTGGCCATGATCAGGTCAGGCGCCGAGCGGGCGGCCATCAATCACCCGATTCAGGGGACGGCGGCCGATATGATTAAAATAGCGATGATAAATTTAGGAAAGGAATTAGAGGGAATCAGAGGGAATGAGACGGGTTTTTTTGCCAGAATGCTTATTCAGGTCCATGATGAGCTGGTTTTTGAAGTTAAGGAAAATAAAATAAAATCAGTCGCGAAACTGATTAAGGAAGAGATGGAGAAAGCCTATCCTTTGAAAGTGCCGGTGGTGGTTAATGTTTCAGTTGGAGATAGTTGGGGAGAACTGGCGGAAACAGATTAAAGATTTAAGTTGTAAGATTTAAGTTTTTTTTCTTTCTAAAGCTTTTTCTAAACCAAATAACATTTTCGAACATTCTTCATATCACGTCATGTCTTGCTTATTAGATTGAGGGTTTTAGTATTTTTAATCAAAAACTCCTATCTGTCAACTTAAATCTTACAACTTATCCACCAAAGGTGGATCAGCCTCCCCGGCCTCGCTCCGCGAAGCGGGGCGGGCTGGCTGACAACTTAAATCTAATTCAATGAGTAATAAAAAAAGCCGCAAAGCTTTTTTTGTTTATTAATTATTCACGTTTCTGTGTTTGAATTTTTCCACCAATTCAATGATTTTTTTCGAGACCTTGTACGGATCAGGGATCTGTTTAAAGATAAAAAATATTTTAGCGCCGGCCGTCTGAATGGTGATGTCGCCGTAACCCAGAACTGTCGGGAAAAAGCCGGCCACGCTGACTGTCACGTCCTGGACGACATCCAGGTTTTGTTCTGACCAGGACCGGGCAAACAAAGTTTTCTGTTCAATATTGATGATCCGGTAAGTGGTCACGATCCAGACATCCAGGATATGATTGACAAAATAAATGTAATAAAATCCCCAGACAAATAAATAGTAAGCGCCGGCGCCCAGGATAATCAAAGCCCGGGTGTTTTGATTAGTGAAAATTTCCGGCGAAAAAGTTTTAAATAAAAAATAAAGGCCGACCGGAATCAGTCCCAGCAGGGCGTAAAATAAAGTATTATAGAAAAAAACAAACCAGTGCCGTCTTAAAATTAAGATGAATTTTTCGTCTTTGGCTTTTTTGGGAAATTTGTTTTCCAGCGTCATGAACTTTAGGGGTTAAGCAGGCCGTCCAGGCTGTTTGATCCCGGCTGGCTGGTCTCAAAGATTACCAAGCTTTGGCTCCAGTCAATCTGCCTGGCGGACTGCCAGGTGATGAATAAGATAATGACAGTCCCGCCGATAAAAATAAAAGTTACTAAATAAGTGAAAAAATCCCAAAAACCGAATTTGAAAATATGATACAAACTAAAAAAGGCAAAAATTAAAAAAATCAGCAAAAAAATAGCGTAGATTATAAAAAAAATGCTTAAAGGAATCATAGCAGGGTCGGTTTAACTCCTAAATGGTCGTAAGCGGTTTTGGTGGCCACCCGGCCGCGGGCCGTCCGATCAATCATACCGAGCTGGATTAAAAACGGCTCGTAAACATCTTCAATGGTGGCTGTCTCCTCGCCAATGTAAGCGGCGATCGTGTTGAGACCGACCGGTCCGCCGTTAAATTTACTGACAATTGTTTCAATAATTTTCTGGTCAGTCTGATCCAGGCCGCTGTGGTCAATTTGGAGCATGGCCAGCGCTTCCCGGGCAATGTCTAAATTAATCAGACCATCAGCTCTGACCTGGGCGTAATCCCGGACGCGTTTTAGCAGGCGGTTGGCCACCCGGGGAGTCTTGCGGGAGCGTCTGGCCAGCTCGTCAGCCGCCGGTTGATCAATCTTAACATCAATAATTCTGGCTGACCGGTTAATAATTTTTTCAATATGATCGTCCTGATAAAAGTTTAAATGCAGGACATTACCAAACCGGTCGCGCAGAGGCGATGAAATCAGGCTTAAACGGGTGGTGGCGCCGACTAAGGTAAACTTTGGCAGTTCTAGTCTTAAAGTTCTGGCCGACGGGCCTTTGCCGATAATAATGTCCAGGGCGTAATCTTCCATGGCCGGGTAAAGAATTTCTTCAATAGTTTTGTTGAGCCGATGGAGCTCGTCAATAAATAATATATCGCCTTCCTGAAGATTGGTTAAAATGGCGGCCAGGTCGCCGGCTCGTTCAATGGCCGGCCCGGCGGTGATTTTAATATTAACGTTCATTTCCCGGGCAATAATATGCGACAGGGTGGTTTTGCCCAGACCCGGGCCGCCGTAGAGCAGAACATGGTCAATTGGCTCGCCTCTCTGCCGGGCCGCTTCAATAAAGATTTTGAGATTTTCTTTAATGGCTTCCTGGCCAATAAAATCAGCCAGCCGGTGGGGCCGGAGCTGATTATCCAGCATTAGATCGTCAGTCCTGGCTGATGGAGCGATTATTCGGTTATTGTCCTGGTCAGTCATGGCTCTATTATACTACTTATCTGAAAATATGTTAAACTATAATAATATGAAAAATATTTATAAAATAATCATTATTATTCTTGTCGCCGTGATAATAATTTGGGGAGGATTTTTGTTGTATTTCAGTTTTTTAAAGCCGGAACCAGCGGCGGTTAACCGCAATGAAAATTTAAATTTAAATTTAAACTTGAATGAGAATGAAAACATTAATGTTAATGCCCCGGTTGAAGAAGTTCCGGAAGAAATGACGGAAGAGCCGGTCGGGTCAGCCGACCCGGCTGCCCCGTCAAATGACGGGGCGGAGCCGACAGCTGATTTGCCGCCGTTGGAAGAAAATCAGGTTTATGTTTATTATCTCAATCTGGTGGCTTTCGTGGAGGAGGGTGAAGAATATATTCCGCTGGTCAGAACCAAAGACGACCCGGCAGAAGCTGACGAGGTTTTTATTTTAAAACAGCTTTACTGGGGTCAGCTGACTGACGAGGAAAAAGAACAACACGGCGGTTCGCTGACAGTTGAAAAAAGCGGCACGACCGGGTTTCGGCGGGTTGAGACCCGGAACCGAGTCAGCCATGTTTATCTGACCGGGGAGTGTGATTCCGGCGGTTCAACCCTGACGATCGCCAATATAATTTTTAAAAATTTAAAAGCTTTGGATCATCTTGATTATGTCAAGATTTATGATCAAAACGAAGAAACTGAAGAGCCCGAAGGCTTGAGCGATTCCATCCCGTTTTGTCTGGAGCCTTAATATTATAAGTCAACAGTCAACAGCCAACAGCTAACAGGGATTATGCAATTTAAATTTTTCCCTGTTGACAGCTGACTGTTGACTGTTGGCTATTTTTTGTTAAAGTATATACCACCCTATGTCCACCCCAATGCTCCAGCAATACAGCGATATTAAAAAAAATCACCCGGACGCGATTTTGTTTTTTCGTCTGGGTGATTTTTATGAAATGTTTGGTGAGGACGCGATTGAGGCTTCCAAAATATTAAACATAACTCTGACCGCCCGGCAGAAAGGAACTGACAATGAACTGCCAATGTGCGGCGTGCCCCATCACAGCGCTGACGGCTATCTGGCCAAGCTGACCAAAGCCGGTAAAAAAGTGGCGATTTGCGAACAGCTGTCTGATCCGTCATTGCCGGGAATTGTCAAAAGAGACGTGGTTAGAATTATCACTCCCGGGACAACGCTGGACAACAACATTTTAAACAACAAAAAAAATAATTACCTGGTATCCATTTACCGCCAGGGCGATGTCTGGGGACTGGCTTTGGCGGATCTGACAACCGGTCAGTTTCAGCTGACTGAAATGACTAATCAGGCTTTTCTGGAAAATCAAATTTTTTTAATCAATCCGTCTGAAATTATTTTAACTCCTGGTTTGCTAAAATCAGGCGAAGCTGCGGAGCTGATCAGAGATTTTAATTATAATACTTTTTTGCCGCCAACCTATAAAAGCCCGGAGGAATTGTTAGTCAGCCATTTTAAAGTCCATAGTCTGGACGGGTTTGGCATTAGCTCTTATCCCGTTGGCATTGAAGCGGCCGCTAATTTATTATCGTATTTAAAAGAAACCCAGAAAACGACCCTGGATCATCTGAATAAAGTTTCTTTATATAATTTCAAAGATCAAATGATTCTGGATCAGGCGACGATTCGCAATCTGGAAATTTTCAACACTTTGCTGGAAGGTAAACATCAGGGCAGTTTGCTGTCGGTGATTGACCGGACAGAGACAGCCATGGGCGGCCGGCTGCTGCGCTCCTGGCTGCTTCAGCCTTTGATTAACAAAGATAAAATTGATCAGCGGTTGTCGGCCGTGGCTGAACTGACTGATCAAAATCAATGGCGACAGACTATCGCTGACTATTTAAAAAAAGTGGCTGATATTGAGCGGCTGGCCGGCCGGATCGGCTGCCAGCGGGCCACTGCCCGGGATTTGATTGCTCTGAAAAGCAGTTTAGAGATCATTCCCCGGCTTAAAGAAATTCTAAAACAAGCCCGGTCAGACTTTTTAGTTCAGACATTTAATCAGCTGGCAGAGCATCAGTCAGCGGTTGATTTGATCGGGCGGGCGATTGTTGACGAGCCGCCTCTGTCAATTCAGGCTGGAGGCCTAATCAAAGATAATTATGATCAGGAGCTGGACAGTTTAAGGGAAATTGCCTATTCCGGCAAAGACTGGATCAGGAAAATGCAGGCCGAAGAAATTGAGCGGACCGGCATTAATTCTTTGAAAGTCAAATTCAATAAGGTTTTTGGTTACTATATTGAAATTTCAAAAACTAATCTTGATTCGGTTCCTGAAAATTATATCAGAAAGCAAACTTTGGTTAACGCCGAGCGGTTTATCACTCCGGAGCTGAAAGAATACGAAGAAAAAGTTTTGGGAGCGGAGGATAAAATTAAGCAGCTGGAATATAATTTATTTCTGGAAATCAGAAATAAGCTGTCGGAACATCTGCCGGCCATTCAAAAGTCAGCCCGGTTGCTGGCCCGGCTGGATGTTTTGGTAAGTTTTGCTGATTTAGCTTTGGCCAATAATTATTGCCGGCCGGTGATTACTGACGATGATCAAATCATCATTAAAGACGGCCGCCATCCGGTAATTGAAACCATTAATTCCGACCCGTATATCCCAAACGACAGCTGTTTGAACAGTCAGGATCATTTGCTGATTTTGCTGACTGGGCCCAATATGTCCGGCAAATCAAGCTATTTGCGGCAGGTGGCTTTAATCGTTTTAATGGCCCAGATCGGCTGTTATGTTCCGGCCAAAGAAGCCAGCTTAAGCCTGGTTGACCGGATTTTTACTCGGGTTGGCGCCTCTGATAATCTGGCGGCCGGCTGTTCCACTTTTATGATGGAAATGCAGGAAGCGGCCAATATCATTAATAACGCTACTGATAAAAGCCTGATTATTCTTGATGAACTCGGCCGGGGGACCAGCACTTATGACGGCGTCAGCATTGCCTGGGCGGTGGTTGAATATTTACATAATCATTTAAAAGCCAAAACTTTATTTGCCACTCATTACCACGAGCTGATTGAGGCGGCCGAATCCTTGTCCAAAGCCCAGAACTATTCAGTGGCCGTTAAAGAAAATAAAACTGAAGGCGTGATTTTTTTACGAAAAGTTATTAAAGGCGGCATTGATAAAAGTTACGGCGTGGAAGTCGCTAAACTGGCCGGCCTGCCCCAGGATTTAATCATGCGGTCGCTTCAAATTTTGCATAAGCTGGAAAATGGTCACTTAACAAATGGCCAGGATAAACAAAAAACATTGCCGCTGATGCCGGCTAAAAAAGAAGAGCCGCTGGCGGCTAAATTGAAAAATTTGGATTTGGAAAATATGACGCCCTTAGAGGCGTTAAAAAAGTTAGAAGAACTTAGGCAAGAGGCACAAGGCACCAGACAAGGTTGATTAGAGTTTATTAAGGTATATTAAGGTTGATTAAGGATTAACCCTCATCTACCCTCATCAACCCTCATCAACCCTCATCAACCTTCATCTACCCTAGGATTGAAGAAATTAGTTTAAATTGCTAGACTTTACTTGCTATGAAAATCAAAGCGCTATCCCAGGATTTGATCAATAAAATCGCCGCCGGCGAGGTGGTTGAGCGGCCGGCTTCAGTTGTCAAAGAGTTGCTTGAAAACTCTCTGGACGCCGGGTCAAACCAGATTGCCGTTGAAATTATCAAAGGCGGCCAGGATTTGATTAAAGTCAGCGACAATGGCCAGGGCATGACCCGGGAAGACGCCGAGCTGGCTGTCCAACGCTACACTACCAGCAAGATTGCCGAGCTGGACGATTTATTTAATATCAATAGTTTTGGTTTTCGGGGCGAAGCCCTGGCTTCAATCGCTTCTGTTTCCCGGTTTAAGCTTCAGACAAAAATTGACCAGGAACTGGTTGGCGCGGAAATAGAAATTATTGACGGCGAAACAATCATTAACGAGATTGGCTGGGAAACGGGGACAACCGTTACTGTTCAGAATTTATTTTTCAATGTCCCGGCCCGCCAGAAATTTTTAAAAACCCAGTCAACTGAATTCAATCACATTCTTGATTTATTCAGCGGCTACGCCCTGCTTTACCCGGACATCAGCTGGAAGCTGATCCACAATGATAAAACCATTTTAAATTTGCCAAAAGCCAAAGACTGGCTGACCAGGATTGAAGCTGTCCTGGGAGCTGACATCGCCCGTGAGCTGCTGCCGGTTGCTTTTGACGGCTGGGAGATAAGGATCAAAGGATTTGTCGCCAAGCCGGCTTTGTCCAAATCAAATTCCAAAAGTCAGTATATTTTCGTCAATAACCGGCCGGTCCGGGATTATTTAATTTCAATGGCCGTCCGGGACGCTTATACGACGCTGATTCCCAGGGGGGAATATCCGGTTTTTGTCTTAAAAATTGATATTGATCCGGGACTGGTTGATGTCAATGTCCATCCCCGGAAAAGCGAAGTTAAATTTTTAGATACCCGGCTGATTTACCGGGCGGTTTATAATTTAATTAACTCTGTTTTTTACTCAGGCGATCAGCCGATTTTATCTGAAGATGATATTTCTAAAAATCCGGCCCTGCAAAAACCAATGCTTTCCCAGGTGAGTCAATATAATCCTTCAGCCAATAATCATGGAACAACTAATCAGGCTTTTGAGTTTACGAGGCAAATTTTACAAGGGAGATCAGGGGAGATCAGAGGGGATGAAGGGAAATTAGGGGAGAATTTTTTGGATGACTGGAAATTATTAGGACAAGTCAGGGTTTCTTACTTAATTGTTGAATCTAGAAAGGGATTAATTGTTATTGATCAGCACGCGGCGGCTGAACGGGTCTTATATGATAAACTGAAAAATCAGCTGAAAGCTGAACAGCCGCGGTCCCAGAAATTATTATTGCCAATCAACCTGGAGCTGTCGGCTGTTGAAGTTGATTTATTAAAAGAAAACCAGGACCTGCTGGGAAAAATTGGTTTTATGATTGACGAGTTTGGAGGGAATTCTTTTAATATTAACGCCGTGCCGGCTGATATCAGCCAGTATGAAATAAAAAAAGTCCTGCTGGGGGTCATCAGCGACCTGGAGGATCAGGAGTTTAGAAAAACTAAGATTGTTGAAGAAAAGCAGGATATAGTCATTAAATATACCGCCTGCCGGAGCGCCATTAAGTTTAATGATCAGCTGACCTGGGAAGAGCAGATTCAGCTTTTAAAAGACATTAAAAGATATAATGTAATTTCGTGTCCGCATGGGCGGCCGTGTTTGTGGGAAGTCGGCTGGAGCGAGCTGGAGAAGAAATTTAAAAGATAGTGGCTTTTGCTGGATATTTCAAATTTGAAAATATTTGCTGATATAAAACTATTCTGCCCTTTTTGATGGCAAAAAGGACCAAAAACCACTGGGGTAGCCAATTCGCCTGTGTGCTATTGCGATAATCAGCTTTTGCTACGGGCTCAAGGCTACCCCAGACCCCTTGGTGCAGAGAGCAATGAAAGCATTTTGATCTTTTTAAAAGGATTCCCTGATTTCCCTTGATGTCCCCTGATAATCCCTGCTATCCCTTGTTTATATATTCCAGCAGGTTTCTTTTTTTTGTTCTAACAAATGTTTTCTGAAAAGCGAGTTGGTAAGCAGTCTCGTTTTTTTTATTGTCCAGATTTTCCAGATCTCGTTTGAGGCTGTAGAGCTGGTCAAAGGTCAGTTTTTTTTCCAGACCGTGTTCAAAAATTTTGCCTTTTAATAAATTTTGGGTTTTTTCAATTTGTTGGCGGCAAAATGATAAATCAGCCTCCAGCCGCAACAAATGGCTTTCCAGTTTTTTGATTTCTTTTTTGGCTTTTCGAAGCAAGGCAGTTAAATTTTTATTCGCGGGTTGTTTTTTAAGAGGCATATTAAGAAATTATAGCATAAAAAAACGCCCTGGTAAGTCTGTGGACTAACCAGGGCGCGGAAGTCAGACCTATCCTAGGCGCTGACTTCCTGCTTGGCAAGCTTCTCTTCGATGGCTTGACGGAGGAGCTTTGTCAGCTCCTGGTCATTGACCTCGTTGTCTTTGAGCGGGTTGCCGCCAGTAATTCCGATCAATCTGTCGCGAAACTTGATCAGAGTTTCTGTGTCGACTCCTCGCTTCTGGAGTTCCAGGTCGGGCAAACTGTGCTTGCCCAAACCACCGATTATGATTTGACGAGCCCAGTGTTTCATGGTTTTGGTTACTTGTGCCAAGCTTGTTCCCCCCTTCTAGGAAACAGTGAGTATGAACAGGTTACAAACAACATAAACCCCCCTCAGCAGGTTTATAGATTAAGATATAATATTGATTAGCTCTTGTCAAGGCTTTTTAAAACAGTTAATAGCCAATCCCGCCGGCATTGCTGGCGGGACAGGCCGTCAACAGCCAAATGGGGAGGGGCTATGGTTTAGTGATTAGTCTAAAAAAAAGACCTTGTTTTAAGATCTTTTTAAACTGCGTCCGGGCAAACTCCTAACCTCGTGGTTTCCCGCCTGTTTTGTCATTTGCTCCCGGAGGGATTCGAACCCCCAATACGACGTCCGAAGCGTCGCGTGATATCCATTTCACCACGGGAGCAAGTACGGCAGGCGGTTATTCATTTAATCACTCTGGGATTATTGGCGTGAGCCATGGCCGTTTCTTTGGTGATCAATTTTTTCTTATAAGCTTCAGCCAGAGCTTTATCCATGGTAATCATCCCTTCAGCGGCGCTGGTTTGGATAACGCTGTTAATTTGATTAATTTTATTTTCCCGGATCAGATTAGCGATGGCGTTATTATTGACCAAAATTTCTTTGACAGCCACCCGGCCGCCGCCGATTTTTGGCAAAAGTTTTTGAGTAATAATTCCGGCCAGAGTAATTGACAGCTGACCGGAGATTTGTTTTTGTTGGCCGGGAGGAAACATGTCAATGATCCGGTCAATCGTCTGGGCGGCGCTGAAAGTGTGGAGGGTGGCGAAAACCAGATGGCCGGTTTCAGCCAGAGTGACTGTTGAAGCAATTGATTCCAGATCCCTCATTTCGCCGACCATAATAACATTGGGATCCTGGCGCAATGTTCTTTTCAGCGCCTGGTTGAATGACCTCATGTCCGGTCCCAGCTCCCGTTGTTCAATGACGCTTTTGACCGGGGTGAATAAGTATTCAATCGGGTCTTCCAGGGTAATAATATGTTCCGCCCTGGTTTTATTGATTTCGTTGATCATGGCCGCCAGGGAGGTTGATTTGCCATGACTGCTCGCCCCGGTTACTAAAATTAAGCCATTTTTCCTCTGGATCAGCTCATAAACGATTTCCGGCATGGCGACCCATTCCATGGTCGGGATGTTTTTTGGAATCAACCGGGCCGATAAGCCGACTTCGCCTTTTTGGAGGTGAAGGTTGATTCTGTAACGGACTTTGTCCGGGGTTTCATATGACAAATCAAGCTCTTTATCTATATTAAAAAAATCCTGCTGGGTTTTATCACAAATACCTTGTGAGATTTCCCGGGCGGTTTTGGCGGTAATTTTTTTAAATTTTTTTAATTCAGACAGCCGGCCGTCAATTCTGACAATCGGCCGGTAGCCAACGACCAGATGAACATCAGACCCTTGTTGTTGATGAGCGGCTTTAAAAATATCCTGAATGAGCATAGTTTTTATTCCCAGTTTTTAATTTTTAACGCCTTAGCGGCGGCTTCAACCTGGGCCTCCTGTTTGCTGTCGCCTTTGCCTTTGGCCACCAGCTGGTCGTCTAAATAAACGCCAATTGTAAATATTTTAGCGTGATCCGGACCCTTTTCATCAATGACTTTATAATTTGGGGTAATGCCGAGTTTCTCCTGGGACATTTCCTGAAATTTGCTTTTGGGATCAAGATAAAGCTGGTTTTCCAGAATGTGCGGCAGCTGGCTAATAATGGTTCTGTTAATAAATTCCTGGGCTATCTCCCAGCCCCGGTCAAGATAAACAGCGCCGATGATCGCCTCAAAAGCATTGGCCAGGATAAACTGCCGGGCTTTGCCGGTATCTTTGGCTTCGCCTTTGCTTAAAAATAAAAAAGGCTCAACTTCCAGGGCGCTGGAGGCCTCCGCCAGCATTTTAGCGTTGACCAGACTGGCTCGCCAGTTGGTTAGCTCTCCTTCTGGATTGGGAAAGTTGAGATATAAGTATTCAGTGACAATCAGTTCCAAAACGGCGTCACCTAAAAATTCCAGCCGTTCATTGTGGTCCAGTTTAAAGCTGGGGTGCTCATTTAAATAAGACCGATGAACAACCGATTGTTTCAGCAGGTCAATATTTTTAAATTTGACCTTGAGGCTTTTTTGAAGCTTGGAGAAATCTTTCATATAAATTAACTGAAGAACTAAGGAACTGAGAAACTGAGAAACAGAGAAACTAAGGAACTGAGAAACAGAGAAACAGAGGAACAGAGAAACAGAGAAACAGAGGAACAGAGAAACAGAGAAACAGAGGAACAGAGAAACAGAGAAACAGAGAAACTGAGAAACAGAGAAACAGAGAAACTGAGAAACAGAGAAACAAAAACTATTAGTTGCTTAGTCGCTCAGTTTTTCCGTTCTTCAGTTGCTCAGTTCCCTTGTCTTTTTGTTCTTTAGTTTTGTTTGTTTCTTCATCTTTTTGTTTAATCCCTTTATCAAGCAAATCTTTATAAACAGCGCCCAGGACGCCATTGACAAATTTGCCGGATGATTCGCCGCCAAAAGTTTTGGCCAGTTCAATCGCCTCGTTAATGGCGACTTTATCAGGAATGGAATTATCAAAAATTAGTTCATAAATCCCAATTCTTAAAATATTTCGGTCAACAATGGTTATCTGATCCAGCGGCCATTCCGGGGCGTATTTAGTAATGGACTGATCAATTTCTTTAATTTTGGCAGTAACGCCCTCCAGGAGATGTTTGGTGAAACCGCCGTCGTCAAAATCAGGCGCGAATTCACTCATGTTGTGTTTTAAATAGGCATTGAGCTGATTGGCCGGCCGTCCGTTGAAATCCCATTCATAAAGCGTCTGCATGGCGATTGTCCGGGCAAGATGTCTATTGGACATAGTTTATTTTTTCTTGGTTTTCAATTTTATTTTAACCGCTTCTCTTCCTTTATAATAACCGCAATATTTACAGGCGTGGTGGGGCTGAACAGGCTTCTGGCACTGGGGGCATTTAAAAAGTTTTATTTTTTTTAAAGCAAAATGAGAGGCTCGTTTGCCTTTGGAGGATTTGGTTCTTCTCTGTGTTGGAACACCCATAAATTAAAATTATTAATTATTTAAGCTATCATAACTAAAAATAGCTGTTTTGGCAAGATTTTTCAAGCCCAGCCGGAGATGTTAAAATAGATGACTGTTCTTTCCAGTTCGCCTTTCAATTTGTTAAACGCTAGGCCGTGGCGACATTGGCCACCTTATCGTCTTGTTCCTTAAATCTCATAATCTTGACGCCCTGAGTGTCCCGGCCCAAAACAGAGACGCTTTTGACCGGCAGGCGAATGACCTGGCCTTTATCGGAAATAACAATCAGGTCGCCTTTTTCGTCTTCCGGCAGATTGGCCAAATCCATCAGATGAGCCGCCACAATCTGGCCGGTCTTGGAGGTGATTTTACCGGTTTTAATCCCCGAGCCGCCCCGTTTTTGAATCTTGTAATGATGGAGGTCAGTCCGCTTGCCGTAACCGTTTTCCATCACGATCAATAGCTGGGAAGTTTTAGACAGTTTTTTGGAGCTGACCACCACCATGCCGACCACTTCGTCGTCTTTTTTGAGGCGGAGGCCCCGGACGCCGGCGGCCGTCCGGCCCATTGGCCGGACATCTGATTCTTTAAAGCGGATAGCCTGACCCAGTTTGGTGACCAGCATAATATCGTCGTTGCCGGTTGACATTCTGACCCAGTTGAGCAGATCGCCCTCTTTGAGCTTAATGGCGATCAGCCCGGACCGGCGGACATTGGTAAATTGTTCAATCGCTACTTTTTTAATCAGCCCGAATTTAGTGGCCATCACCAGATATTTTTTGTCTTTCAGTTTTTCCAGGAACCGGACGGCGGTTACTCTTTCACCAGGGGACAGCTGTAAGAAATTGACAACCGCCTGGCCTTTGGCCGTCCGGGAGGCCTGGGGGACTTCATAGGCTTTGAGTTTAAAGACCCGGCCGGTGGTCGTGAAGAACAGAATATCAGCGTGGGTGCTTGAGGTAAAGAAATGTTCCACGATGTCTTCTTCTTTGGTGGTTAGCCCGATAACGCCCTTGCCGCCGCGAGCCTGGGTTTTGAAAGTTTCCGGCGCCAGTCGTTTGATATAGCCGTCCTGGGTGACCATGATAATGGTTGATTCGTCGGGAATCAGGTCCTCCATGCTGAATTTGTCAACAGCATGAGGAACAATTTTTGTCCGTCGCTCATCGCCGTACTTGTCTTTAAGGTGGGCCAGGTCGTCCCTGATTATGTTTAAAATTTTCTTGGGGTCTTTCAGAATAGCTGTCAGCTCCTTAATCAGCTGTTTCTTTTCTTTTAGTTCAGTTTCAACTTTCAGCCGTTCCAGGCCGGCTAACTGCTGGAGCCGCATTTCCAGAATGGCGATCGCCTGTCGCTCTGACAGTTTGAATTTTTTGATTAAATTAATTTTGGCTTCATCCCGGTCTTTTGATTTTTTTATCAGGGCGATAATTTTATCAATATCAGCCAGGGCGATCATTAACCCTTCCAGGATATGGGCCCGATCCTGGGCTTTGTCCAGTTCAAACTGGGTGCGTCTTTTAATAACTTCCTGGCGGTGTTTAATATATTCGTTCAGGATTATTTTCAGAGTTAAAACCCGGGGGATCAGACCGTCAATTAGAGCCAGCATATTAAAGTGAAAAGCGTCCTGGAGCTGGGTATGTTTAAAGAGCTGATTTAAGATTTTTTTAGGGTAGCTGTCTTTTTTGAGTTCAATCACCACCCGAACGCCGTCTTTGTCCGATTCGTCCCGGAGGTCGCGGATGCCCTCAATTTTTTTACTGGTGACCAAATCAGCGATTTTTTCCAGCAGCTTGGCTTTGTTAACCTGATAAGGCAGTTCAGTCACCAGAATGTTATAACCGCCGCCTTTGGCTTCAACAATTTCTGTTTTCGCCCTGATAACCACTTTGCCTTTACCGGTGGCGTAGGCGTTGGTAATTTCTTTTTTATTGTAAATAATGCCTTTGGTCGGAAAGTCCGGCCCTTTAACAAACTGCATCAGATCTTCAACAGTGGCGTCAGGATTTTCAATCAAATGGCCAATGCCGTCGCAAAGTTCATTTAAATTATGCGGGGCAATGTTGGTCGCCATGCCAACCGCGATGCCGACCGCTCCGTTGAGCAGCAGATTGGGCAGGCGGGCCGGCAGGACGCCCGGTTCGTGCTGGGAGCCGTCGTAGTTGGGAATAAAATCAACCGTGTTTTTGTCCAGATCATAAAGCAGCTCTTCGGCAATCGGCGTCAGTTTGGCTTCAGTGTACCGCATGGCGGCCGCCGCGTCGCCGTCCATGGAGCCGAAGTTGCCCTGGCCCCAGACCAAAGGATACCTCATCGAAAAATCCTGGGCCATCCGGACCATCGTGTCGTAAACGGCGATATCGCCGTGAGGATGATATTTACCCAAAACTTCACCAACAACCGTGGCGGATTTTTTAAATTTTGAGCCGGCTTTCAGGCCAACGCTCCACATAGCGTAAAGAATCCGGCGATGGACCGGTTTCAGGCCGTCGCGGACATCAGGCAAAGCCCGGGAGACAATGACTGACATGGCGTAGTCCAGATAGGACTTTTCCATTTCCTTAACCAGGGAATGTTCAATTATTTTACCAACCCGTTCCTTTGTGGTCTGGTCAGCTTCTTTTTGGTCAGTCGCCGGGTTCTTTTTAACCGGCTGGTCTTTTTTATTGGGAGTAGATTTAGCCATATTAAGGCTTTAAAAATTGTATGCTGGTTATCATCTTAGTATAGATGTTTTTAGCCTGTTCGTCAACTGTTTTGTATTCCAAAAAAGTAACATTATACAGGCTGTTTTTTACAAGCAAGTAAGTGTTAATAACCGACTGATTGCCCAGGCTGGCTACCAGCTGAATAGCCGGCCAACCGTCAATTTCCAGATCTGTTTTTTCAATATTGCTGAAATTATTATTGAACCAGCCGGTCAGGGTTTCTTCCTTAATATCCGGAGTAATTTTTATGTTAACCAGGTCTTCATTAATATTCGGCGACAGCTTGTCAGCGATTGATTGAGGATAAAAACCAATTTGGTTTTCATCTGTCCGGACGGCCCAGTCATCGGGAAAGTCAATCGCCAAACCCAGTTTTTGATCCTGATGGCGGGACCAGCTGACGTCGGCCAGCAAAGCGGCCGCTACCTGCTGATTGACCTGATTAAGTTTTTGCTGGTCTTCTAAATTTGTTTCTATTTTTGATTTGAAATCATCAATATTAGCGCTTAACTGGTCGAGTAGTTTCTGGAAGTCGGCTGTCCCGCCGGTCTGCCCGGCGCTGGTGACGGTGTCGGATTTCATAAAATCAAGATAGTTTTTAAAATAAAAAAACCACAGAATCAGAATGACGACCATACTGCCGATAACCAGAATCCAGACCAGGATACCTTTTTGTTGGAGATGATCTTTTTTCATGTTTGATGAGCTGGATCTAAAATCAGGCTAATGTTGGATTTATTTTGCCAGCAAAATGACCTGGGTTTCTTCGGTCGGCAAATCTTTCCTGGTGATTTTGTATTTATCAAGGGTTTCAGACGGGGAACAGCCCATTTCTTTGCAAAACTTGTCCACCTTTTCAATGTCAACTTTCAGGCCGGGCAGGGCATAGTGCATTGGAATAACCACCCGCGGTTCCAGCTGGTTAATGATTTCCATGGCCTCCTGGTAATCAATAGTATAGTTGCCGCCGACCGGGATCATTAAAATATCAACGCCCTGAAGTTTTTCTGTTTGTTCGTCAGTCAGAACATGGCCCAGGTCACCCAGGTGGGCGATGGTGATATTTTCCAGTTCAATTTTGTAGATGATATTGCCGCCTCTGTCAGCGCCTTCTTTTTTGTCGTGAAAAGAAGGGAGGCCCATCACAAAAACTTCCTTAATTTCATACTCACCGGCGCTGTCAATAATAAAAGGTTCGCCGGCGACGCCTTCGGCGTAAGCGTGGTCAAAGTGGTCGTGACTGATGGTCACAATGTCAGCCGTTATTTTGGGAAATTTAAAACCGATTTTAGGATCGTAGGGATCGGTCACTAAAGTAATGTCTTTGCTTTCTATTTTAAAGGCGGAGTGGCCCAGCCAGGTGATGATCATAGTTTTGTGATTTAGAGTTGTTCGTAAAAATTTTGGTAATCGTTATTAGTTATTGGTTTTAGCTGCCGGTATGGATAGGGGTTTGGTTTTAGGTGTGGCAGCCGGTATGGTCTGTGGTTTTAGTTTTAGGTTTTTTTACCTAAACCCACACCCTAAAACTATACTAGCTGCCACACCCAAACCCTATAACTAAAACCGATACGGATAGCGATAACGAAGAACTAAAACCTATATTGATTCACCGGCTCGTCCTCTATAATCTTCAATCTTCTTATTTATCTCCACCAAATCAACATCAGTCGTGATTAAACTGAACGCTTCCTGAAAAGTTTTGACCGAATCATTAATTTCAGCCGCCAGGCCGGGATATTTTCCGGCCAGAGACCGGAGCCCGGTTATTTTTTCACTGAAAAGTTTTTGTTTGTTTTGAAATTCTTGTAAATATTTTTGAAATTCATCAGCCTTATCGCCGCTAACTAACTGATTAATTTTTGCGGTAATATTTTTTCTGGCGTCAATTTCAGCCTGTTCAATGTTCAGATATTCTTGATTGCTTAAAAAATCAGGAATCTGACTGGCGGGTTTATGATGTTCAGTCACTTCCGCCACGGCTTCTTTAATTCTTTTTTGTCGTTCAGAGTGATAATTTAGATATTGCTGGTATTTGTTTTTTAAAGCCGGATCAAGCTGGTCCATGACTGTTTGTTGAAGATCGCGGCCGCCGTAAAGTTCAAACATTTTTTCAAAAGCTTTCCGAAAAGGCCAGACTTCGCCGCCGAATTTTCTGATAGTTTCTTCAATGTTATCCAAAGAAATTTTTTCATCAGAAAGCATGGTCTGATACTCTTTTTCCATTTCAGACTTGCGGCTTGTTGGGAAATTTTCAGGAATATTTTCCAGAATTTCCCGAAGTAAATTGAGGGTATGAATGTGTGGACGCATTAAAACATTTTAACATAAAAAGGCAATGAAATAAAGTGTATTACAATTCTCTTGAAAAATATTATGCTTTGTATTATAATAGTAAAAATCCCTAATTATTAAGGCTTTTTGCCGAAAATTAGGGAAAATCCACACATCAGAAAGGAGAAAGGTTATCTTTTTTAAAAAGCGCTAGCCTTTTTTAATTTCTCTTATGACAACAGCGATCAAAACAGCCGAAAACAGCCAGCCAGACCAGCTCCAGGAAATGGAGCGGCTGATTGCTGAAAAAAAACTGCGCCAAATTCCTAAAGTGGGCGAGATTATTGACGGCAAAGTCATCAGCGTTTCCAAAAGCGAAGTTCATCTTGATCTGGACGGCCTGACCACCGGGGTTGTCCGGGGCCGGGAGCTTTATGATGAATCCGGCGATTACTCCAATTTAAAAGTTGGCGATCAGGCCAGCGCGACGGTTCTTGATTTGGAAAATGAAAAAGGCGAAATGGAATTGTCGTTTATGCACGCCGGCCACCGCAAAGCCTGGGACCACCTGGAAGAACTTCGGGCGACCGGAGCGGTTATCCCGGCTAAAATTATCAGCGCCAATAAGGGCGGCCTGATGGCCCGGGTCGGCAAAGTCGCCGGCTTTCTGCCGGTCTCGCAGTTGTCAGTTGACAACTATCCGCGGGTGGAAGGCGGCGATCGCGGCAGAATTTTGGAAAAATTAAACAAGCTGATTAATCAGACCATGGACGTTAAGGTGATTGACATTGATGAAAAAGAAGAAAAATTAATTGTTTCGGAAAAAGCCGCCTGGGAAGAAGCCCAGAAAGAAACCATCGCCAAATATAATGTTGGCGACGTGGTTGACGGCAAAGTGACCGGCGTGGTTGACTTCGGAGTTTTTGTTGAATTTGGTCCGGGGCTGGAAGGCCTGGTTCACATTTCCGAACTGGCCTGGCAGCGGATTGACAGTCCGGCTGACATTGTCAAAGTCGGCGACCAGATCAAAGCCCAGATTATCAGCATTGATGGCGCCAAAATTTCTTTGTCAATGAAAAAGCTTCAGGAAGATCCCTGGAAAAAAGAAATTGAAAAATTCAAAGTCGGCGACCAGATTAAGGGTAAGATTTTAAAAGTTAATCCGTTTGGCTTGTTTGTTGAGCTGACTGAAAACATCCACGGTCTGGCTCACATTTCCGAACTGTCTGATGAACCAATTAAAAATCCAAGAGACCATTTTAAGACTGGCGATCAGCTGGATTTCAAAATTATTTCAATTGAACCGGATAATCACCGGCTGGGATTGTCGTTGAGGGAAAGGCAGGAGGCACAAGGCACAAGGCACAAGGAAGAGGAACGGCAACCGACAGAAGATACCCCGGAAACTGCTGAAGAAAAGAAATAATCAAGTTAAATCTTGTAAAATATAAAAAAGCCTGCTTCAGGCTTTTTATGGTTGAAATAATGTCAAAAATGTTATAATATAAAATTAATCATTATGAAAAATCTCTCCAAAAATATATTTATTTTTTTAACGGTTTTTTTACTGATTCTGTTTGTTTTCAGCTTCATTAATTTATCAGCCACCAAGGTTGAAAAAATTGATATAGGAACTTTGATCAATCAGATTGAAAACGAGCAGGTCAGGGAAATTTCAGTTGAAAAAGATAAAATCAATGTCGTCCTCAAAGACGACACGCAGGAAAGCGTTTTTAAAGAAAAAACTGAATCATTGAGCACTCTTTTCAGCAATTATCAGGTTGATCCGGAAAAATTGAAGAAGGTTAAAATTGAAATTAAGGAAGAAACCGGCTGGGATTTGTTTTTGACGACTGTTTTGCCGTTTTTGATTCCTTTTCTGCTGATTGCCGTTGTTATTTATTTCTTAATGCGCCAGGTTCAGGGAGCCAATACCCGGGCGATGATGTTTGGCCAGAGCAGCGCCCGCCAGGTCAGTCGCGATCAAAAAGACAGGATTACTTTTAAAGACGTGGCCGGCGTTCAGGAGGCCAAAGAGGAACTGCTGGAAGTGGTGGAATTTTTGATCAGCCCCAAAAAATTTATTCAGGTCGGCGCTAAAATTCCCAAAGGCGTTTTGCTGATGGGCGCGCCGGGAACCGGTAAAACTTTGCTGGCCAAAGCGGTCGCCGGCGAAGCCAAAGTGCCCTTTTTCAGTATTTCCGGATCAGAGTTCGTGGAAATGTTTGTTGGCGTTGGTGCTTCCCGGGTCAGAGATTTATTTAAAAAAGCCAAAAAGCACGCTCCCTGCATTGTTTTTATTGATGAGATTGACGCCGTCGGCCGCCAGCGGGGCGCTGGGTTGGGCGGATCGCATGACGAGCGGGAGCAGACTTTAAATCAAATTTTGGTGGAAATGGACGGCTTTGACCCCAACGCCGGGGTGATTGTGATTGCCGCCACCAACCGGCCGGATGTTCTGGACCCGGCTTTGCTAAGACCGGGCCGGTTTGACCGGCGGGTGGTGCTGGATTTGCCGGACATTAATGACCGGACGGCTATCCTTAAAGTCCACAGCGTTAAAAAACCTTTGGCTGAAGATGTTTCTCTGAAAGAGGTTGCCGAAAGAACCCCCGGTTTTTCCGGAGCCGATCTGGCTAACTTATTAAATGAAGCCGCCATCCTGACCGCCCGCCGGAATAAAAAGAAAATCGGTCATAAGGAAGTGGTTGAAAGCATTGAGAAAGTTTTGCTGGGTCCGGAGAGAAAGAGCCACATGCTGTCAGACAAAGAAAAGAAAGTGACCGCCTACCACGAGGCCGGCCACGCTTTGGTGGCCCACAAACTGCCCCACACCGACCCGGTCAGAAAAGTTTCCATTATTTCCCGGGGCCGGGCGGCCGGCTATACTTTGAAATTACCGGAAAAAGACAAACATCTCCAGGCGCAATCAGAGTTTATTGACGAATTGGCGGTTTTGCTGGCCGGGCACGTTACAGAAAAAGAAATTTTTGGCGAAGTGACCACCGGCGCTTCCAATGATTTAAAGCAGGCCACTAAGCTGGCCCGGAGCATTATTGCCCAGTACGGCATGAGCGAGGCGCTGGGGCCGAGAACTTTTGGCCAAAAAGAAGAATTGATTTTCCTTGGCCGGGAAATCCATGAGCAAAAAGATTACAGTGAAAAAATCGCCGAAGAAATTGACCGGGAAATCAGCCGGCTGATTGCCGACGCCTGCAGGACAGCCAAAAAGGTTATTACTGACCATCGGGAAGACCTGGAAGCCATAGTCTCCGAACTGATGGAGCATGAAACTCTGGACCGGGAAGAATTTGAGGCGATCTTTAAGGAAAGCGGGAAACAGGGTAAGATTAAGAAAGAATAATAAGTCATAAAATTATTAATTTAAAAAATGACTACTTAGAGGCATTAGGCTCTGGTCATTAGTCATTAGGCAGTAGGCATTGATTAGTAATTAGGTCAATTAGAACTTAGAAATTTTTAGATTATGTTAACCTACCATCAAATTTTCAAAAAAGCCTGGCAGATTGTCTGGCAAAACAAATTCCTGTGGTTTTTCGGTTTTTTCGCGGCTTTGATCGGCAACAGCGGCGGCTATGAAATGCTTTTGAATAATTTGACAAAAGTATTTTCTCAGGAAAATGTTCTGCTGGGCGTTAAAAATTTTTTCAGTCTGGTCGGCTCGCCTCAATATCTGATGCATTTTAAAGAAAAACTTTTCAGCCAGCCCTCGTCTTTTGTTTTTTTGGCTTTGCTGTACCTGATTTTAGGGGCGGTTCTTTTATTTATTTTCTGGGTGATTATTAATTCAGTCAGCAGCCTGATCTACGGCGCGGCCCAGGCTGACAATAATAAAAAAATTTCTCTTAAGTCCGTCTGGACAGCCGCCAAAAAATATTTCTGGCCAGTTTTGGTCGTTAATTTGCTGGCGATGATTGTCATCTGGCTGCTGGCCGTATTTTTTAGCTGGCCGATTCTTGGTTTGACGCTGGCGGCCCCGTCAGCCGGTAAAGGCCTGTTGTTGTTTTTGCTGTACCTGGTTTTCGCTTTTTTATCATTCTCCTGGGCGGTGATCGTAATTTTCTCTCTGGCTTTTGTCATCCTGAAAAATAAAACTTTTGGTTCAGCGTTGAGCCACGGTCTGAATTTATTTTTAAAAAACTGGCTGATCAGTCTGGAGATGGTTTTGCTGGTTATTTTAATTTCCCTGCTGGCCGGGATCGGCCTGGGGATCGCCCTGTTTATTTTGGCCATCCCGCTTCTGATGCTTTATTTTATGTTCAGCGTTTTGGGCTTTATGTTTGGGCTTAAGAGCACTCTTTTGCTGGGGCTGCTGATTTTGCTGACGGCTGTTATTGTTTTCAACGCTGTTTTAACCGTTTTTCAGTATAGTTCCTGGATAATTTTATTTACCAGCTTAACCAGCGGAAAATTTACCAGCGCTTTTAAGAGATATAAGCAGAAGAGAAAATAGAGATAATTTTCCATAAACTAATTTCTAATATCAATATGCGGGATGGCTTTGATTCAGTTGAAGATTTAATCAAAAAGGATCAGGCCCCGGCTGATTTTAAATTAGCGCCGGAAGCAACCGAAGAAAAATTTGAAGAGAAGATGGAAGAAATTGCCCTGAAAGGCAAAGAAAAAGAAGCCGCCGCCCAGGCTTCTCTTTTGGGTCTGGATTATATTAATCTGAAAGGTTTTCCGGTCGGTCCGGACACTTTGTTGGTCGTGCCGGAGGAGGAAGCCCGGGCGGCCAAAGTAATCCCTTTTTTCAGAACCAGAGAAGAGGTCCGGCTGGGGGCGGTTGAGCCGGCCAGCCAGGCGGTCAAAGCGGTTATCCAAAAACTGAAAGATAAATATTATGTTGAAGTGATGGTTTATTTGATTACCGAGGCCAGTTTTCAGTCGGCCATTAAACTTTATAAGGCCGTTCCCAAAATTGAAAAAATCGTCAAGGGCGTCAAAATTACCGGAGAAGATCTGAATAAATTTAAAACAGAAGTTTCCCTGATTACCGATCTTGATAAAAAAATTAAAGGAATTTCGGTGACCGAAGTGGTCACGGCCATTATTTCCCTGGCTTTGCAGATTGAGGCTTCCGACATTCATATTGAAGCCGAGGAAAATGACGTCAAAGTCCGCTACCGGGTGGATGGTATTTTAAACGACGCCACTGTCCTGCCCAAAGAAACCTGGCCAAAAATTACTTCCCGGATTAAGCTCCTGGCCGGTCTGAAGATTAATATTGAAAACAAACCCCAGGACGGCCGGTTCACGATTTTTCTTTCCAAAGACCAGGTTGATGTCCGGGTGTCGGTTATTCCAACCACTTACGGCGAAAGCATTGTCATGCGGCTCCTGCGGTCAACGGCGGTTGGCCTGAAATTTGAGGATCTGGGTATTACCGGCCGGGCTTTTGCTGATATTGAAAATGAAATTAAAAAACCCAACGGGATGATTATTACGACCGGACCGACCGGCTCCGGTAAAACTACCACTCTTTACGCGGTTTTAACCAGGCTCAACACCACGGCTACTAAAATTATCACTTTGGAAGATCCGATTGAGTACAAACTTGAAGGCATTAATCAGAGCCAGGTTGACCGGTCCAAAGGCTATACTTTTGCCGAAGGCCTCCGGTCAATTTTGCGGCAGGATCCTGACATTGTGATGGTTGGTGAAATTCGCGATCTGGAAACAGCCGACGTGGCCATTAACGCCGCGTTAACCGGGCATCTGGTGATTTCCACTCTGCACACCAACAGCGCCGCCGCCGGCATTCCCAGGTTTATGGCGATGGGCGTCAAGCCGTTTTTACTGGCCCCGGCTTTGAACGCCATAGTCGGTCAGCGGCTGGTCAGAAAAATCTGCCCGGCCTGCCGGGAAGAAGTTGAGCTGGACACTAAAACCCGGGGTGAAGTTTTAAAGATTTTGGAAAAAATTCCCCCGGAAACAGCCGCCCAAATTCTGACGGAGGAACTGCATCAGCTTAAATTTTACAAAGGCGGCGGCTGCGTGGAATGCCACGGCATTGGTTACAAAGGCCGGATTGGGATTTATGAAATTATGATCATGGTCAAAGAAATTGAAGATTTGATTTTGGCCGGCCAGGTGTCAGAATTTAAAATGCAGGAAGTGGCCGTTAAAAACGGCATGGTCACCATGGTTCAGGACGGCCTGATTAAGGCGTCGCGGGCGACCACGACGGTTGATGAAGTGTTTAGAGTGGCCAAGACGATTGGGTAAGATCTTAAATGTCAAAATCCAAAGTGTTTCAATTCAAATCCAAAGCTCAAATAACAAAAAATTTGACATTTAGATTTTGGATTTCAATTGATATTTGATCTTTGAAATTTGATATTTTATGAGTGGCTCCAAGTCGGGGTCGTTTTTTTATTATTTGACTTTAAATCACAATTAAGCTAACTTATTCAATGAGTTCTTTCAGCCGGGAATGAAAGGATAGAAATGGCTAAACGTAAAACAGGCGCCTATCCTCATTTGGGAGAAGTCTGGACAGCTGTTGACAGGTTAGGGATAAAAACATCCGGGGAGTATCATCGGCGGTATCAGGAAGACCCGCGACTTTATTCTGATCCGGGACGCCATTATCCCGATTGGCAGGGTTGGTCTGCTTTTTTTGGCAGAAATAACCGCCACGGGAAGAGGAGGAAGAAGACAGAATAAATTCCACTTTAACGAGTGGATTTTTTTTAAAAAAATTAAACTGTTTCTGGGATTTATAATTTTAGGTTAGGGTTCACTTTTATTTTTAAGCTTTTCTGTTTGTTTGTCTGCCAATTATAATATCCCGCCACGCCAATCATCGTGGCGTTATCCCCGGTATATTTTTGGTCGGGAATTAAATAATCAGTTTTGGGCAGTTGATCTTTGATCAGCTGGCGCAGTCTTTCCCGTAAAAGATTATTAGCTGATACTCCGCCCGACAGCATGATAGTTTTAACTTTATATTGCCCGGCCGCTTTAATTGTTTTAGCGGTCAGGACATCAACTACGGCTTCCTGAAACGAAGCGCATAAATCGTAAACAGTTTTTTTGTTTAAAACTATTTGTCCTTTCTTTTTGGATTTATTAAGAGGCTTGGTTCTTTTTTTAATAATTTGTTTCTTTAGGGCCAGGTCGCGGACCTTGTATAGAACGGAAGTTTTAAGTCCTGAAAAAGAAAAATCAAAATTTTTGTCATGGAGCATCGGCCGGGGCATTTTAAAACTATCCGGATTTCCCTGCCTGGCCAGCTGACTGATAATCGGTCCGCCGGGATATTTCAGGCCGAGAATTTTGGCGATCTTATCAAAAGCCTCACCAGCGGCGTCGTCTCTGGTTTGGCCGATAATTTTATAGTCGCCAATTTTCTTCATTAAAACCAATAAAGTATGGCCGCCGGAAACTATTAAGCACAAAGCCGGAAATTTGATATTGGGAGTTTTACCAGTTGGCGTCAGCCAGTTGGATAAAATATGACCTTCCAGATGGTTAACGCCCAAGACCGGGACATCCCAGGCCAGCCCCAGCCCTAAAGCGGTTTGAACGCCGACTAATAAGGAAGTTATCAGGCCCGGGCCGGCGGTCACAACAATCAAATCTAATTTTTTTTGTCTGCCAAGAGCTTGTTGAACAGTCGGAATAATTCTTAAAACATGGCTCCGGGCGGCCACTTCCGGAACGACGCCGCCGTATTTTTGGTGAATGTTGCTCTGCGAAGAGACAATGTGGGACAAGACATTAATTTTTTTGGAATTAATATCCAGCAAACTGGCGCTGGTTTCATCGCAGGAAGTTTCAATGGCTAATATAAGCATATCAATCACTAATCATAAGCTAATTAAAGCGAATTCGCTTTTATTCGCTTAATGTTAGCACATTATTCGCTTAGCATAAAAAGAAGGCTAGCTGAAAAAAAATCAACTAGCCTGTGGTTGGCCGTGACGTCTAGGCCTCGACTTCGACTGCCGAGTCGTTCAGGATCAGATCCATGAATCTTTCAAAGCTCTCGACCGTTGGAAAGTCAAAGAGCGCGGCGGTGGCTTTAAGGCCGATTTCTTTCTGGAGCGTTTGCAGGATGGCGCTTAGTGGGATGTCGACACCTTGAAAATACTCATCCCGAATCTCATTCAGCCGGTCGGCCAGATTCTGGAGTTGCATGGTCCCCCCTTGGTTGGTTAGTCTTCGGTTCCTGGGCTGGTGTCAGTGGCAGAACGACCTGATCAGGGCTGTGATCCAGCTCAGGCAGATCGTCATCAGGGATCGCTGTCTTGGTGAACGCTGTTTTGACAGCCGGGCCTTCGGGCAGTTTTTCTGCCAGATCACCGGCTTTGAATCTGATCTGGCTCAAACCGTCGCCAGGCAACTGGACCGGGCTAACGGCTTTTTTGACATCGGTTTTCTCGGGTTCGGGCTGGTGGCTGGTTTTGGAGCGGCCCGATGTGAAACTCAGACCTTTGAGGCGGTTGGATTTTTCTTCCCGGTTCAAGACACTTGTCTCCCCTCTGGGTAGCGGTGAAAAGGAACGGAATATCGTCAGTCCCGGCTAACGATATTTGATAATAGCAAAGGTTTAAAAAATATACAAGCCCGTCACTTTTCATGATGGGCTTTAGATTGTAAATTTAGGATTGTTTAGCCGTTATTATCGTCAGTTTCCTCCGCTTCATTATTTTCTTCTTCATTGTCCGTTTCCTGATCGTCATTATCTTTTTCTCCGATTTTTTCCAGCTTTTCTCTGATTGTTTGTCTTTCTTCAATTAATCGTTGTCTAATTTTTTCCCGGTCAGTATTTTCCAGCCGTTCCCGGAATAGCTGTCTGACTTCCAGGGCTTTTTGGGCGCCCTGGGAGGAAACTTCAATTGCTTGCTCAATAGCTTCTTTGGCTTCATCCGGCACCTGCTCCAGGACTCTTCCCAGGACAGCCCGGTGCCGTGAAGTGGCCAATTCTATCCTCTGAATAATTTCTTCCAGTTTTTCATTTTGATTTTCTATATTTTGGAATTTATCAGCCAGCGAGCTGGCCTTATCCAAAAATTTTTCGTAATTTTGGGCGACTGTTTCAGCTTTGGCAATATTGCCTTTGTCAGTCAGAGCTTTAGCTTCAGCCAGTCTGGTTTCGGCCTGATCTAAAAATCTTTGGGCCTGTCTGGCTTTGTCAAAAGTCAGCCAGTCGCCGAAGACCTCTCCCAGTCTTTTTAAAAAGTAGAAAGGCGAGTCGGGCAGAATGCCGTGATCCGGCAAGGTTTCTTCTGCCAGGTTGATAACCCGGGTACTGTCAGGCGTTGTTTCCTGCGCCCAGGTCAGGCTGACTGATAAAGTCAGGGCCAGAACGGCGATTAATAGCAAGAGTAAAATTTTTCTCATAAAATTACATTAAATCTTAATTGTTAAATGTTAAATCAAAAGTTCAAAGTACAAAGTGCAAAGTAAGTCCAAAGTTTCAGCCAAAGGCTGCACGCCATGGCGGCATGCCGTGGATCCGTCTCCGGCGGACAAAGTACAAAGTCCAAAGCCCCTGATCTCCCTTGTTATCCCGTTTCATTCACCAGATAGCCTTTGCCTTTTTGAAGCAGTCTGGCTTCCAGAAATCTGCTTCCACTAAATTTTAACACAAAGACTCCGCCGTAGTAAAATTTAATTTTTCTTAGTTTATTAAAAGATTGACAGGTCAGTTCCAGGATCAAAGCTTTGACTGGATCGCCGTGGCTGACGCAAATTATGTTTTCACCCGGATGTTTTTTGGCGGCTCCTTTTATAAACCGGTTCATTCTTTTGGCGATTGTCTCTAAAGTAACGCCTTGATAATTAAGTTCACCGGGCGCGGTTTTATAAGTGTGCCAGTCAGCTCCGAATTTTTGATACATCCGATCAATTGGCGTTCCCTGCCAAAAAACGCCCCAGTCAGATTCAGTCAGCAGCTGGGATTGTTTGATTTTTAAATTTAATTTATCGGCAATCAAAGCCGCGGTTTGCCGGCAGCGGGTAATCGGGCTGGTGTAAATGGCGGAGATATTTTTTTTGGCGAAATATTTGCCAAGTTTTCCGGCCTGTTCCTGGCCTTTTGAGCTTAAAGTCAAAGGCAGATTGCCGTAGATGATTTTCGCGGGGTTTAAAACATCGCCGTGACGGACGAGATAGATGCTGGTTAGGTTTGATTTAGGGGACATTTATTTTTTAATAGAGAAACAAAGGTGCTAAGGTGCTAAAGTGCTAAAGTGCTAAAAACAACAGTTGCTCAGTTTTTTAGTTGCTTAGTTCCCGTGTTATTTATTTTTTGATTAAAGATGATTATGTTTAAGGCGATCAGAATCCAAAAGAGAACGGCCAGATCATTTTTAAAATATGGAACATCAACCAGGCCGTGGACCAGAATTGAAATCATTGCTCCCAGCAGGCCGATATTGATTAATTTATTTTCCAGATCAATCGGCTGTCTTTTATTTATTGTAAAGGCAATTGTAAAAAATGTAAAAATAATGGCGATAAAACCAAGCAGGCCGAGCAGGCCGGTTTCCGTCCAGAAGTTTAAAAATATGTTATGAGGATAAATTAAAATTTCCGTGTAGTTTTCCGGGCGGTAGTTTTCAAAAAGTTGGCCAAAGCCGCCCAGTCCGGCGCCAAAAAGCCAGTTGTCCAGAAGCAAAGCTTTGGCGCCTTTCCATAAATAAAGTCTTAATTCGCCGGATGGAAACTGAAAAGTTAAAAAAGACCAGAGTTTGACAGCGGTTGATTTGATTAAAAATAATGAGCTTAGCAGGGCGGCGATGATCAGGGTTGTCCCTTTTTTTGACCAGTTAAAAAACAAGACAACAACCAGGCCGGCGATGACGCCCAGCATCGCTCCCCGGGAAACAGCCAAGAGGACGGTTACAATCCCCAGAATCAAAACCGCCAGTTTAAAGAGTGATTTTGGCCAGTCTTTATATTGATAAAAAAACCAGCTGGCGTAAAGAACGATGATTGGTCCTAAATATAAACCAACAGCATTAGGCGAAGTAAAAGTTAAAGTAATCCTTCGGGCATCAGCCGGCTGCCAGATTGGTTCATAAATCCCCCAGCCGGTTATTTTTTGAAAAAGACCCAAAAGTCCAAAGCCGATAGTCGTAATGCCCAAAGCGTAGAGAATCAAGCGGTAATCCTTTTTTTCTTTAAAAGAATTTATTAATACAATCATTAATAAGATTGGTTCAATAAAATAGGCCTTCCATATTCCCGCCGCGTCGCGGACGGCGGGTGAGGTGAAGATTGAAATAGTAGCGCCGGCTAAAAAGATGATAACTGGAATAATATATCTGTTTTTAAAGATTTGTTTTTCGCCCTGCGGGCGATCCCCCGAAGGGTGAAATGTTTTAATGCTTTCTTGTTTTTTTGATATTAGCCAGATGATAAAGATAACCAGGATCATCAGCTCCAGCAGGGTTGAAGGCAAAGGCCCAACGCTAAATCTAATGACATAGGTTGGCAGGAGGACGATCAGCAATAAAATGGCCAATTTTAAATTTCGCCAGGAAAGGTAACTGAATAAGATCAAGTATGGAATTAGGGCGAGGGTGTATAACATCAAAAAGTTAAAAGTAATAAGTAAAAAGTAAGAAGTTTAATAATTGATGTTATTCAGTTGCTTAATCAGAAGGTATATTTTGATAATCTTTATATGGTTCAATTTCAGATATTCTTTCCTTAATAAGGTTTTCTGCTTTCAGCCTTGATAGATTAAATGATTGCCATTTTGAAAATTGAAGCGAATCAATTTTTGACTGCCTTCGCCAGTATAAATCATGAGCAATAGTATTCCTTAAATTTTCATCAGGCTGGTTCAATAACTTAATTGTTTCATGAACGGCGTCTTCTGATAAAGTATTAAAATAATCCGAGTCTAATTTGCCAGTTGTTGCCAGGAGTTTGATATTGTTGCGGGCTATGAAAGCATCCGGATTGAGAAAGTTCATTGTCACTAAAAACAAGATGACCATAATAAACAGTCTGAAGGCAAAAGTATTTTCCCGGGTGTCTTTAAAAATTTTATACAGAAGAGATACAAAAATAAATGCCAGTAGGATTATGAAGGCGTGGCTGTATAATCGCAGAGTAGTGAATCCATAGGCTTCTTCATAAAGAAGCAGACGTTTGAAAGCCGAGACCATTATTGCGATTACCTGAATAATCAAAATACTACTTAAAATTTTATATAACCAGGTATGCCCCGCCTGTTTTTTCTCAATGTATTTTTCCGTTATTAAAATAATTAGGGATGAAATGACCGCTACGGCAATCAATTCAAAAAAACCTTTCCGGGCGTATTCGGCGTAAGTAAAACCTTGAGAGGCGATAGTGTTTTCAAACCCAAACAGGTACGTCAGCTGAATAACTATAAAAATAAAAAAGAGGATATTAACTGAAATTAAAAGAATAGAGTTTTCAATATGTCCCAGGCTGATTGTTTGCCCGTTATTCAGAAGAGTTTCCTCGTTTTCTGGTTTCCCGAATATATAGGAGTAGGCACCTGTAAATGCCAAAGTCACCATAATAATCAAAACTATTCTGGAGAAGGTCTCTTCACTTAATGTGAAAATATTAGTTAAATTCGAGAGATATCTTTGGAAAATTAGATCTGCTGAAGCGAAAAGCAATAAAAAAATTAGCAAAACTGGAATGGTTATTAAAATACCTTTAATTATTTTCGGAAGAATTTTTTGGTTGTTATCAGCACCGCGCAGCTTAAATATATTTCCCAATGTCTTACAAAGCGGCTCTAAAAAATCAAATGGCAGGAGCAAGATTTCAAGATAATTTTTGATAACGAAATTTTTCAGTTTGATTTTAAAGGCTATTTTGGCGATAACCAATAAAATCAGCAAACTGGTTATTATATTTAAGAATGTTAATAAGACGCTTGAACGAATAAAAACCATGAAACTGAAAAACATTAAAGGCAAAATAAGCCACAAAATTTGTTTTTGTAGTTTTTTTTTAATAAAAATTGAAATTAAAAAAAGGGCTATAATAACCAGACTAATATATAAAGGGAATGATATCCCGGGAATTTTAATATAAAAAAAATAATCGAAGATCAAACCCAAAGCCAGAGATATCCCAACGATCAAAAAAGCTTTGGCTAAAATATTTGATTCTGAATTTTGCATATCTATTGGTACCCCCTAGGGGAATCGAACCCCTGTTTTCAGGATGAAAACCTGATGTCCTAACCACTAGACGAAGGGGGCATAATCATTATACATATATGAGCCAGGATGCCCGCCGGAGGCGGGTCCGCCTGCCTGCCTGCCGGCAGGCCTTTGGCGGAAAAACCTGATGTCTTAACCCTTGCCCTGTACCCGATCCGGCAACAGCCGGAGAGTGGTACAGGGACTAGACGAAGCCCCGCCCTTCGCGAAGGGCGGGGCGAAGGGGGCGCGGTTAAAACCATTTATACAGACTAGCCTAAAATCCGCCAAAAGTCAAGATTTTTGGTTTGCAAAAAAATATCAAAACCGGCATAATTATCTAATATGGGCAAACAACCTTTGCTGTCAAAAATACTTGGACTAAAAGATAAAGGAGATGACAAATTGTTTGTCGTGCCCAAAGATCTGGATCAGGACTCTGAAGCAGAAAAGCTGGAGCCGGACACCAGCGACAATGATCAGCTGATCAAATCAAAACTTGAGGAAATTCAGGATTTGGATGAATGGTTCAAAGACAATATTGAGGGCCAGCTGGCTATAGATGTTTTTTATGATGACGATAATCTTATTATCAAATCAGCCATTGCCGGCGTTAAGGCCGAAAGCATTGACATTTCTTTAAAAAATGATATGCTGACGATCCGGGGTTACCGGGGATCCGGCACAAACATTGATCCTGAAAACTATATTTGCCAGGAATGCTACTGGGGCGGCTTCAGCCGGTCGATTATCCTGCCGGTGGAAGTTTACGCCGACCGGATTGACGCTAAGATTAAAAACGGAATTTTGACAGTAACTTTGCCTGTTTTAAAGAAAACCAAGCCAATCAATATTAAACCTATTGAAATTTAATTCCTATGACTGACGAAGTTTTGGATGTCAGCCAAAAAAAGTTTCATTTGAAAGCAGTCATTGACCGGTTTGAAGGCATAATGGCTGTTTTAAAATTTGATGACAATCAGGAAATCAACTGGCCGATTAAAAACCTGCCGGAAGACTGTCAGGCGGGTTCGGTTGTCCGGCTGATTATTTCAACTTCAAAAACCGATCAGGAAGAACGGGAAAAAATGGCCAAGACATTGTTAAACGAGATATTAAAGAAATAAGAAATAACATAAGAACTAAGCAACTAAGGAACTGAAAAACAAGCGTGCTATTGTGCTAAAGCGCTGAATCTCTGTATCCCTGGTTGCTCAGGTTCTTAGTTTTTCTCTATGTCCAAAGACGATTCCACAAAGAAGGAAATTTTAACTAAGCTCAAACCACCCAAATGGCTGATTATATTGTTAGCCGTTTTTTTATTGTTTTCAGGAATCTTGGCCGGTTCAGTTTATGCTTATCAAAAAGCTTACGCCAGCCGGATTTATCCCGGGGTGATGATTGGGCAGTTTAAAGTCGGCGGTCAGCCGCCTCAAAAAATCGCTGAAGCTTTACAGCAAAAAGCCGGCCAGATTAACCGGGAAGGTTTAAAATTTCAGCATGGAAACCAGCGGGTGGATGTTTTGCCGGTTTTATCGGCCGCTGATCCCGATCTGGCCAAAGAAGTTTTTAGTTTTAATATTAATCAGACCGTCAGCCGGGCTTTAAGCGTTGGCCGGCAGGGAAATTTTTTGAAAAAATTATTTGGCCAGTTGTCAGCTTTAATGTTTCCCAAAAGACTGGAAATCGTCTACCGCCTTAACCAGGAAGAACTCCTGAATATTTTAAAGAACAGCTTCAGCCAGTTTGAACAACCGGCCGAAAGCGCCCGGCTAAAAGTGCTGGCAGACAATCAACTGACGGTGATTTCAGAAAAATCCGGTTCTGTCTTTGATTATCACACAGTCATAGCCGAAGCTGGTAATAATTTAAGCCAGCTGACTGACACGGCAATTGCTTTAAATCTGGTTAAGGACGAACCGAATATTAAAAGCCAGGATACGGCTGAAGCGGTTGAGTTTGCCAAAACATTAATTACCAGACAGCCGCCAATTTTAAAATATGAAGATCAAACCTGGGAGCTGACTGAAGAAGACCTGGCTCAAAATATTAATTTTGTCAGTAACAGCCCGGTTATCACGGCCGCTTTTGATCCGAAGTTGTTTGGAAAGTATTTAGGAAAAATCGCTGAAGAAATCAATGTTGAGCCCCGGGAGGCCAAATTTGTCATTCAGTCTGACCAGCGGGTTAAAGAATTCCAGGCCAGCCGGGAGGGAATTAAATTAAATATTGAAGAAACAGTCAAAAAATTAAATCAGGAATTTATTAAAAATAATCAGACAGAAATTGAGCTGGTGGTTGAGACTGACCAGCCCCAGGCGACCACGGAAAACATTAATGATTTGGGAATTAGGGAAGTGATTGGAGTGGGGACTTCTAATTTTGCGGGATCGCCGCCCAATCGCCGCCATAATATCCGGGTTGGCGCCGCTGCTTTAAACGGTTTGTTACTTAAGCCAGGCGAAGAGTTTTCTCTGATTAAAGCTTTGGGCAATATTGACGCGGCTAATGGCTATCTGCCCGAACTGGTCATTAAGGGCAATAAAACCATTCCGGAATACGGCGGCGGCTTATGCCAGATTGGCACCACGAATTTCAGGGTGGCTTTGGACGCCGGGGTGAATATTACTGCCCGGCGCAATCATTCTTACCGGGTCGGCTATTATGAACCGGCCGGCACTGACGCCACGATTTACAGCCCCAATCCTGATTTTAAATTTATCAATGACACCGGTAACTATATTTTAATCCAGACCAGTATTCAGGGTGATGATTTAATATTTACTTTTTGGGGAACCGCCGACGGCCGGACGGTGGAACAGACCAGGCCGGTTATTTATAATATTGTTGGACCGCCGCCAACCAAAATTATTGAAACGGACGAGCTGGAGCCGGGCCAGAAGAAATGCACTGAAAGCGCCCATAGCGGGGCTGACGCTTATTTCAAAAGAAGCGTCACTTTTGCTGATGGAACTGTTAAAGAAGACGAATATTACTCTCATTATATTCCCTGGCAGGCGGTTTGTTTGGTGGGAGTTGATTCGGAAGAACTGAAGGATGAAGAAGAGACAGATAATTCTGAACAGGCAGGGGAAGAACAACAGGAAACAACTGTGAAGGATGAAACAGATCAACTAGGAGTCTCCGATTAAGATATTTGGCGAGGGTTATGAGACCTGTATGGTAATTGGGTTAAGAAGTTAGAATACTAATTTCCTAACCGCTAAACAAAACTGGCCTCTTAACCATAACCTAACTTCCAGTCCTTTCTACGCAATCATTATTTCATCTCCGTTTTTAATCAGCCGGCCGTCAATCGTAAAGCCGGCTGCTTTTTTATGGCCGCCGCCGCCAAAAATTTTGGCAAACCGGGAGACATCGAGGTTTTCATCGCTTGTCCGGAGCGAGGCTTTGATTTTATTATTATAATGTTCTTTAATGACCAGGACAGCCCGGGCGCCGTCAAGATTATTGAGAAAATTGGCCAGGCCGTCCAGGGCTTCGTCGCTGACATGATATTGATCTAAATCATCCAGAGTAATAAAAGTGCTGACTATGCCGGACTGTTCGTTTTTTTGGAGTCGTGATAAGATATTGCCCCAGAGCTTCAGGCTGGGAATTGATTTGTTTTTTAAAATATTGTAGTTAATTTTATAAAATTTAGCGCCGGCCAGCAAAAGTTGAGAAGCCGTTTCCAGCGAATCAAAAGTAGTCGCCGGGTTGGTAAAACCGCCGGTGTCAGTAATGATGCCGGTCAATAAACAGGTGGCGATGTCTTTAGTCAGTATTAAATTTGATTTCCGGATAAAATCGTGGAGAACCTGACAGGTTGAAGAATAGTCGGCCAGCACCAGATTAATTTCGCCAAAAAATTCGCTGGTTGAGTGATGGTCAATATTAATAATCGCCGGCCGGGGATAATCAATTTTTTCCAGATATCTGTCAATCCCTGAATAGTTTAAATCGCCTGAATCCAGAACAACAATCAAATCAAATCTTTTTTCCCGGAAAATTTTGGGATCTGTTTCAACCCGGTCCCACTCTGGTAAAAACTGAAATGGCTGGCTGACTGGATCAAGGCAAAAAACCCGGTGGCGCTTGCCGAGCTGATCCAGCAGCAGCGACATCGCCAAAGCCGATCCAATCGCGTCGCCGTCCGGTTTTTTGTGGGGGACTACCAGAATATGAATAGACTGGTTGATTTGGTCCAGGATTTTTTTGCAGGTGATATCAAGTTTGGTCATATCTTTTTGCTAAATCATATAAATTTACCGGCTTAACCAGGGCTTGTCAAGTGGATGTACTGGATGACCACATCGTAGACAACCCCTGAGTTTTTTCCGCGTATTCCAGAGGTGTCAGGTAATTGAGGTTTTGATGAGGACGAATAGAGTTGTACTCAACAAGCCAATCAGTTAACTTGCGATTAAAAATATTCGGATCTTGGTCAAAGTTTCCCCAGTAAAGGAATTCTTCTTTCAGCGTACGATTGAAACGCTCATTCGATGGATTGTCTTTGGGCGTTCGGACTCGACTCCAGTAATGCGGAAGCTCTAAACTTTTTAAACCGGCATCAAAATGTTTGTGAAATTCACTGCCGTTGTCCGTATGGACATTCACCACATTACTGTCAAAAAGAAAGTACAGACGTTCAAAAAAATCTTTCGCGGCCAGGCTGGCATGTGATTTATACATGCGAGCATACGCAATTTTAGAATGATCATCCGTTGCCGTAATGATATATCGTTTCGTACCAAACAGATGTAAAACAATGGTATCCAAGTGAAGAAGAAATCCTGTTTGAGGTTCTTTTTGACACTGACTGATTCTTTTTTTCACTTGTGTTTTATGCCTTGTTTTGGTCTTTTTCTCTCGTTTCTTAAAATAAAGCTTGTAGTGCTCGATGACCCTTTGGACATACCAGGAACTGATCTCCTCATTATAGCAACGTTCATAGAGAACTTTGAGTTTCATTTTACCCCAGTAGGGGTATTGCTTTCGTAATTCGATGACCCGTCGGTCTTTTAATGGAACGGCATTGCGTTTTCGTCTTTTCTTGGGGGCGCGACAGCCGCTTTCTAAGGTTCGCAAATTTGTTTCATCAAATCGAGACAACCATTTATGGAAAGTACTTCGCCCGATGCCAAAATATCTGGCCGTTAGGGTCGCCTTCCGCTTACCACGAGTTTCCCAATAGATGATCCATTCCAGACGCTTACAGGCG
>Ga0326597_10000262_pt1 | contig 99437 bp, 93 predicted proteins | sample RVTome_12_FD_203789 | JGI IMG/M metagenome (GOLD analysis project Ga0326597, IMG submission 203789) | Soil microbial communities from uranium-contaminated site in the Upper Colorado River Basin, Wyoming, United States - RVT100D185 | ecosystem: Environmental > Terrestrial > Soil > Contaminated >...
GCCACCGCTCTGTCAGGCTTTCTAATGCGTACTTCCGATCGCTCGGTCTTCCATATGCCGATCAACGGGCTCTATGTCAGCTATGCACTTGCCTCTGCGCCGTGGGCGGTCAGCGGGCGGTGCGGGCCGGGAGGAGGCCCCGTCGCGCGAGGTTCGCCATGAGCGCGCCCGCCCCGAAGGTCCACGGCTCCGCCTGATCGCACGTGACGACCTCGTTGACGAGCGCGCCGAGCTCGGGCGCCCGGATGCTCACGACATCCCCGATCTTGTGGGTGAATCCGCTGCCGGGGGCGCCCCGGTCGTCCACGGGCGCGAACATCGTCCCGATGAACAGGAGGAGACCATCGGGATACTGGTGATAGGGGCCGATGGCCTGCGCAGCGAGGTCGGCGAGGTCCCGGCTGATCTCGCTCACCCGCGTGGTGTGCGTGATGCGAAAGCCGTCGAGGCCCTCCACGACGGTCTCGAAGGTCAACCGGCGCGCGGCGTCGAGGGTGAAGGTCTCATCGAGGAGCCGGAGGAACGGGCCCACCGCGCACGAGGCGTTGTTGTCCTTGGCCCGTCCGAGGAGCAGGGCGCTCCGTCCCTCCACGTCTCTCAGGTTGACGTCGTTGCCGAGGGTCACGGCGACGATCGCGCCCGCGCTGTCGATGACGAGAACGAGCTCGGGCTCGGGATTGGTCCAGACCGATGCCGGGTGGATGCCGACGCGGGACCCGAGGCCCACCGGAGCCATCGCCGGGCACTTCGTGAAGAGCTCGGCGTCCGGCCCGATGCCGACCTCCAGGTACTGCGACCACATGCCACGCGCCACGAGCACGTCCTTCACGCGGACGGCGTCCGCGGACCCGGGGCGGACGCCGCGGAGGTCGGGCCCGATGATCGCCTGGATCTCGCGCCGCACGCCGTCGGCGAGAGCGGGATTCCCCTTCGCCCGCTCCTCGATGACGCGCTCGAGCAGGCTCGCGATGAACGTCACGCCGCTCGCCTTCACCGCCTGGAGATCGCACGGAGCGAGGAGCCACGGCCGCGACGGATCGCGGTGCCCCTCCGCGCTGTTGCCGATGATGGCCTCGAGCCGCCCGACCGGCGGCGCGGCCTGGATCGCCGCGCGCACGTCGCCCGGCCTGGCGGTGTTGAGCAGCCGGCTCACCGTCGGGTATGACCCCGTCAGGTCCACGGCATCGTCGTCGCGCACGGCGATGACGGCGGGACCGTCCTCCGCGGGGAGCCACGCCCGACCGATCAGCAGGGACCCCGCCGCGCTGCTGGGCAGGCACTCGCGGGCGGACAGCGCTGGTCTCGGCGCCATCTAGTACCGATAGCGATCGGCCTTGTAGGGGCCGCTCTTCGGCACGCCGATGTACGCCGCCTGCTCGTCGCTCAGCTCGGTCAGCATCGCGCCCAGCTTCGAGAGCTGAAGCCGCGCCACCTTCTCGTCGAGGTGCTTCGGCAGGATGTAGACGCCGATCGGATACTTCTTCGTGTTCCCGAACAGCTCGATCTGCGCCAGCACCTGGTTCGCGAATGACGAGCTCATCACGTAGCTCGGGTGCCCGGTGGCGCACCCAAGGTTCACGAGCCGGCCCTCGGCGAGGAGGATGATGCGCTTGCCGTCCGGGAAGATGACGTGGTCGACCTGGGGCTTGATGTTCTCCCACTTGTACTGGCGGAGGGCGGCCACGTCGATCTCGTTGTCGAAGTGCCCGATGTTGCACACGATCGCGTTGTTCTTCATCTGCAGCATGTGCTCGTGCGTGAGGACCTTGTAATTGCCGGTGGCGGTGACGAAGATGTCCGCGTGGGCCGCCGCGAAGTCCATCGTCACCACGCGGTAGCCCTCCATCGCCGCCTGGAGGGCACAGATCGGATCGATCTCGGTCACCCACACCTGGGCCTGGAGGCCGCGGAGGGCCTGGGCCGAGCCCTTGCCCACCTCCCCGTAGCCGGCGACGACCGCGACCTTGCCCGCCACCATCACGTCGGTGGCGCGCTTGATGCCGTCGACCAGCGACTCGCGGCACCCGTAGATGTTGTCGAACTTCGACTTGGTAACGGAGTCGTTGACGTTGATGGCCGGGAAGAGGAGGCGCGAGTCCTTCTCCATCTGGTAGAGACGGTGGACGCCCGTGGTCGTCTCCTCGGTGACGCCCCGGATTTCCTTGGCGATCCTCGAGTACCAGCCGGGCTCAGCGGCGATGCGCTTCCTGATCGCGGCGAATAGCGAAGTCTCCTCCTCGCTCTTCGGGCGCGCGATGGCCGAGGGATCCTTCTCCGCGCGGATACCGAGGTGAACGAGGAGCGTCGCGTCGCCCCCGTCGTCGAGGATCATGTTGGGCCCGCGGTCGCCGAACTCGAAGATCCGGTGCGTGAACTCCCAGTACTCGTCGAGCGTCTCGCCCTTGTATGCGAAGACGGGCGTGCCCGCCGCGGCGAGGGCCGCCGCCGCATGGTCCTGGGTGGAGAATATGTTGCACGACGCCCAGCGCACCTCGGCCCCGAGCGCCTTGAGAGTGTCGACGAGCACCGCGGTCTGGATGGTCATGTGGAGCGATCCCGCGATGCGGGCGCCCTTCAGAGGCTGGGTCCCGGCATACTCCTGCCGGATCGCCATCAGGGCCGGCATCTCCCCCTCGGCGATGGCGACCTCCTTGCGCCCCCAGTCGGCGAGAAGGAGATCGGCGACGCGGAAGTCCCCGGACTGTTTCGTATGCGGTGAGGCGCTCATCACGCCCTCCTTTCTGTACTAGAAAAAAGTTCGTGAGCGCCGTTCTCTTGAAGGCCCGAGCCTGGCGGGTGCCGAGCGGCGCCCGTTGCAACGCTCCTCGGGACGCCCCCAGTCTACCGCAAGTCGCCCGAAAAGGAACCCCATCCCTCCGTTGCCGGGCTCAGGAGGCGTCGGGGGCCGCCACCGCTGACAAGCGCCGCCACGTCCGAGGACGGGCTCCATGTTGTCCACGCTCGGGGCTGAGCGGATGATCTGCGCGATCTCACCGCGCCTTCGGGATCAGGCGGGTGCCCGTGGCTCCCTGCTGCTGCGCCTCGGCCATGAGCTTCCGCACGCTGTCGGCATCCGGCCCCTCGGGCACGACCGCCAGAAACGCCCGCGCCGCCGTGACGGCAGCCGGGAAGTCCCGCTTGCCGTAGAAGAGGTACTGCGTTCGATCCCAGTGGGCGTGGACGTACCGAGGATCGACCCGGAGCGCAGCCTCGACCTTTGCCAGCGCCTCGTCGACGCGCCCTTCCTGGAAGAGCACGCCTCCGAGGTGGGTGATCGCCTCGACATTCCGCGGCTCGCGGGCGAGCACGCGCTCATAGACCAGGCGAGCCTCGTCGAGCCGGCCCCTGTCGAGCGCGACATGGGCCAGCTGGAGGAGGCTCTGAATCGGCGCGTCCTCGCGGGCGGCCACCTGCCGGAGCGCCCGCAGCTCGATGTCGGTCATGAGCGCGGACGGGTCGCCGGCGGGGGCGGGAGACGGAGCGGGGGCGGGCGCCGCGCCTTCCTGAGCCCCGGTGAACCATCGGCCGACCCCGAGACCCGCCCCGATCCCGACAAAGACCAGGAGCACGGAGGCTGCCCCCACCGCCAGCGGACTCCGGAACCACGCCGGCCGTGGCCCCGCCGGCGCTGGCTGCTGCCCCGCGCTGTGCCCTCCGGTCTCGCGCTGGCTTCTCCGGAGACTCACGAAGAGCCGGCCCGCTTCGCGCTCGCGCTCAGCCCGCTGCCGGCCGTGCTCCTCGACGCCGAGCCGCCCGGCCGCCAGGTCAGCGTCCAGGGTTTCGATGGCCTCGGACGCCAGCTCGAGCTGGCGCTTGATGTCCCTGATCCGGCTCATCGATCCTCCGTCTGAGCGTAGCTAGCAAGGAACCCGTTCTCAGTCATGGCCTGCCTCGCCCGAGTATGTGACTTCTCAGGCGCAGAATTGTGACTCGATGACGCGCGAGTCACTAGACGTATCTGCCAGGAGAGATGATCGCGTAGGGATCGAGCGTCTTCTTGATCTCCCGGACGACTTGCCAGAAGGTCGCGTCACTCTGAGACAGCCAGCTCATGGTCTGAATGCCCACCCGGTAAGGAAGGAAGCCGCGGCTTCTCCCGGCCTCCAGAAGCGCCCAGTAGCACCTCTCCGCGTTCTTGCGGCTCTCCTCGGAGTCCAGATCGAACAGCAATGGTACGGTACTGTCAAAGCACCTATCGGACAGGCTGGTCAGGGTCATGAGGGGCTCCAACCGATGCTCCCGCATGATGGCCGTGACCATTCGCACATAGGCGGTAACGCTGTCCGGGGTCATCGGCACAAGCGGCGCATACCATGACACGCCGCAGCCGTCACGCGCCGGATCCATTGCGGACCCAGCGCGAGGTTGCTTCCGGTTGTTCCAATAGCAGAGGGGCAGCGCGGTCTCATTCGGCCGACCGGCAACCAGCTCCAGAGAGCGTTCAAGCATGTCCAGATTCCGACCGAGCTTCGAGCGAAGATAGCTCGGCAATACACGTCCAACTCGGGCGAGTGTCCGTCCGCCCTTCGGGCTGATGAACACCAGTCGAGAGGCCAAAGGCCTGAGAAGGGCCCGGATCTCACGCTGCGCCGCCTTCACAACTCCCTTGGAGCCATAGAGGGTGCCGAAACCCGTCCAGGACATCACCTGATTGCTTCGACTGAGCTCGGCGAGCAATCCAGGCGGAATGAGGCCATCGGAGTCCAATCGCTCGCGTGGATAGGGTACCGCCATGGCCAACACGCGATGCGCGTTCATCAGGTTGACGCCGCCGACGATTCCCGGGTATCGGGCAATCACCTCGCGCACGCGCCCCACCAAGCCCCCGAGCTGCTCGGGCTTCTTCAAGCCGAAGAGAAAGGCCTTGATGGCGTCGGGACGACGTGCGAGAGCGATCGTCATTTGAGTCACGACGCCAAAGCCGCTCTGCGAGAAGAGGCCGTCAAGATAGGGGCCGATTCCCCACTTGAATGCACGGTCGAGCGGCTCTCCGTTGAGCGCGGACAGTGCGGAGCGGTAGACGCGCCCATCCGCCAACACCGCCTCGAGCGCCATCACGGCGCCGAAATGATCGGCATGGGGCGTGATTCCGTAGCCGCGCTCGAGCGCATTGCCGACAATGCTGCACGTCGGGCCCGCACCCGTCACGGGCACCAGGTACCGGTGTTTTCCGCGGTCAAGGAACTCGGCGAGTTGTCCCTGCGTCACGCCCGGCTCCACGGTCACCAAGCCTGTACCCGCGTCAAATTCCAGGATCCTGTTGAGTCCGGAGAGGTCGAGGATCACGCAGTCTTCGGCAGGCGGCAAGGCCGTTCCATACCCCCAGTTGTGGCCCGTACTGATCGGATACAGGGGGACCTGGAAGCGGGCGGCGGTCTCGACGATCGCCGTGACCTGGGATCGTTCCTGTGGTCTGAGCGCCCCCGCCAGCCGACGCCGGACTCCCGTGGTGCAGCGCCCATAGTCGGCTTGTGCCGTCGCGGCGTCGAGAACATGGGATGGGCCGAGAAGCTCGGCCCATCGCCGCAGGGCGCTATGTGTCTCCAGCGGAATTCCTCCTGACACAGCCCCGCCATCGGCCTGCGTCAACTGGGAATTGCCGACGTGGCGCCTTCGCGCATGAGGGGGAGAAGCAGTCTTCGGGTGAACAATCCGACTCCTCCCCACATGCTGATGAACCAGAAGGGTACCCCTCCTGGGGGATTACCCGGGTAGCTCCATTGCCCCGTCCACACCCCTGCATATTCGACCAAGGCACCCATTATGACCATGTACGCGAGGTAGGCAAAATCCATTGGTTCGTGATACAGGGCGAGCCCTATGGCCAACACTGCTGAGGACAGCAGAGTCAAGCTCCCAGCATCCCTGACCACCGAGAATGGAAGCGCAAACGCAAGGGCCAGGAGGAGCACCAACCATCGTCTCCCCTGTGGAGTCTCTCCGCCGAGGAAGCGGATGGCATTGAGAGTGTAGAACCCCCACATGACGAACTCGTATATCGGCATGCCCAGGGCGTCGGGGTCGCTGAACCGGAACGCGTCCTTGTTCAAGGCGGCGACGTTCATGACGAGGAACAACAGGTTGATCCCGATCATGAGCACGAGCTCCCGCCGGGAGATTCTCCCAAATCCGATGACCCAGACGAGGATCAGCGCCGTGAGCTTGGCCGCGTTCCCGGGAATCCACCCCAGTATCGCGATGGACCCGAGCACCTGTAGTACCAGTCTGGTCCGCGTGGATACGAGAACAGAACGATTCCGCATGTCAGGCGAGACCAGTTTACTCGCTTCCCATCCATGGACGGGCGAATGCGTTCAGACGGACTGGCGTCGCCCTGAGGCCGGCGCCGCCGGTCGCTCGGGGCTCGATGCCGGGCTCCCCAGCCCCTCCCGGACAAAAAAAGAGGCCCCAAGAAGGGGCCTCTCTCTCCGCATCCTGGACAGATACGTCTTTACGCTGCGATCTTTCTGCGCAGGCCCGCGAGGCCGATCAGCGCGATTCCGAGAAGCGCTAGGGTACTCGGCTGCGGAATTCTCGCGCGGACCGGGTCGTCACTGAGAAGCTGCCAGTCGCCCACGGTGCCGCAAGTCAAGGTGCCATTCGGGCAGAAATCGTTCTGGGCGAATACGTCACGCGGTCCAAAGGGCGTGATCTGGCCGTTCGTGTCGAACAAGCCCGCAAACGGCCCGCCGGTCACGTCGAGAAAGCCCGCTGCGTCTCCCGTGGAGGGGAACGTGGCGAAGTCGAAGTCTCCATCGATGAAGATCAACGGATTCAAGGGGTCGACCCCGCTATTCCACTGGAGACTGAGGAACGCCCCCCCACCGGGAGCGTTCGAGATGCCGTTGTAGCACGGAGCGGTGCTGGCGGCCACACAGCCGCCGCCTGCCGCCGCATACCCGCCGATGCCCTGCCCCGCGCCGCCGGCGGCAGCGAAAGAGCCGACCGGGTTGATGAAGAGGTCAAGCAAGCCGCCGGTCGACTTCACGTTGAGGGCGGGTCCCACCGGTGTGGTGGAGACGACGATGATGTCCCGAAAGATGCCCGTGATCTCCGCGCCGTTCTGTCCGTGCAGCCAGACGGGGCCGCTGGCATCGGCAGCTTCGATCGAGGTGATTCGGAGGATACCGAAGTTCTCCGAGCCGGGTGCGAGAGCGCCGGTGAAGCTTTCGAAGTTCTGAAGCTTGATGACCACGTCTCCTGTAAAGCCGCCAGTGAGGGTGAAGATCGGAGCCGCATTCGCCTGCGATACAAGCAATGCACCCGCGATCCCGAGTGCTGTCGCTAGCTTTCTCATTGAGTTCCTCTCCTTTTTTGTCCTGAGCGAATAAACGAGCCGTTGCCGAAATACAGCAACTCACGTGCCAGCGCACGGTTTCTGAAACATTTCCCCAGGGATATTGATCAGTTAGCAGAGATCGTCCCTCCTCCGAACGTGCCGAGCCGGAGCGAACTGTAAACCTTTCCGCCGGATCTGATTGCACAAGAGATGCAAATTAGCGAAAGAAAAGGTAAATTCTCAGGATTAGTCTCCAGCCTTCCAGGTGGCATCAGGGCGAAAAGGGTAAGATTTCCGACAGTTAGAACCTCAGCGCGGGGGTCTTGCGTTTGCGAGGGAGCAGGCGAAGCCCCTGAAAGCTTTAGTCGCGCGGCGCTTCCGTGAGCGGCATATAGATTGCGACCCATCCGCGGACGAAGCGTGATGGGCCGAGCTGTAAACCGTCTCGACGGGCCCGGCATCCGACCTCACGACCCAAGCTTCCAAGATCCAGAATAAGAGCGATCGATATCTTCGAAGTTGGTCATCGGAAGGACCACCCCCAACAGAAGCGGACACCTCCTGGAACCTCCGGGAGGGGCTCCATTTTAGAATCTTCTGTGCTAGTCTCCTCGATCGTGGCCACGCGATCTTCATGCCGTCGCCAGAGCGGCGTGTCAGCTACAAAGGCGCACAAGCGTGACATGTCAGCGCTTCGACGGTCCTCGCTGCACCCGCCGGACCGACAGAGAGAGCCATCCGCTTGATTTGTTGGGAGAGAAGCGACGGCGTACGGCGGCACCTCTAATGGCACAGCCTTCGCAAACACTGAAGTGGACATCCACTGGAGGCCAAGGGTTCCAAAGAGGGGAGACATCATAGATGTCGGTATCATCGCTTCAGGCCACGCGTGCAGAAGAGATCTCATCACCGACCGCGAACCGTTCACGCCTCAAGGCTGGCTGGTTCCAGAACGATCAAATCGCAGACGGTCTCGACTTCGGGCTTGCCACCGATCGCCGTACGCTCGAGCAGGCTTTTCGCTTGCAACATGATCAGTACGTCGCACAAGGATACATGGATCCCCACCCGTCGAATTGGCGCCTGAGTATTCACAACGCCCTTCCGGCAACGCGTGTGTTCGTAGCCCGCTCCAGGGATCGCGTGGTCGCGACGATGACTCTCATCGCCGATTCGCCACTGGGTCTCCCGATGGACGAGATCTATTCGGATGATCTCCGGAAGCTTCGGGACATGGGTCGCGACTTGGCGGAGGTCTCCGGGCTGGCCATGGATCCCGACTACCAGGCCTCGGGAGTCGCGGTTCTCCTCCGCCTCGTCCGGATGCTGGTCGTCTATGCCGCCCAGGTGGAGAGCGATCTCTGCATCGCGGTCAACCCGCGCCACGCCGCCTTCTACCGCAAGGCATTCCACTTTCAAGATATCGGCGGTCTGAAGCAGTATCGCAAGGTCAACGGCGCTCCCGCCGTCGCGCTCCGTCTCGATCTCGCGCTCGCGCGGTCTTTGATACGCGAGCTGCGCGATGGCCACCCCATGATCAGCGAAGTCCACGGTTTCCTGTTCGGCCCGGAAAACCTCGGCCCGGTGCTGGCTCGGCTGAGCGAGGACCTCAAGCAGCTCGTTCCGCTGGCAGAGCACGTGAAGTATTTCTTCTCCCGTCACGAGGCGCTCGCCAATGCGTCCGCGGCCGATCGAGCCTACATTCTGGCGGGCTGCGACCCCCGGGCGGCCCACAAGCCCCCCATGCCCTCGCGGGGCACGCCAAACCGAAGCGTTGTCGACGGGGAACGGCCTCTGTGTCTGGCGCTCGCGTAGTCGTCGTCGCGGGCCCTGCTTCCCGCTCGCGAGGCTACCGCAGAATCAGACAGGACTTCGAAAGGTAGAACTCGCGGGTCTCCGCCCTCGCTTGGACCTCGGCGCGAGTCGGGGATCGGTCGTCCGCGGCATCGCAGCTGCCCTCGTCTGTCCCTCCCTCTGTCGCAGGCATTCTTCCCCCGCGCCGCCGCGGGGGATCTCGCTTCTCCGGGGAATACGCGAATCGCGTTCTTCCCGATCTCGCGAGACTTCACCTACGCTTCCCAGCATGTCCCGCGAGGGCGACTGCTTGGCTTGGCTACCTCAACTTGACGCCAGTTGACGCCAGTGCGAGGCCGGCGCGGAAGGCAGCCAGCGCCCGCTCTAGGCTGCCGCCGGGGCGGCGCGCGGCGACGGCGCGCTCGGCGGCCTCCACCGGCACGGCCCCGGTGAGCGCGACGACGGCGCCCAGCGCCACGAGATTCGCCCCCATGGCGGTGCCGAGCACCTGCTGTGCCGTGGCGGTGATGGGCAGGGCGTGGCAGGCGAAGCCGTTGCCGTCCTCCACGTGTACCTGGTCGCGGTCCACCACGAGCGTCCCGCCGGGCTCGAGCAGCGAGGCGTAGCGCTCAAGGGCCTCCCGCGTCAGCGCCACCAGGGCGTCAACGCGATCGGCGCAGGGGAAGTCGATGTCGCCGTCGCTGATGATGACCTCCGCCTTGCTGGCGCCTCCACGGGACTCCGGTCCATACGCCTGAGCGTGGGTGGCGTTGCGCCCTGCGGCGACGGCGGCCTCGGCCAGGAGGAGCCCCGCCATCACGATGCCCTGGCCGCCGGCGCCCGCGAGCCTGATCCGCAGGGGGCCCGCCGGGGACGCCGACGTGGCGCGCGGGGTCGCGGTCGAAGCGGCAGCGGTCTCTCGGCGCCGTGGCCGCGACCCCGAGGCCGCCGCGCGCTCGGCCAGGAGCGCGCCGAGATCCGGTCGCTCCTCACGGTGGAGGACTCCCGCGTTGAAGGCGGGCGCCGCCCCACCATGTGGTGTCTCCGGCGCCAGCCCGGGCACGAACTTCTTCTCGGTGAGGGCGGCGCCGAGCCATTGCACGTGGCGCCGCTGCGCCTGGAGCATCTCCGGCCCTCGCCCGAGTTCGTTGTACCGGCCGAAAAACTCGGGGCAGTCGCTCAGCACCTCGAGGAAGGAGAAACCCCGGTGCTGCACGGCCTGGACGATCAGGTCGTCGAGCTGGAGCGGCTGGGCCGTGAGCCCCCGGGCCACGAAGGAGGCGCCGGCGCCCAGCGCGAGGCGGCAGGCGTCGAAGGCGGGCTCGATGGCCCCATCGGGCGTGATGCTGCTGCGCATCCCCTCGGGAGTCGTGGGAGCGCCCTGCCCGCCCGTCATGCCGTAGACGGCGTTGTTGAGGAGCAGGCAGGTGAGGTCCACGTTGCGCCGGGCCGCGTGGATGAGGTGGTTGCCGCCGATGGCCAGGCCGTCGCCGTCGCCGGTGATGACGATGACGGTGAGCTCCGGGCGCGCGAGCTTGAGGCCCGTGGCGAAGGTGAGCGGCCGGCCATGCGTCGTGTGAAGCGTGCAGAAGTCCACGTAGCCGACGATGCGGCTCGAGCAGCCGATGCCCGAGACGAAGACTACCTCCTCCTGACTGAGCCCGAGGCGGTGGACGGCGCGCAGGAGGGCCTTCAGCACGATGCCATGGCCGCAGCCGGGGCAGAGGATATGCGGCATCATGTCCATGCGCAGGTACTGCCGGTAGTCGATCTGCTGGAGCGCCGTCTCGCTCATCGGGAGGCTCCCGCCGGAGCCGGCCGCTCGAGGCTCGCCAGCACGTTCTCCGGCGTCAGCGGCAGCCCGTCAGCGCGCAGGCACGCCAGCACCGGCGCCCGGCCGGCCACCGAGCGCTCCACCTCGCGCAACATCTGTCCCATGTTCATCTCCGCGACGAGCACTCGCCGCGCCCGGCCCGCTAGCTCGGCCAGCTCCCGGTCAGGGAAGGGCCAGAGCGTCCGCGGCCGGAAGACGCCGACCCGCTCGCCGCGCGCACGCGCCACCGTCATGGCCTGACGCGCGGCACGGGCGGCGATGCCGATGGCCACGACGATGGTCTCGGCGTCCTCCACCCCGGCGGCCTCCCAGGAGACGATGCTCCCGCGCCCCCGCTCGAGCTTGGCGTGCAGGCGCTCCTGAAGGCGCGAGACCGCGGCCGCGTCCTGCGTGGGGTAGCCGCGCTCATCGTGGGTGAGCCCGGTGACGTGGAAGCGACGGCCCGAGCCGAAGTCGGCCAGGGGCGGCACGCCGGATTCGGTGGCGGCATACGGGCGGTAGCCGGCGACGGCGCCTTCGGGGCGCGGCCGCTCCACGAGCCCCACGCTCGAAGGGTCGGGCAGCAGCACCCGCTCGCGCACGTGGCCCACCACCTCGTCGTAGAGCAGGATGACAGGGGTGCGATACCGCTCGGACAGGTTGAAGGCTTCCACCGTCAGCGCGTACACCTCCGCCACTGATGCCGGGGCCAGCACGATGATCGGGTGGTCGCCATGCGTCCCCCAGCGCGCCTGCATGAGATCGCCCTGGGCGGGGCTGGTGGGAAGCCCCGTGCTGGGCCCCGCGCGCATCACGTTGACGACGACACAGGGGATCTCGGTGAACGCCGCGTAACCGATATGCTCCTGCATGAGCGAGAAGCCGGGCCCGCTGGAGGCGGTCATGGCCTTGCGCCCCGCCAGCGAGGCGCCGAGGATCGCGCCCATGGAGGCGATCTCATCTTCCATCTGGAGGAAGATGCCGCCCCGCGGCGGCAACGCGGCGGCCATGGCCTCGGCGATTTCCGAGGAGGGCGTGATGGGGTAGCCCGCGTAGAACCGGCAGCCCGCGTCCACGGCGGCGAGCGCGCAGGCCTGATTGCCCTGGACCAGCTCGACCCGGCCCGCCATCTCAGGCTCCCTCGTGGACGGTGATGGCGAAGTCAGGACAGAGTAATTCGCAGAGCCGGCAGGCGGTGCAGGCCTCCTCGCGGACGACGCGCACCGTGTCGGCGCCTCGGCCTTCGCCGGGGAAGCCGATGGCCAGGATTCGCTCGGGGCAGACGCGCACGCAGATCTCGCAGGCTCGCCCCTTGCACCACGCTTCCGTGATCTCGAGGCGCGCCGGCCTGCCGCGACCATGCGGGTGGCCGTTCGTCGCCGCGGCGGCGGCGCGCGCGGCCTGGGCCAGCGTCTCGGCGGGGAAGTCGAGCGCGCGACCGGCGGCGAAGGCCTTCTCGTTGGCGGCCACGGTGGCGCGCGGCACGTGTTCGTCGAGTGAGCCTCGCCAGGCCTCCTCCGGGAAGGGCAGCAAAGGCGCCAGCACGCCGAGCAGCACGCTGTTCTGGGCCTTGGGACTCCCGACGCGGCCGGCGATCTCCATGGCGTCGCAGGCCCGGACATCACCCACCTCGTGGACGAGGGCATCGAGCGCCAGCGCGGGATAGGCCGTGGCCCCCCCGAGCCTGTCGCGGCAGGCGCCGGGTGGCACCGTGCGCTGGAGGTTGATGACGAGCGGGCCGCCCCGGCGGAGATACGGCAGCGCGCGCAGCCCCTCGTTCCACTCCATCGCCACCACGGCGTCGGCCTGTCCCACCTCGATGAGCGGCGACTGGACGCGCCGGCCGAAGCGCAGGTGAGAGGAGACGACCCCCCCGCGCTGCGACATGCCATGCACCTCACTCTGCTTGACGTCCCAGCCCGCCCGGAGCGCGGCATCGGCCACGATGGCGCTGGCCAGCACCACGCCCTGCCCGCCCACGCCGATGACGAGGATGCTGCCGCCGTCCTGCATCATTTCTTCCGGCTCCAGTCCGGGACCGGCACCATCGCCTCGGTGGGGCAGACCTGGGCGCAGACGGTGCAGCCCGTGCACGTGGCCACGTCGATCTGCACCTTGCGCCGGCCCTCGTACCATCCCTCGCTCCACGTGATGGAGGGACAGGCGAGGTTCATGCACGCCTGGCATGCGGTGCAGCGATCGTCAACGACGTGGAAGGGATGGTCCCGCACCTTCACTGGCGCTTCCACGCAGGGGCGGTTGGTGATCACCACGGAGACGCCGGGAGAGGCAACGGCCTGCTCGAGGGCCAGATGCGTGGCGGCCACGTCATAGGGGTCCACGACTCGCACCGACGAGGCGCCCAGCACGCGGCACAGGGCCGGCAGGTCCACCACCGAGGCGGCATCGCCCCGGATCGTCATCCCTGCCGCGGGGTGGGCCTGGCCGCCCGTCATGGCGGTGGTGGCGTTGTCCAGGATGAGCACCGTCATCCGCGTGCCGTTGTAAGCGGCATCGGCCAGCGCGGGCATCCCCGCATGGAGGAATGTGGAGTCGCCGATGGCCGCCACGATGGGTCCCGGGGCGCCGCCTGAGCGCGCCAGCCCGATCGCCATGCCGATGCTCGCCCCCATGGCCACCGTTGAGTCCATGGCCGTCAGCGGCTCGGTGGCGGCCAGGGTGTAGCAGCCGATGTCGCCCGCGACGACGGCGCCGAGGGCGCGCAGCGCGAGGAAGGGCGCCACGTGAGGGCAGCCCGGACACAGCACCGGGGGGCGAAGCATCGTCGCCACCGCAGATCGGGGGCCGCTCTCGATGGGCGCCAGACACCCGGCGCGCTCGAAGCCCCGCCGCACCGACTCCGGCGCCAGCTCGCCATCGCGGGAGAAGTAGGCCTTGCCCTCGACGGCGAGCCCCAGCGCGCGCACCTGCTCCTCGAGAAAAGGCTCCAGCTCTTCCACCACGACGAGTCGGCCGACTCCTGACGCCAGCTCGCGTACGAGGGCCCGAGGCAGCGGGTGGCTCCAGCCGAGCTTGAGGATGCTGGCCTCGGGGAAGACCTCGCGCACGTAGTGGTAGGCGATGCCGCTGGTCACCACGCCGACGGCGCGGTCGCGCCACTCGATTCGGTTGAGCCCGCTCCGCTCCACCTCCTGCTCCATCGCCTCGAGGCGCTGGAGCAGCGCCCGATGGCGCGGGCGAGCATGGACCGGGAGCATCACGAACTTGGCGGGGGCGCGCTCGAAGCCCAGCACCGGGGCGACGTGGATGGTCCCGGGGGCGACGAGGCCGCGGGCATGGGAGACGCGCGTGGTGGTGCGGATCAACACGGGGACGTCGAAGCGCTCGGAGAGGGCGAAGGCCTCGACCGTGAAGTCGCGCGCCTCCTGGCTATCGGCGGGCTCGAGCATCGGCACACCGGCGAAGCGGGCGAAGAGGCGGTTGTCCTGCTCGTTCTGCGAGGAGTGGATTCCGGGGTCGTCGGTGCTGATCACGACGAGCCCGGCGCGGACTCCCGTGTAGGCCGCCGTCATGAAGGTGTCGGCGGCGACGTTGAGCCCCACGTGCTTCATGGCGCAGAGCGCCCGGGCCCCGCCCATGGCCGCCCCCAGCGCCACATCCATCCCCACCTTCTCGTTGGTGGACCACTCGACATACACCTGGCGCCCCGGGTCCATGCGCGCGAGGCTCTCCAGGATCTCGGTGCTGGGGGTCCCGGGATAGCCCGCCGCTACCCGCACTCCCGCCTCGCGGGCCCCCCGTGCGATGGCCTCGTTGCCCGAGAGCAGGACAGACCGCCCCGGCGCCGGGGCGTCTACCCCGGCTGGGTCCGGTGATGCAGATGACTTCGGGACGCTCATTCGACCCCCTCGTTTCTCCTCTGGCTCTTGGAGGGATCCGGCTTGCAGGACAGGTAGCTTTCGACGATAGAGGAGCGCGGGGAGGCCCCACAATAGGCCAACTGCACTAGGAGGCTGCTGAAAGAGGCCTATCTGCAGGCCAGTGGGGTGGCAACGGGACTACAATGAAGTCCGGCCGCACAGCTCTCTTGCGATCAGGTCCCGCCATGCTATAGCGAGGTGGAAAGCTACATGAACTACCCTGAATCGGAAAGAAACTACATCGAAGAGCTCAAGGCCTTTCTGCTCTTCTTGAAGGACCTTTGGGGTCTCCTTGCGGGCATTTCAGTCTTCTTCCCCCTTTCGAACATTCTCCTTAGAACAATCCCCTTGGGTGCCTATGGGGACGATGGCGTATTTGACCAGCTTCCCCCGGCCTTGCTCACGACCCTTGCCACAGTCGTTACACTCTTCGTGATTCTAAGCACTTTCGCCAACCGGCGTCGATTCCAAGACCCCAAGAAAAGGCAAGGCACTCTCCGTGCCGCTTGGCTCTCATTCGGGATTGGGATCTTGTCGCTCCTCACATACCTCGTCATCCATCAAGCGTATCGTCAATACGCTTGGGACCCATGGGCGTGGGGGAGTGGCGACCCCAGAAAGCTATTCGCTGAAATCCCTTTGCTCATCACCTATGTCATGTTTTTCTCGCTGCTCACGAGGGCGTTCACACTCTTAGGGATGATGGAATTTTTTGGGAACGTAGCTGGCCGTAACAGATAGGTACCCAGCACACTCTAGTGCGGAGGATCGCGAGCCGCTCCGGCGTGGGAGCCGGAGGCGTCGGGCCTACTTCGATGCGTCCGAGGCGCTCCGGAGATTCTTGACGGCCTGGGCGGGGTCCTGGGCGCCGAAGATGGCGGAGCCGGCCACGAGAATGGTCGCCCCGGCCTGGGCCAGGGGGCCGGCCTTGTCCCGGTCGACGCCGCCGTCCACGGAGATCTCGACCGGCCGCGTGCCGACCAGGGTCTTGATCTGGCGCACCTTGGCGTAGGACGAGGGAATGAAGGATTGGCCGCCGAAACCCGGGTTGACCGACATGACAAGGATGAGGTCGAGGTCGTCCAGCACCCATTCGATGGTCTCGGGCGGCGTCGAGGGGTTCAGCGCCACCCCGGCCTTGGCGCCGGCCTCCCGGATCTGGTTGAGGGCCCGGTTCAGGTGCGGGCAGGCCTCGGCGTGGACCGTCAGCAGGTCCGCGCCGGCGCGGACGAAGGCCTCGATGTAGCGCTCGGGCTCGACGATCATCAGGTGGACGTCGAGCGGCAGGCGCGTGCGCTTTCTGATGGACTCGAGCACGGGCGGGCCAATGGTGATGTTGGGCACGAAGCGGCCATCCATGACGTCCACGTGGAGCTGGTCGGCGCCGCCCGCCTCGACGCGGGCCACGGCCTCACCCAGTGCGGCGAAATCGGCGGACAGGATGCTCGGCGCGATCTTGATTTACTCAGCCCTCGTCTCGCCTTCGGGTGCGCCTCGAACAACCATTGAACACGACCTTACTCCATCGCCCCGGCACCAGCAAACTTCGGGACGTCGAGATCGATGTGTCGCGCCCGACTCAGCCCAGTTCCTTCTCGAGCGACTCCGGGAACTCGACCGTTGACGATCACCGTCTGGCCCCGGACGAAGCCGTAGGGGCCGACAAGGAAGGAACCGTCCCTGACCTGGTGCCAGCCGTCTGTGAGCAGGACCCGCTGGAGCTTGTCGATGTCGATGGGAATGTATGTTTCCATGGGGTCCCCCTCCAGTTTCGACCCTAATCCAATTGACCTCGCGCTCGCAAATTTCAGGAACCCGGGATGGGCGCGCCTGAGTCGCGCTCGCGGACGGCCTGCTTGAAGCCGACCGCCTCGCAGCGATGCTTGAAGGCGAAGCCCTCCGGGCTGTGGCGCGTGATGCCGTCGAAGATGGTCGCGATCATCTGGGTCGTCGCCAGCCCCATGTTGTCGTAGGCCTGGTTGATCATGAGCTTCTGAATCATGAGCTGGTTCTTGGGCACGCCCGCCATGCGCTCCGCCCAGCGCTCCACCGCGGCGTCGAGCTCGCCCGCCGGCACGGCCTCGGTGACGAGCCCCATGCGCGCCGCCTCGAGGCCCGTGACGAGGTCGCCCGTCAACAGCATGCGCTTGGCGCGCTCGGCGCCCACGCGGTAGATCCACATGGCCGTGGTCGGGCAGCCCCAGACGCGGGCCGGCGGGTAGCCGATCCGCGCGTCCTCGGCCATGACGATCATGTCCGAGCAGAGGGCGATGTCGCTGCCGCCCGCGACGGCGTAGCCGTGCACCTTGCAGATGACCGGCTTGAAGCTTCGCCAGAGGCTCATGAAGCATTCCGTGTTCGCGCTCATGCCAGCGTAGTCCACCATCGGGTCCCAGGGCATGTCCTGGCTGTAGGCGACGGGGCGCGGCTTCTCGGCGTACATCTCGAGGTCGTAGCCCGCGCAGAAGGCCCGCCCCGCGCCCGAGAGCACGATGACGTGGACCGCGTCGTCACGATTCGCCTCGTCCACCGCGTCGCGGAGCGCCCGCGGCAGAAGGTCGTCAATCGCGTTGAGCTTCTCGGGGCGATTGAGCGTGATGCGGGCGATGCGGGCGGTCTTCTCGTAGAGGACGACAGGTGTCGTCATGGGAGCCTCCGGAGTCTGATCGCGGTGAAGCCGTCTGTGCCGTGCACGTGGGGGAAGAGACGGAGATAGCCCGCGGCGTCGAGCGCCACGGGAAAGCCCTCGGGCGGGTCCACCTTCCAGTGCGTGCCGTGGCCGGCCAGGGAGGCGACCACGGCCTCGTTCTCGTCGGGCTCGAGCGAGCAGGTCGCGTAGACCAGACGGCCTCCGGGCTTCACCATGGCGGCCGCGGCGGCGAGGATCGTCCGCTGCTTGTCCTGGAGGCGCCGCAGGTCTTCCTCGGTGCGGCGCCACTTGACGTCAGGATTGCGGCGGAGGACGCCGAGGTTCGAGCAGGGCGCGTCCACCAGCACGCGGTCGCACCTGCCCCGCCACCGGCCCACCTGCCCAGCCGCGCTGCCTACGTGCGGCTCGATGATGTTGATGCCCAGCCGTGAGGTCGCTCGCCCCACCAGCTTGAGCCGCGCGGCCTGCGGGTCCATGGCGACGATGCGGCCGCGGTTCCGCATGAGTTCAGCCATGTGGGTCGCCTTGGTGCCGGGCGCCGCGCAGGCATCCGCCACGACCTCGCCCGGCTGAGGGTCGACGAGGCGCGCCACGAGCATGGAGGCTTCGTCCTGGATCGTGCACCAGCCCTCGGTGAAGGCGGTCCAGCGGCCGACGGGGCCGCGCTCGACGACGAGCCCCTCGGGAGCGAGCGCGGTCGGGCGCGTCTCGGCCAGCTCTTCGTCGCGCAGGCGCGCCGCGAGCGCGTCCCGCGTGATGCGAAGCGTATTCACGCGGACCGTGGTGGGCGGGCGCTCGTTCGAGGCGAGCATCAGCGCCTCGGCCTCGGCCGGGCCGAAGCGCGCGATCCAGCGCGCCGCGATCCAGTCGGGGGAGGAACACCGCACGGCCGCGGCCTCGACGGGCAGGGCGGGCAGGGGCGGCGGACCCGTGGCGCGGGTGAGCGCGCGCAGGACCGCGTTCACGAACTCGGGCGCGCCGGGCCTCTTGGACTTGATCTTTGCCAGGCTGACGGCCTCGTCCACCGCCGCCCAGCGCGGGACGCGGTCGAGGAAGAAGAGCTGGTAGGCGGTCAGGCGGAGGAGGGACCGCACCCAGGGGTCGAGCTTGTCGAGGGGGCGGTTGAGGTGCGGTCCCAGGCGCCAGTCGAGGTGGCGGCGCCAGCGGAGCGTGCCGTAGACCAACTCGGTGCACAGGGCGGCATCTCGCGCCTCGAGCCGGGCGTGCTCGAGCGCGTGCTCCAGCACGATGTCGGCGAAGGCGCGGTCCTCCTCGACTCGCACGAGGATGCGGAGGGCTTCGTAGCGTGCCTGCGAGACGGGTCCCGCGCGGAGCACCGGGCTCACGCGCCGATCTCCGTGACTCGCGCCCCAGGCGGCAGTCGCGCGCCGCGCAGGAAGTCCTCCCACGCCATGGCCTTGCGGTTCTCAGGCTGGACGATGATCGGGAGGAGCAGGCCTCGGCCCGTGGCGATGCAGGTGGCGCCAGGTCCGCTCTGGACGAGCGTCCCGGGCGCGGCGTCGCTTGGATGAGGCACGGCGGCGGCGCGCCAGATGAGGAGGCGACCCGCCGGCGTCATCACCGCGGCGCCGGGCCAGGGGTTGCAGCCGCGCACGCGGTTGACGAGATCGCGCGCCGGCTGGGCAAGCTGCAGCCAGCCGTCCTCCTTCTTGAGTCTCGGCGCCAGCGTGGCCTGAGAGTGGTCCTGGGGCCGCGGCGTCAGCGAATCCAGCTGCTCCAGGGTGCGGATGAGGACGCTCGCGCCGATCACGCTGAGCCGCGCCGACAGCTCGCCCGCGGTTTCGTCGACGCCTATGGCAGTGGACTCGGAGAGCAGCACGCCGCCCGTGTCCATGCCGGGATCCATCTGGAAGGTCGTGATGCCCGTCTCGGTCTCGCCGCGAATGATGGCCCATGCGATCGGCGCGGCGCCGCGGTAGCGCGGCAGGACGGAAGCGTGGACGTTGATGGAGCCGCGCCGCGGGACGTCGAGCACGGTCTTGGGGAGGATCTGGCCGAACGCGACCACGACGGCGATCTCGGCGCCGACCTCGGCCAGCCGCTCCGGCCAGCCGGGATCGCGCAGTCTTGGCGGCTGGAGCACCGGGATGCCCGCGGCAAGGGCGCGATCCTTGACGGGCGGCGGCTGGAGATGCCGGCCGCGGCCGGCGGGCTTGTCGGGCTGGGTGACGACGGCGACGACGGTGTGGCGCTCGAGGAGGGCCTCGAGCGACGGCAGCGAGAACTCGGGCGTCCCGTAAAAGAGGACCCTCAAGCTAGAGTGCGAAGGCTCGAGAACGCCTCTCCTTGGGGAATCCTTCCTTCTGGATCCTCTTCTTGATGCGGTCGCGCGCGACGGGCGAGAGGAGGTCGATGAAGAGCACGCCCTCCAGGTGGTCCATCTCGTGCTGGATGACGCGCGCCTGCATCCCCGTGGCGTCGAGGTCGAAGGGCTGGCCATCCTCGTCCGTCGCCACGACGGTAACGGACTTGCTGCGTTCGACGTCGGCGAAGATGCCGGGCAGGGAGAGACACCCCTCCTCGTCCACCACCGAGCCGCCGCGGTTCGTGATGACGGGGTTGATCAGCGCGCGGGCGCCGCCCTTGCCGTCGTCCATGACCAGGAGGCGATAGGGAATGCCCACCTGCGGCGCGGCCAGGCCGATGCCGGCCTGGCTGTACATGGTCTCGACCATGTCGCCGATCACCCGGCGAAGCTCCGGCGTCACCTCGCGAACGTGCGCGGCCTTGCGCCGGAGCATCGGATCGCCGTAGAGCCTGACTTCGAGCAATGCCACCTGCGTGGGCCTCCTAGGAGTTGACCGGGTCCATCTCTATTTCTATCACACCGTGCGAGCGCCGTCCGCGCTCGAGAAAGGGGCGCAGGGCCCGGGAGACGAGCCAGGGCAGGTCGTCCGGGCCCTTGACCACCGATCGCATGCGCGCCGCCGCGGCCGCCCCGGGGGCGCCGAGCGCCATGGCGGGATACACGGTCAGCCCCTGGATGCCGGCAAGGGCGCCTGCCGCCTCCTCGATCAGCGCCCTGGCGCCTGCCGTCGTCTTGCTGCGCGCGGAGACGTGGCAGAGGCGCCGGAAGGGCGGGTAGCCGAGCTCGGAGCGGAACTCGAGCTCCTGCCGGTAGAAGGCGTCGCGGTCCTGGCCGCGCACGGCGGTGACGGCGTAGTGGTCGGGGTGGAGAGTCTGGACGATGAGCCGCCCGCCCGCGCCGACCGCTTCGGCCGCGGCCCAGAGCATTTGAAAGGTGCGCTCACCGGCGCGGAAGTCCGGCACCCGAAGGAAGCCGTCGAACCAGACGAAGCCAACGGCGCCCCACGGGCGCTGCCGCGGGGCGCGCAAGAGGGCGGGCGTGCCGACCTGCACCTGTGCGTCCGGATCGGTGCGAGACACCTTCAGGCGCGGGAAGCGGCGGCGCACGGAGGCCTCGACGCGCTCGGCGTCCCAGCCGAAGGGCTGAAGATGGTGGCCGCCACAGGCGGGGCAGCGTTCGGGCAGGGCATCGTTTCTCGCGCACAGCCGGCACGACATCCCGCGACGGTCGCGCCGGAGCTGGAGCGCCACGCCGCACTCGGGACAGCGGAGGACCGCGCCGCAGTCGTTGCACCCTATGGCTCCGGCCGACCGGCTCACGATCAGCGCCACGCTCCTGCCGGCCCGCGACATGGTCTCGATTGCGCGGGTCAGCGGGAGCGTCAGCGGATGGTTGCGGAGGATGCCGCGCGTGTCGGCGGCGATCACGTCGGGCCAGGGTGCCGGTGCGCCGGCCACGCGCGTGACCGCGCCCGTCTCGCCCCTCCGCCAGATCTCGGCCGATGGCGCTCCCGCGAGCATGATCAGGCGGCTGCCGTCGAGGGCCGCGCGGCGAAGCAGGATGTCGCGCGAGTGAAGCCGCGGCGGCCCCGGCGGCTTGTGGGCGGGGTCCTGCTCGTCGAGCAACACGAGGGTTCCCGGCGGGGAGAGCGGCATGAGGAGGGCACCGCGGGTGCCGACCACGACGCGGGCGCGTCCCCGGGCCCCGGCGAACCACGTCGCACGCCGCTCCGCGGGGCCCGCGCCGCTGTCGAGGCGGGCCGCGTCGAGACGCCGCGCCCACCGCGCCGAGCTGTCGGTGTCGGGCGCGATCACCAGGGCGCCGCCGGGCACATCGCCCAACGCCGCGGCCAGGCGCTCCTCCCGCGCCGCGTCCATCCAGACCTCCGGCGCCGGCGCCCCGCTCCTTCGTGCAGCCTCGGGGGGCGGGGCGAGGGCTTCAGCGCGCCTCGAGCGGGGCGGCGGAGGTGGTGGCAGGAGAGCCAGCAGCGTCGAGCCCCACGAGGACAGGCTCTCGTCGGCGATCCAGCGGCCGAGCTGGAGGCCGCCCGCCGAGAGGATGGGCGCGGACTCCACGGCGCGATGGACGGGGCGCAGGCCCGCGGCATCTCCGTCGCGAAGCGCGACGACCACGCCCACGCGCGTGCTGCGACCGCCGAGCGGCGCGCTCACGCGCTGGCCGGGGGTCACGGTCAGCGGGTCGGGAACGAGATATGAGAAGGGATGGTCGAGCGGCAGGTCGAACACGACATCGGCGATCATCCGCTAGACCCCCTCTCCCCTCAGGGGAGAGGGTTGGGGCGAGGGGTGGTCAGGCGCTCCCATTCGCGCCGGGCGAGCTTGAGGTCGTCCCAGGCCATGCGCTTGTACTGGTCTCCGGGGTTGCGCAAGAGGAAGGCCGGGTGGAAGGTCGGCACCAGCACGATGTCGCGGTAGAAATAGGCGCGGCCGCGGAGCTTGGTGATGCCGTCCTTGGTGCCGAGCAGCGTCTGCGCGGCGAAGTTCCCGAGGGCCAGAATCACGGCCGGCTGGATCGTGTCGAGCTGCGCCAGCAGGAAGGGGTTGCACGCCGCGACCTCGTCAGGTTCGGGGTTGCGGTTCTTCTCGGGGCGGCACTTGACGACGTTGCAGATGTAGCAGTCGCGCTCCCGGTCGAAGCGAACCGCGGCGAGCATCTTGGTCAGGAGCTGGCCCGCGCGGCCGACGAAGGGCTTGCCCTGCTTATCTTCTTCCTCTCCCGGGCCCTCCCCGATCACCACCAGTCGCGCGTTCGGGTTGCCCGAGCCGAAGACGATGGTGGAGCGGCTCCCGGAGAGCTTGCAGCGCGTGCAGCCCTGGAGCGCCCGCTCCTGCGCGGCCAGCCCTTGTGCTGCGTCCGGCGGCTCGGGCCGGCTGAGCGTGATCTCCTTGAGGCCCAGGTCGCGGTGGTGGCGGAGGGTGTCGGCGACGGCGGCAAGCACCTCGCCGAGGGCCGCCCGCGGGTCCTCCATCGTGGTCAGCGAGAGGGCGTGCGGCGAGGCTTCGGGGCCGAGCGCAGGGCCAGCACGCGGTCCAGGATGGCGTGCGCCACCTGGATCTTGGTCATGCGGGGCAGCTCGAGCGCCCCGCCCCAGCGGTCCAGCAGGATGACCTGGTTGTCGTCGGCCTCGAAGCCAATGCCACGCTGGCTGACGTCGTTGGCGACGAGGAGATCGATGCCCTTGGCGCGGAGCTTGTCGGCGGCGTGCGCCCGCACGTCGTTGGTCTCGGCCGCGAAGCCCACGAGGAAAGCGCCGCCCTTCTTCTGCGCCAGCTCTTTCAGGATGTCGGGGTTCGGCACGAGATCGAGGCTCCACCCGTCACGCTTGCCGCCGGACTTGATCTTGGTCGCGCTCGGCCTCTCCACGCGGTAGTCGGCGACGGCGGCGGCCTTGATGACGACGGTTGCTGTGCCCAGGTGCTGGAGCGCGGCCTCGCGCATCTCCTCGGCCGTCTGCACGGGGAGGTAGACGGCACCGGCCGGCGGCTTGAGGGCCGTCGGCCCGGAGATCAGCACAACCTCCGCGCCGCGCCTGAGCGCCGCGGTCGCCACGGCGTGGCCCATCTTGCCCGAGGAGCGGTTCGACAGGTAGCGCACGGGATCGATCGGCTCGCGCGTCGGCCCGGAGGTGACGAGCAGGCGCTCGCCGGCCAGGTCGCGGCCGGGTGTGAGCAGGCGCTCGATTTCTTCGACGACGGCTTCGATTTCGGGCAGGCGGCCTCTGCCGCTCTGTCCCGAGGCGAGCGGGCCCGCATCGGGCTCGAGGATCGTCACGCCCCGCTCGCGCAGGGTGGCGACGTTGGCCCGCACGGCGGCGTGGTCCCACATGCCTCCGTCCATGGCGGGGGCCATGAGGACGGGGCACCGGGCCGCCAGCAGGAGCGTGGTGAGGAAATCATCGGCGATGCCGTGAGCGGCCTTGGCCAGGACATTGGCCGTGGCCGGCGCCACCACGAACGCATGCGCCCGCTCGGCCAGGGCCACGTGCTCGACCGCCTCGTCGCTCTGCGGATCGAAAAGGTTCGACAGCACGGGCCGGCCCGACAGCGTCCGCAAGGTGAGGGGGCCGACGAAGTGCTCCGCGCCGGCCGTCATGACGACGCTCACCTCGGCGCCGCGGGCGGTCAGCTCACGCAGCAGCAGCACCGCCTTGTAGGCGGCGATGCTGCCGGTGATGCCGAGAATGATCTGCTTGTCCGCGAGGCTCATGGCCGCTTACTGCTTCGAGGATTCCTCTTCGCGGACGCTGTAGCCGACCTTGGCCTGGGCGATCTCCTCGAGGGCGGTGCTGGTCGGCTTCTTGTGCTTGGTCTCGACCTGCGCCGCCGCACCGCGGTTGAGCTGGCGCGCGCGCTTGGCCGCCAGGACCACCAGCAGGTAGCGGTTGGACACCTTGTCCAGGGACTGCTCGAGCGAGGGGAATGTCATTACTCTGGGACCTCCACGTCGGGAAATTTGAGAGTCAGCCGGCTCGTGCGCCAGCGCTCCGCCTCGATGACGGTGGCGAGCTGGCCCACAGCCTCCTTCACGTCACGATTGATGATCAGGTAGTCGTACTGCCGCCAGGCCGAGATCTCTTCGCGCGCCCGGGTGAGCCGGCGGGTGATCTCGACCGGCGCGTCGCTCTTGCGCTCCCTGAGCCGCGCCTCGAGCTCCTTCAGGGACGGCGCCATGATGAAGACGGACACCGCCTCGGGGTACCGCTGGCGCAGCTGCCGGGCGCCATGGGTGTCGATATCGAGCAGCACATCGAGCCCGCGGCTGAGTGCTCCCTCGAGCGCCTTTACCGGCGTGCCGTAGTAGTTGCCGTGGACCTCCGCCCACTCCGCGAACTCGTCCCGGTCGCGCATATCGAGGAACTCGGCCTCGCTCACGAAATGGAAGTCGGTGCCGTTGACCTCGCCCGCGCGCGGCAGCCGCGTCGTGTGCGAGACCGAGTAGAAGAGGTCCGGCAACAGGCGGCGCACCTCGTGACAGAGCGTGGTCTTGCCGGCCCCCGAGGGGGCCGAGACCACAACCAGCGCGCCGCGCCGCTTGATCAGCTCCATTTCAGCACTCGCCTCACTGCAGATTGACTCAGCACTCGCCTCACGGCTTCGCCCTTCGGCTCGAACCGCCACGCCTGCGGAATCAACTCAGCTCTCGCCTCGCGCCGGCCAGGGCCGTCGCTCAACTCGAACAGCGGGCAACGTTTCAGCTCGAATTTCCATGGCCTATTCGATGTTCTGCGCTTGCTCGCGCAGCTTCTCGAGAGAGGACTTGGCGGCGATGGCGGCCTGCGAGAGCTCGAGGTCGTCGGCCTTGGAGCCGACCGTGTTCACCTCGCGGTTCATTTCCTGGATCAGGAAGTCGAGCGTGCGCCCCACAGCGCCGCCCTCGTCGAGCAACCGGACGAACTCGTCCATGTGCGCCCGGAGGCGTGCCAGCTCTTCGGTGACGTCGCTCTTCTCGGCCCACATCGCGACCTCGGTGGCGAGGCGCCCCTCGTCGAGCGGGGTCGCGCCGAGCAGCGCCTGGATGCGCTCGCGGAGCCGCTGCTGCTTGCGCTCGGTCGCCGCCGGTCCGCGCGCCGCCATCACGCCCACGTGCTCGCGCATGGCGGCCAGCAACGCGCGGAGCTCCTTGTCGAGCGCCGCGCCTTCGGTGTCGCGCCGCGCGCGGAGCTCTGCCAGCGCCTTGGCGAGCCCATCGTGGAGTAGCGGCCAGCCCTCTTCGGGAGAGAGCGGCGCCTGCTCCTCGCGCGTGATGACGCCCGGCTGCTCGAGCATCCACTGGAGCGTCGGGATCCCGCCCAGCTTGAGCTCGTCGCCGACCTTGCGGGCCATGTCGATGTAGCCGCGCGCCTGCGCCATGTTGATCGTGAGGTCGGCCGAGGGCGCGCCTTCGAGCGGGGCCACGCTCACGTTGACCTCGACCCTTCCGCGCTGGACCGCGCCCTGAATCACGCGCCGCGCGTCGAGCTCCAACGCCGATAGCGCGCGCGGCAGCCGCAGCGAGATGTCAAGGTGGCGGTGGTTGAGGGACTTGCACTCCACAGACAGGCTCAGGCGGACCCCGGCGACTTCGGCGCAGCCATACCCGGTCATGCTGCGGATCATAGAGGCCTCTGCCAGTGAGTGGAGGGGGAGGGAATCGCCAGTTCCACTAATGGAGAATAGCCCAAAAGACCTTTGGCGTCAATGTGTTTGGGCCAATGCGCGATTGACACGACTTCGCTGACAGGTGTTTAGCGCCCGCCAGTTTCCCACCGACCTCATGGAGGAATTGCCAATGCCACTGAAGCTCGACTCGGCGGCCCGGTCGCGCCGCGATTTCCTCAAGACTGCCGGGCTGTTTGGCGGCATGGCCGCGGCCGGCTGGCCTGCGCTCGGGCACGGCCAGGGGCTCAAGGCGATCACTGCCTCCCACAGCGTCTCGACGGTCGTCTACGGCCAGCACCTGGTCGCCGCGCAGAAGAAGTTCTTCGAGGAGGAGGGATTGAACACCCCCGATTTCATCGTCCCGGGCGGCGGCGCCAAGGTTGTCCAGGCGCTCGCTGCGGGACAGGTCCTGTTCGCCCTCGGCGACTCGAACCACCCGCTCAAGATCACGGAGAAGGGCAAGGACGCCCTCATAATCTTCGCCACCGACACGCGCTGCTCCTACGCCAACATCGTCGTCCGCAAGGAGCTCTTCGACAAGGGTGTCAGGAGCGTCGAGGCGCTGGCCGATCAGAAGCTGGTGGGCCGCAAGGCGATGATTGCGGCGACGGCAATCGGCTGGGCACCCACGTCTACCGCGCCTACGTGCTCAAGAACACGACGGCCGCCGACGGCAGACCCGTCAACAACTCCGTCGAGTGGGTCGGCGGCGGCGGCGACCTGACCATCTGGCAGATGGCGCTTTCGACGATCCAGTCCACGCTCCGGGGCTTTCTCGTCGGCATCACCACAGGCTTCGCCGTCGGGCTGGTGCTGGGGCGAAGCGACCGGATCGCGCCGATCTTCGACCCGTTCATCGTGGCCTTCAACTCGCTGCCGCGCATCGCCCTCGTCCCGCTCATCACCATGATCTTCGGCTTCGGCCTGCTCGCCAAGATCGTGCTCGCTTGGAGCATCGTCTTCTTCATCGTGTTCTTCAACACGTTCCAGGGCGCGCGCAGCGTGGGCGCCGACCTGATCCACAGCGCCCGTTTCCTCGGCGCCGGCGACGGTCAGGTGATGCGCACGGTGATCGTGCCCTCGACGCTTGCTTGGACTTTCGCATCGCTGACGCCGTCCATCTCTTTCGCGCTGATCGGTGTGGTCGTGGGCGAGTTCATCGGCGGCGAGTCGGGCGGAGGCCTCGGCTACCTGATCATCCAGTCGGTCGGCACGCTCAACGCCGCCGACATGATGGTGGCGCTCGTGGTCCTGGGCGCGATCGGCATCGTGATGGCGCTCGGCATCAGGCAGATCGAGAGCCGCCTGCTCCGCTGGCGTCCGGAGTACCAGAAACGTTAGGCGTCGTCGGCGGCCGTTTCCGGGCCGCCCCGGCTGCGCCAGACGTGCAGGCTCGTCGCGCCCAGCCCCACCAGCACCACCGCGACCATGAGCGCCCCGCCCACGAAGGGCAGCTGGTTCACGAGGGCCAGGATGGCCAGGGCCAGAATGAGGCACAAGATCCGCACGCGTCCGGACGGTCGGCCGCGATGGAGGAAGGCGCGGGTGCCGACATCGCCCAGGAAGAAGGCCGTCACGAGAAATCCTACGAGGAGCGCCGCGAAGTAGAGCACGAAGAGCATGAGCCCGAGCGGGATGCCGAGGATCGTCAACATGGTCAGGATCGCGATCGCCGGCATGGCGACGACGAGCAGGAGACCGATTCCCAGACTCTTGATGGGATCCGAGCCGATGGTGTGCGAGGCGAGCGCCGTGAAGTCCGGGAAGAGCAGGTAGAGGGCGATCCCCGTCACGATCAATCCCGCCATGAAGAGGAGGCGTGAGACGGTGACGAGGGCTGTGCCGGTGCGCGTGAGCGAGCGCGGCAGCTCCGGCAGGTTGTAGGTCACCCCACCGCTGATCTTCGCCTTGCGGTCGATCTTCGCGGCCCGCGGGCTCCAGTACGCCAGGCTGCCCTTGATGCGCGCCGTCGGGAGGACCTCGATCTCCTGGGCGACCAACCTGACGTCGCCCTGGATCTCTCCCGCGAGCACGATGACGGCGCCCGCCGCGTACAGCTTTCTCGCGATTGTCCCGGCCACACGCACCTCGCCGCCGACCAACCGCGCGCGCCCATCTATGACGGCCGCGGGCGTGAGAATCACCGTGCCGCCGCCCGCGTTCAGGTTACGCCCGACGTGCCCGCTGATCGTGACGGCGCCGCCGCCGGCGCGCACGTTGCGGAGGACGTGGCCCCCGGCGACGACGGAGCCGGCGGCGACGATGAGATTGCCCTGCACGCGCCCGCTGGTGACGACGCGACCTCCAGCTGCGACCAGGTCGCCCTCCACGTCGGCCTGGATGTCGACCCCGCCCCCGAAGGCGTACAGGTCGCTGGCCACGGCGGGGCCGCTCTTGACGGCGGTCCGGCCGACCTGCGGATCGGCGGCGCGCGCGCCGGGCGCGGGCGCGAGGAGCGCCAGGGTCGCCACGGCCAGGCACGTGGGCCTCAGCCGTGCGGAGAAGTCCACTTGGGGAGTGTCCGCTCTCGCGCGCGGCGTCGTCAAGCGGCTAGGCGAGGCGGGCGATATATGGAAGATTGCGGTACTGCTCCTGCACGTCGAGGCCGTAGCCGACCACGAAGACGTCCGGAATCTCGCGGCCGAAATAGTGCAGGGTGACGTCGGCCGGCCGTTCGCACCGCTTGGCGACGAACGCGCAAGTCCGGAGCGAGGCCGGCCGGCGTGTCTCGAAGTTGCGCAGGAGATAGGAGAGGCTGAGGCCGCTGGCGCAGATGCCTTCGACCACGAGCACGTCCTTGCCCTCGAGCGGCTCGTCGAGGTCCTTTCTGATTCTGACCACTCCGGAGGCCGTCACCTGCCCATACGGGACGATGGAGATGAAGTCGACCGTCGCCGGGATCGTGAGGGCGCGCAGGAGGTCGGCAAGGAAGACGGCGGAGCCCTTGAGCACGCCGACCAGGTGGAGGGACTTGCCCGCGTAGTCGGCCGAGATCTGGACGCCCAGCCGCGCCACCTCCGTTCGGATCGCCGCCTCGTCCAGCAGGACCTCGCCGACGCCGTCGCCGAAGGCGGCCATCAGGCGAACCGGCTGGCCTTGATGAACTCGCGGGACTGGCCGACGGAAGCCGCGTCCACCGCGCCCGTGCGCTCCCACTCGTCGAAGCACTGCGAGATGGTCAGGATGGCGTGGAGCGCGTAGCCCCGGGTGGCGAGAAGCTCGCGGCCGCCCTGCTCGCGGTCGATCAGGATGACGAGGTCTTTGACGACGAGCCCCGCCTCCTCGAGCACCTCGATCGCCTCGAACTTGCTGCCGCCGTCCGTGATGATGTCGTCGATCAGAACCACGCGGTCGCCCGGCTTGAATACGCCCTCGATGCGCCGCTTGGTGCCGTAGCTCTTCTCTTCTTTCCGGGGGTAGATGAGCGGCAGATTTCCGGCGAGGGATGCCGAAACCGCGAGCGGCAGGCCCGCGTAGGGAATGCCGGCGATGCGATCGCCCGCGCAGCGGCTCACCTCGGCGGCCATGAGGACGCCGATCCGCCGCAGCACGTCGGGGTAGCAGATCACCACGCGGAGATCGATGTAGAAGGGCGACTTGATCCCGGACTTGAGGGTGAAGTCGCCGAAGCGGATGGTCCCGATCTCGAAGAGGCGGTGGATCAGCACCGCGTGCTCGGTGGTCGGGCTCATGCGCTCATCTCGGCCAGGATGCCCGCGGCCGCCCGGGCGGGGTCGGGCGCGCCTGTGATCGGGCGCCCCACGACGAGGAAGTCGGCGCCCGCCTCGACCGCGGCCCGCGGCGTGGCGACGCGCGACTGGTCGTGGCGCTCGCCGCCCGCCGGGCGCACGCCCGGCGTGACGACGGTCCAGGCGCGCCCCATGGCGTTTCGGATGGCGCGGATCTCGTTCGGAGAGGCGACGCTGCCGTCGAGCCCGGCCTCGCGGGCGAGCACGCAGAGGTGGAGCACGTGCCCCTCGACCGAGGAGGCGACGTGGAGCTCTCCCGCCAGCGCGGCGCGGTCGAAACTGGTTAGAACTGTGACAGCGATGACGAGCGGCCGGGGCACGCCGAGGGCCTGCGCGGCCTCGGCGGCGCCGTGCGAGGCCGCGCTCATCATGGCGCGGCCGCCCGAGGCGTGGACGTTGAACATGAAGACGCCCAGCCTCACGGCCTCTCGCGCCGCCCCTTCCACGGTGTTCGGGATGTCGTGGAACTTGAGGTCGAGGAACACGTCGCCGCCGAGCTTCCGCACTGCCTGGACCGCGGACGGCCCCGCTGCTGTAAAGAGCTGAGAGCCGATCTTGAAGCGCGTCACCTGGCCCGCGAGCGCGTCCACGAGCCCTGTCGCGCGGTCGACCGAGTCGACGTCGAGCGCGACTATCAGCCGATCCGCGGGCAGCCGATCCGCGGGCAGCCGATCCGCGGGCAGCCGATCCGCGGGCAGCCGATCCTTGGAATCACGGGGCATGGTAGTCCTGGAGCGGCCGCACGGTCATTTCTCCTTTGAGGAGCGCCTCGATGCCCCCGACCGCAGCCTGGGCACCGTCCACGGTGGTGTAATACGGGATGTTCTGCGTCACCGCCGTCCTGCGTATCAGGTAGGAGTCCTTGCGGGCCCGGCCGTCCTCCGGCGTGTTGAAGACGAGGGCGATCTCGCCGCGCTTCATGAGGTCCACCACGTTGGGGCGCAGGCTTTCGTTGACCTTGTGGACGAGCTCGACCGTCATGCCCTGGCGCCTGAGGAGCTTGGCGGTGCCGGCTGTGGCCACGAGCGAGAAGCCCATCTCCGCGAGCCGCTTGGCGGCCTGGAGCACGGCGCGCTTGTCGCGGTTCTTGACCGAGAGGAACACCTTGCCCGAGGTGGGCAGCGGCGAGCCGGCGGCGATCTGCGACTTGATATAGGCCTTCCGGAAGTCGCGGTCGATGCCCATGACCTCGCCCGTGGACTTCATCTCCGGCCCGAGGACCACGTCCACGCCCGGGAATTTCACGAACGGGAAGACCGCCTCCTTGACCGCGATGTGCCCCACTTCGCGCTCACCGGGGAAGCCCAGGTCGCGGAGGCGCTGCCCCAGCATGACCTTGGTCGCGAGCTTGGCCAGCGGCACGCCGATGGCCTTGGAGACGAACGGCACGGTGCGCGAGGCGCGCGGGTTGACCTCGAGCACGTAGACCGTCTCGTTCTTGATCGCGAACTGGATGTTGAGGAGCCCGACCACGCCCAGCTCCCTGGCCAACGCGCGAGTCTGGGTCTTGATGCGCTCGACCTGGTCGTCCCCGAGCGAGTACGGAGGCAGCGCGCAGGCCGAGTCGCCCGAGTGGATCCCGGCCTTCTCGATGTGCTCCATGACCCCGCCCACCACCACGCGCTCTGCGTCCGCGATGGCGTCCACGTCCACCTCGAGGGCGTCCTCGAGGAACTTGTCCACGAGGACCGGGTGCTCGTCGCTCACCCGCACGGCCTCGGACATGTACCGCTGGAGATCCTCGCGGTCCCAGATGATTTGCATGGCCCGCCCGCCCAGCACGTAGGACGGGCGGACCAGCGCGGGGTAGCTGATGCTTTCGGCAATGCGCTCGGCCTCCTCGTACGAGCGCGCGGTCTCGCCCGGGGCCTGCTGGAGCCCCAGGTCGGCGAGGAGCGCGGCGAAGCGCTTGCGGTCCTCGGCGCGGTCGATGGCATTCGGCGGCGTGCCGAGGATGGGCACACCCGCCTTTTCGAGCTGGACGACCAGCTTGAGCGGCGTCTGGCCGCCGAATTGGACGATGACGCCGCGCGGCCGCTCGCGTTCCACGATGTTCATCACGTCTTCGAAGGTGAGTGGCTCGAAGTACAGGCGGTCCGAGGTATCGTAGTCGGTGGAGACGGTTTCGGGGTTGCAGTTGACCATGATGGCCTCGACGCCCGCCTCCTTGAGCGCGAAGGCCGCGTGCACGCACGCGTAGTCGAACTCGATGCCCTGACCGATGCGGTTGGGCCCTGAGCCGAGGATGACCACCTTCTCCCGTTCGGTGGCCGGCGCCTCGTCCTCCTCCTCGTAGGTCGAGTAGAGGTAGGGCGTGTACGCGACGAACTCGGCGGCGCAGGTGTCCACCATCTTGAAGGTCGCCGTGATGCCGGCCCGCAGGCGCGCGGCCCGGACTTCCGCTTCCGTCCCTCCGCAGAGCTCCGCGACCCTTCTGTCCGCGAAGCCCATCTGCTTGGCCCGCCTCAGCACGTCCGCATCACCCAGTCCCGCGGCGCTGATGTCGAGCTCGAACTCCACGATCTCCCGGATGTTCTCGAGGAACCACGGATCGATGGCCGAGAGGCCGTGGATCTGCTGGGTGGTCATCCCGCGACGGTAGCCCTCCGCAACGGCGAAGCAGCGCTCGACGTTGGGTACGCGGATCTTCTGGCGCAGCCCCTCGTCATCAGCGGGCGGCGCGTCCATCACGAGCCCCCAGCGGTCCTGCTCGAGCGAGCGGACGGCCTTCTGGAGCGCCTCCTTGAAGGTCCGTCCGATGGCCATGGCCTCGCCCACCGACTTCATCTGCGTCGTCAGCGTCTGGTCCGCCTCGGGGAACTTCTCGAACGCCCAGCGCGGGAACTTGACGACGCAGTAGTCGATCGCAGGCTCGAAGGAGGCCGGCGTCTCGCGGGTGATGTCATTGCGCAGCTCGTCCAGGGTGAACCCCACCGCCAATTTGGCGGCGATCTTGGCGATGGGAAAGCCTGTCGCCTTGGAGGCCAGCGCCGACGAGCGGGAGACGCGCGGGTTCATCTCGATGACGACCATGCGCCCGTCCGCCGGGTTGACGCCGAACTGGATGTTGGAGCCGCCCGTCTCGACGCCGATCTCGCGGATGATGGCGAGCGAAGCGTCGCGCATCCGCTGGTACTCCTTGTCGGTCAGCGTCTGGGCGGGCGCCACGGTGATCGAGTCCCCCGTGTGGACGCCCATCGGGTCGACGTTCTCGATCGAGCAGATGATGACGACGTTGTCGGCGAGGTCGCGCATGACCTCGAGCTCGAACTCCTTCCAGCCGATCACCGACTCCTCGACGAGCACCTGGCCCGCCGGGCTCTGCTGGAGCCCCCACCTGACGGCCGCCTCGAGCTCCTCCGGGTTGTAGGCGATAGACCCGCCAGTGCCGCCGAGGGTGAAAGACGGGCGGATGATAAGGGGAAAGCCGATCTTGTGGGCGCGCAGGCCGGCGACCGCGTCCGAGTGACTCCGCGCGAAGAAGCCCTTGGGCATCGCGAGACCGATCCGCGCCATCGCCGCGGCGAAGAGGTTCCGGTCCTCGGCCGTCTTGATGGCGGGCAGCTTCGCGCCGATCAGCTCGACGCCGAAGCGGTCGAGCGTGCCGTCCTCCGCCAGCGTCACCGCGAGATTGAGCGCCGTCTGGCCGCCCACCGTCGGCAGCATGGCGTCGGGTCGTTCGCGCTCGATGACCTTGGCGACGAACTCCGGGGTGAGCGGCTCGATGTAGGTGCGGTCCGCCATCTCGGGGTCGGTCATGATGGTCGCCGGGTTCGAGTTGACCAGGACGACCTCGAAGCCTTCTTCCCGCAGCGCCTTGCAGGCCTGGGTGCCCGAGTAGTCGAACTCGCAGGCCTGGCCGATGACGATGGGCCCGGAGCCGATCAGCAGGATCTTCCGGATGTTGGTGCGCTTCGGCACGTGTTACGCCTGGACGGGCCCGTAGACGATGGAGGTCTCGGGCGCGGCCTCCTCGCGCTTGTAGAGCACGTCGTCGAGCCGTCCCGAGCCGATCCAGACCGCTTCCCCGTTGCCCCAGAGCTTTTCGCCCAGCACGCTCATGCGCTTGGCCACGCGCTCCTTGATGGCGTGCGCCTCCATGGCGAGCTCGCTCTCGACGGTGAAGGCGGCCCATTCCGGCTTCTGGCCCGTCTCCTCGGTCTTCCGGTACGAGATCAGGTACTTGGGCATTGGATCAGCCTCCTTTTCAGCCCTCGCCTCGTCATGCTCGTGCCTGCGGCAGCTCGGCCATGTCTCGGCTCGAACCTCTTCAGCCCTCGCCTCGTCATGCTCGTGCCTGCGGCAGCTCGGCCATGTCTCGGCTCGAACCTCATGTCTCCATCAGCTCTATGAACTGCTTGAAGAGGTAGTGGGAGTCGTGAGGCCCCGGCGAAGCCTCGGGGTGGTACTGGACGGAAAACACCGGTAGCTCGCGGTGGCGCATGCCTTCGGAGGTGCCGTCGTTGAGATTCACGTGTGTCTCGACGAGCCCGGCCTTCTCCACCGACTTCGGGTCCACGGCGAAGCCGTGGTTCTGCGCGGTGATCTCCACGCGCCCGGTCAGGAGGTCCTTCACCGGGTGGTTGGCGCCGTGGTGGCCGAACTTGAGCTTGTACGTCCTGCCGCCGAAGGCCAGGCCGAGGATCTGGTTGCCGAGGCAGATGCCGAAGACCGGCGCCTTGCCGATGAGCCCGCACACGGATTCGACCAGGTACGGCGCGCCCTCCGGGTCGCCGGGGCCGTTCCCGAGGAAGACGCCGTCAGGCTTTCGCTCGAGCACGGCCGCCGCCGGCGTAGTCGCGGGCACCACCTCGACCTCGCAACCCAGCGAGGACAGCTCGCGCAGGATGTTGCGCTTGATTCCGGAGTCGAACGCGACGACGCGGAAGCGCGCCTTGGGCGGGCGGGTGTAGCCCTTGGCGATATCCCAGGTTCCCTCGCTCCACCCGTGCGGCGCGTCCACGGTCACCTCACTCACGAGGTCGCGGCCGGCGAGGCCGGGCAGGGCCCGCGCCCGCTCGACGGCGCACGCGGCATCCGTCTCGACCGTGGAGATGATGCCCTCCTGGGCGCCGTGATCTCGCAGGTGGCGCGTGAGCGCGCGCGTGTCGAGGCCCTGGATGCCGACGATGCCGTGTTCGCGCATGTAGTCCTGGATCGCCACGCGCCCGCGCCAGCTCGACGGGTACGCGCAGGCCTCCTTCACGATGAAGCCGTTGACCCACGGCCGCCGCGACTCGACGTCTTCCGGGTTGATCCCGTAGTTGCCGATGAGCGGGTACGTCATGCAGACGAGCTGGCCGCGGTACGACGGGTCGGTCATGATCTCCTGGTAGCCCGTCATGGAGGTGTTGAAGACCACCTCCCCGTGGGCCTCACCTGCGGCGCCGCAGGCCCGGCCCTTGAAGACGCGCCCGTCCGCCAGCGCGAGGAGCGCGGCCGTCATGCCGGCACCACCTTGCCGCCGACGATCGTCATCACGGGGGCGCCCAAGCCCGTGAAGCCGGTGAAGGGCGTGTTGCGGGCACGCGAGCGGAACTTCCCGGGCTCGACCGTCCACGCGCGCTCGAGGTCGAGCACGGTGATGTCCGCCGGCGCGCCCTGCGCGAGGCTGCCGCCGGGAAGGTTCAGCAATCGCGCCGGTGCCGGGGAGAGCCGCTGGATGAGCGTCGGCAGGTCCATTCGCCCTGCGCGCACCAGCCGGTCGAGAAGCAGCGGCACTGCCGTCTCGAGGCCGACCACGCCGTTGGCGCACTCCCCGAACTCGCCCTCTTTCTGGGAGAGCTCGTGCGGGGCGTGGTCCGTCGCGATGCAGTCGATGGCGCCGTCGAGGAGACCCTCGAGCAAGGCCTCGACGTCGCGCTTGGTGCGGAGCGGCGGCGCCACCTTGGTGTTGGGGTCGTACTCGCGCACGGCCTCGTCCGTCAGCAGGAGGTGGTGCGGCGTCACCTCGGCCGTCACGCGCACCCCGCGCGCCTTGCCCTCGCGGACGAGGCGCACGGCGCCGGCCGTCGAGAGGTGGGCGATGTGGACGTGCGCCCCCGTCAGCTCCGCCAGCAGGATGTCGCGCGCCACCATGACGTCCTCGGCGGCCCAGGGCTGGCCCAGGAGCCCGAGCTCGGTGGAGACCAGCCCCTCGTGCATCGTGCCGGCATGGGCGAGATGCTCGTCCTCGGCGTGGCTGATGATGGGCGCGCCGAAGGGCAGGGCGTACTCCATCGCGCGGCGGTAGATCTCCGCGTTCATCACGCACTTCCCGTCGTCGGAGAAGGCGACGCAGCCGGCCTCGGCCAGCTCGGCCATCTCGGCGAGCTCCTGCCCCTTGAGCCCGCGCGTGACGGCGCCGATCGGGTAGACGCGCACGACGCCTTCGACGCGCGCCTTGGCCAGGATGAAGTCGGTGACGGAGCGGTTGTCGTTGACAGGCAGCGTGTTCGCCATGCAGGCGACGGCCGTGAAGCCTCCCGCCGCCGCCGCGCGCGTGCCGGTGGCGATGGTCTCCTTGTACTCGTAGCCCGGCTCGCGGAGATGGACGTGGATGTCGATCAGGCCCGGGCAGACGACCTTGCCCGCGGCCTCCACGATCTCCACGCCCTCGGGCGCCTTGAGGCTCTTGCCGATTTTTGCGATGCTGCCATCGGCGACGAGCACGTCGGCGACGGCATCGAGGCCGTTGGCAGGATCCACGACGCGGCCGCCCCTGATGAGGAGGCTCATGCCACCTTCCCTCCCGCCAGCAGGTAGAGCACGGCCATGCGCACCGCCACGCCGTTGGTGACCTGGTCGAGGATGACGGAGTACTGGCTGTCGGCGACCTCGGGCGAGATCTCGACGCCGCGGTTCACCGGTCCGGGATGCATGATCAAGACATCGGGGCGACAGTGCTGGAGCCGGTCGAGGCCGAGCCCCCACACCCGCGAGTACTCGCGCAGCGAGGGGATGAAGCCGCCCGTCATCCGCTCGTGCTGCAGGCGCAGCATCATGATGACGTCGGCATGCGCGATGGCTTCCTCCAGCCGGTGGCTGACCTTGACGCCCATCTCCTGGCAGGCGGGCGGGATCAGCGTCGGCGGCCCGGCCACCGTCACCGTCATGCCCATCTTGCGCATGGCGTGGATGTTGGAGCGCGCCACGCGGCTGTGGGTGATGTCGCCCACGATGGTGACGTTGAGCCCCTCGAGGTGGCCCTTCCTCTCGCGGATGGTCAGGAGGTCGAGCAGCGCCTGGGTTGGGTGCTCGTGCGCCCCGTCGCCCGCGTTGACCACCGAGCACTTGAGGTGCCTGGCGAGCAGCGCGGGGCCGCCCGAGGCCTTGTGCCGCACCACGACCACGTCCGGGCTCATGGCCTCGATGTTCTTCGCCGTGTCGAGGAAGCTCTCGCCCTTCTCCGCGCTTGAGCCCGAGGCGGAGAAGTTGATCACGTCGGCCGAGAGCCACTTGCCCGCGATCTCGAAGGAGGTGCGCGTGCGCGTCGAGGCTTCGTAGAAGAGGTTGACGACGGTCTTGCCGCGCAGCGCGGGTACCTTCTTGATCGCGCGGGTCGCGATCTCCTTCATCGACTCGGCCGTGTCGAGCATATCGGTGACCTCGGCCGCCTCGATGTCCTGCATACTGATGAGATCCTTCCGCGTCCAGGGCATGGCTTACTCCTCCCGTCCTTTCGTCGCTCGCCTCGGCTCTCTCGTGGTCGCCTCGCCTGCGGCTGCGGCTCCCCCGGCGGCCTGCGGCTCGCCCTCCACGGGCTCTTGGATGACGACGCGGTCCTGGCCGTCGTGCTCGCGAAGCATGACGGCGACGGTTTCCTTGCGGCTCGTGGGCAGGTTCTTGCCGACGTAGTCGGGGCGGATCGGCAGCTCACGGTGGCCCCGGTCGACCAGCACAGCCAGTCGGATCACGCGGGGCCGGCCCAGGTCCATGAGCGCGTCCATGGCCGCCCGGATCGTCCGGCCGGTGAATAGGACGTCGTCCACAAGGATGACCGTCAGGTTCTTGAGCGGGAAGGGGATCTCGGTGCTCCGCACCTGGGGCTGCCCCGCGCGGCTGCCGAGATCATCGCGGTAGAGCGTAATGTCGAGCGCGCCCACCGCGGGCCGATTGCCCTCGATCCCGGCGATCTTCTCGGCGATGCGCCCGGCGAGCGTCTCGCCGCGGGTCTTGATGCCGACGAGCGCCAGGTCGGCGCCGCCCGCCTGCTCGACGATCTCATGCGCGATGCGCGTCAGCGCCCGGTCGAGCCCCGCCTGGTCCAGCACCTCCGCCTTCTGCTTCGGGGCGGTCATGATGACCTCACGAGAGGCCGCCGAGGCCCGACCTGCGGACGGGGGGAGTGCGGGGGCCATGTCGAGGCCCCCGCTGACAAAAAGAAAGCCCCGAACGCCGCTCGGGGCCGCACAATCTAGTCTCCCGGTGCTTCATCGCTGCTCCTTGCGGGCCTCTCAGGGTCCGCTTAAAGGAGTGAATCAAGGTACTGCGCTACTCTACCCTCCGCCTGCCTCCGCTGTCAAGCGCGAGCCCGGCGCGCGGTGTCTATCCTTGAATCACGGCGTCCGCCCGCGCCAGGAGCGAGGCCGGCAGCCACAGGCCGAGTGTCCGCGCCGCCTGACGGTTGATCGTCAGCTCCAGACGCGTGAGCCGCTCGACGGGGATGCCGGCCGGTTTCTCGCCTCGGAGGATTCGCTGGACGATCGCGACGATGCGCTGAATCACGATTCCACCATCGGCGTGAAGCGCCATGAGCCCGCCGGCGTCGACGAAGGACTTCGTGTCGTACACCACGGGAAGGCGAGCCGCGGATGCGAACGATGCGATGCGCCACGCCTCCGTGACGAACACGACGTCCGACAGGACGGCGGCGGCTTTCTCGCGCGCCATTCTCGCGAACGCTTCCTCCAGGTCGCCCCGCTTTGTCGCCGTCACCGGGAGCACTTCGACATCGCGCGCAGCCGCGGCCTCACATGCGTCATGCATCGCGGATTCATAGGCGGGGTTTCCGGGGTTGCCCAACACGGCGAGTCGTGACACTCCGGGCATCAGCTCTTCCAGCAGATCGAGCCTGGCGGCGGCCATCTCGACGCCTGAGGCGACCGTGACGCCCGTCACGTTCGCTCCGGGTCGCCGGACATCGCTGACGAGGCCGGCGCGAACCGGATTGCCGGCCGCCACGAACACGATGGGGACCGTCTTCGTGACGTTCCTCGACGCCCGGGCCGCCTCGGCCCCGATGGCGACGATGACATCCAGGTCGAGCTGCACGAGCTCTGCGGCAAGGTCCGGCAGCGGCTGCCGGCGCTCATCGACCCAGCGGCACTCGATGTCGACTGCCGCCGTCCGGACGAACCAGCCGACGGGATTCGTATCGCCCACGATTCCGACCCGCGGGACAGGTCCCGGGCCAATCGCGGCCTCGCTCCGGAGAGGCGCCAGAGACGGAAGGAACGCAGCGGCTGCGGCCCCTTGGATGAATCCACGGCGGTCGAGTCCGCCGAAACCGGAGGCCATGGTCATGGCGCCGCGGCCGTCGCGTAGCAGTTGAGGCGGGGTTTGGCCCCGGGCAGCGTTCGTGCGGCCGTTCTCACCAATCGGTCCTTCAGCGGCGCCGCCTTTTCGGCGTCGAGCTTGACCGCCGCCGCGCAACCGGCCACGATGGCCGCGGCTGCGGACGTTCCCTGCATCAAGAACTTGGCGTGCTTGCCCGGCATACCTTCGATGGACGCGGTCTCAACATCTCGTGCGGGCGCCCAGATCTGGCCGCTCTTGTCGCTGTATTCGATCTCATCGGCACCGTCCAACGTCATGCCGGCCACAAGCAGGACATTGTTCAGCTGCGTCCACGGTGGGAAGTTGTAGGTCCTGCCGTCCGGCAGGGTGTAGGACGTCCTGCCGTCCCATACCGACGCCACGACAAAGAGGATATCGGGATATTTTGGCACCAGGTCTTCAAGGCGCTGGTGGACATTCTTGCCGTTGATAACGTCGCTTGGCCACGGCCCGAGCGCTAACAGGATCACATCCACCTTCTTGTCGGCGACGGCGGCGAGCTCCACACCCTTGATGACCGATTCGGAGTTCGACACGCCGCACACGACCTTGAAGGTGAGGAGCTTTGCCTTCGGCGCCACGCCGCCGGTGGCAAGGCCGGCGCCCTTGTCCTTGCCCAATGTGATGCCGGCCAGCGCCGTTCCATGGCCGCTGAAATCGTCGAAAGCGTTCGTCATGTTTCCGCTGCAGAACTCCACTCCAGAGGGATCGACATTGGCGGGATCCATGTCCTCGTGCCCCTTGAGGAAGCCGGTGTCGAGGATGGCCACCGTCCGCTTCTCACCGAGCTTCTTGGCGACCTTGTGGAGCGCGTCGACCTGGACCTTCTCGTGCCACCAGAATGACTCGGGCGACGTTCCGAAGTAACCCCACGGCTTGAACGCGGAGGGCGCGGGAACACTCTTGAAGTCCGCGGCCTGAGGGCTTGCGCAGGCGGAGATGAGGACCGATAGCGCCAGCAGAATCCCGAGCGACACGCCATCTGCATGCCTGTTCATCGGACGGCCTCCAAGGGTTACGATCACCGGTAGGGCTGGGTGACTGCCGTGTCCACGAGATCGGACGTTTTCTGGGCCACGATGAGTGAGAGCAGATAGTGGTTGGCGAACGAGTCTGTGCCGAACGCCACGACCACGGGAATGATCTGGAACGGCTTGACGGCCTTTTGATTTTGATCGGTCCAGCGGGGCTGCAATTCAATGTCGGCAACCAGATCGAAGCGCCCGCCCGCGGGCCCGAGCGCTACGGCGAATCCAGCCCAATCGCCGCCGAAGGCGAGACTCGCCTCCGAGCCGATAGTGGGATCCGCCTTGGTCCCCATGCCCGTCAGGGCCTTGAGCTGCTTGTCCGTGTAGGCGTAGAGGTTGAACTTCTTGACCTCAGCCTGCGTCAATCCGCCGAGCGCGACCTTGCCGGCCGGCGGACTGCCCGGGGTTGGACCCGGGTTACCTGGTATCGCCGGAAGAGGCCGGCTGTGGCTGTCGCGCGTAGGTGTCTCCGCCGGGGCAAAAAGCAGCTGGCTTATGCGACTGAGCTTGAACACGTTGGGATGGTAGGGAACGCTGGCAAAGGTGTTGCTGTAGGTCAGCAGCTGGATCGTCACGTACCCGCCTGCGCCAGCGCCCATGAGAGGTCTCCCGCGTTGAGAGTGCGCATCTCGAAATCGCCGCGCGCCGGATGGCGCTCGATTTTGGGGATTGGCGTGAGCGGTCGCGGCGGCAACCCACGGCGCTCGTGGAACGGATGGAGCCCGCCCTGGTCAAGACGGAGCCAGATCCCCGCGCGGGATCATGACCCCGAGGCCCGTCATAGTCAAGGCCGGGCGATTCCTTGGGGAACCGATTCCCTCAGCCCGCGCTCCGCCTGTTCCAGCCAGTAGGGCATGTCCGCCGCGCGGCAAATCTCCGCGGCCGCCGAGAACTCGGAGGCCGCCTGCTCCCACCTGCCCATCCGCAGGTGCAGGTCGCCGAGGGTCAAGTGGCAGCGCGCGACCAGCGGCCGCATCCCCAGGCTCTCGGCCGCGGCGAGGGCGGCGTCCAGCTCGCGCTCTGACCGGTCGAACGCCTCCGGACCGACGCTGGCCGCGACCGCGCCGAGGAGATGCCGGGCCCATGCCATCGGACCGCGCGCATTCATCATGCCCGTAATGTCCAGGAAGAGCTCGGCCAGCGGAAGCGCCTCCTCGGCCCGACCCGCCGCGAGGTAGGCCTCGGCCATGCCCCCGGAGCGAAGCCAGTGGCCGAGACGGGATTTCAACGCGATGGCTCGGCTGACGGCCTTGTCGAGGAGCGCCACCGCATCGTTCGCCCGGCCCGATTGCGCGTAGGCGGATCCGAGCGGCAGGGCAACCTCCAGGAACACGGGCGGGAGATCGGCCGTCTCACAGATGGCCTTCCCCCGCTCGAGCGTCTGGATCGCCTCCGCGAAATCGCCGCGCTTGAGGTGGAGCGTCCCGATCCCGAGCAGGGCGAACACCTCGCTGTGCGGATGATTCAGGCCCTCGGCGATGCGAAGCCCTTCGTGCCCGACCGCGAGGCCGTTCGCGAACTGCCCCTGCTCGGCGAGGGACCAGGCCATGACCGTCCGGGAGTACACGGAGGGCGGAAATGCCATCCCGAATCGCTCGCGTTCCAGGTCTCCCTTGAGCAGGCGCAGCGTCTCTTCGCTCAGCGCGATCGCCTTCGCGTGGTCACCCGGTCCGTAGAAGTAGGCGAGGCTCAGAAGGGCTGCGGCCGGAACCTGAAGGGTCGGATCGCCGAGTCCCGCGGCGATCCGCCGCGCATCCTCGCCGTAGGTGATCGCGCGCTCGAAGTCACCCCTGAGCGCAAAGAAATTGGTAAGTAAGGAGAGGGTGAGCCCGAGTCGCCTCAGGTCGCCGAGCGTGCGCGCGAGACCCTCGGCCTCCGTGAGCACCTCGAGCATGCGGCCGTACTCGCCGATGGGCGCAAGAGCGGCGCGCAGCTCGAGCCGCAGGTCGATTCCCTGGGCGAGCGTGTCGGGATCCTTGGGCAGGTACTCGAAGGCCCGGAGCGCCTGCTCGAAGTACCGCACGTCGGTGCGGTGGGCCGAGCGGGCGAAGGCCCGCGCCCCCGCTTCGCGACAGTACGTGACGGCCTTGTCCCAAACGCCGCCGCGAAAGGCGTGGTGGGCGAGCCTTTCGACCTGCTCGGCGGTCCGGTCGCCGGACATGCTCTCGAGGGCTTCGACCAAGCGAGCATCGAGGTCGCGACGACGATCCTGGAGCAGGCTTCGCAGAGCCACGTCGAGCGTCAGCCCGTGCTTGAACGTGTATTCGAAGACAGGGAAAAGGCTGGCCTCGTAGAGGAACTCGGCCGACTGAAGGTGGTGCACGCTCCGGCGCAGCTCGTCCTCCGAAACGTCGGCGATCGCCTCGAGCAGCGGGAACGGCACATCCTTGCCGATGACGGCCGCGCACTGGAGGACCCGCTTGTCTTCCGGATCCAGCCGGTCGATGCGCGCGGCGAGCAGGGCCTGGACAGTCGCCGGGACCTCGACCGCGTCCGCCGCATGGGCCAGACGGTAGGCGCCGCGCTCGCCGGACAGCGCGCCGGTTTCGACCAGGTGCCGGACGCTCTCTTCAAGAAAGAAGGGATTACCCTCCGTGCGCTCGATGAGTTGCGCGCGGAGCTTCGCCACATCCGCGCCGTCACCCAGGAGGCTCCGAAGGAGCTCCTCGGCCATCCCGTGCGGCAGCGGGTGCACGGCGATCTGGGCGTAGTAGCTTTTCTGGCTCCAGCCCTGCTTGTACTCCGGCCGGTACGTGACGAGGAGCAGAATGCGCGCGGCCGGCAGGCTCTCCACGAGCGCATCGAGAACGGCCTGCGCCTCTGGATCGATCCAGTGCAGGTCCTCGATCACCAGGCAGAGCGGCCGGCGGTGGCTCTCGCGGATGAGCAGGCGTCGGATCGCGTCGAGCGTGCGGCGGCGTCGCTGCCGCGGGTCGAGCCCTTCCCAGGCCGTGTCCTCGACGGGGACATCGAGCAGGGTGAGGAGCGCAGGCAGCGCGCCCAGAAGCGACTGGTCGAGGTCGAGCAGCGCGGTGGTCACCGTGTCGCGGATGGCGCGCGCGTCGTCCCACTCCTGGAGGTCGAAGTAGCTGCGGAGCAGTGAGATCATCGGCAGGTATGCCGCCCTGGTGTCGAAGGACGTCGCGAACGCCTCGAGGACCCGCCAGTCAGCCGGCAGGCGGCCGGTCGTGAACTCGCGAACGAGACGTGATTTCCCAACTCCGGGCTCACCGACGAGGGCCAGGACTTGGCCGTGGCCGCTTCCGGCCTGCTCCATGGCCGCGGAGAGATCGGCCAGCTCCACGTCCCGCCCGACGAAACGGCTCAGCCCTCGGGCGGCCGCCATCTGGAGTCTGGAGCGGATCGGTCCCGGACCGCTCAGCTCGTAGAGCGCAACTGGGGCGGCCAGCCCCTTGACCGGGACGGGGCCGAGGGACTTCACGGCGACGTATCCTTCGGCGAGCCGCAGGGTGTGCTCGGTGAGGAAGATCTGGCCGGGCGCGGCGATCTGCTCCATGCGCCCCGCCAGATGTGTCGTCTGGCCGACGGCGGTGTAGTCCATCCGCAGATCGCTGCCCACCGAGCGCACCACGACCTCGCCGGAGTTGAGACCCACGCGGATTTGCACCGAGAGCCCGTGGCTCTGGCGAAGCTCCTCGCTCAGCGAGGCGATGCTCTCCTGCATGCGAAGGGCCGCGTAGCAGGCCCTGACGGCGTGATCCTCGTGGGCGAGCGGCGCGCCGAAGAGCGCCATGATGCCGTCGCCCATCACCTGGTTGACGGTACCTTCGTAGCGGTGGACCGCCTCCATCATCCGCTCGAGCACCGGGTCGAGGAGCCGCCGGGCGTCTTCCGGGTCGCGATCGGCCAGGATCTCGAGCGACCCCCGGAGATCGGCGAAGAGCACGGTTACCTGCTTCCGCTCCCCTTCGAGCGCCTCGCGCGCGCGGATGATCCTCTCGGCGAGGTGCCTCGGCGTGTACTCCTGCGGGTCGGGGGTCGCCTCCGGCTCCGCGGCGGCTCCGAGCGCGGCGCCGCAGTCGCTGCAGTACGAGTTGCCGGGCGAGTTCAGGGTGCGGCAGGCGGGGCATGTCGGGCTGAGCGCGCCGCCGCACTCCCCGCAGAACCGCGCGCCGGCGGGAGATTCATGCCGACACCGGGGGCACTGCATGATTGCCTAAACGCTACTCCCCGCGCTGTAAGTGAGTCAAGCGCCCAGGGCGACGGCGCCGGTCCCGGCCAGGCGCTTGATATCGTCCTCGGTGTAGCCGAGCTCGCGCAGGACCTCGGCGGTGTGCTGGCCGAGGAGTGGCGCGGGCCGCCGGATCGGGGCGGGCGCGCCGGAGAGGAGTGTCGGGAAGCGGAGCGCGTGGACCATGCCGTGGCCCGGCTGCTCCATCGGCACGACCAGGCCGAGGTGCTTGACCTGCGGGTCCTCGAACACCTCGTGGAACTCGTAGACGGGACCCGCGGCGATCGAGGCCGCCTCGAAGCGTTCGACCCACTGGGCCGTCGGCTTCTTCGAGAGCCGTGCCTCGACGTAGGCTTGGAACTCGTCGTAGCGCGAGATCCGCTCGGCGTTCGTCGCGAACCGCGGCTCGGTCTCGAGCTCGGGCTCGCCCAGCGCGGCACAGAAGCGTCCCCACTGGTCCTGGTTCATGATGACGATGTTGATGTAGCCGTCCTGCGTCTTGTAGGCGCCGCCCGGAGCGATGGCCGGGTTCCGGTTGCCCTCGCGCGTGGGCCGCAGGCCGGTATCGAAGTAGATCGCCGTGGGATCGGGCAGGAGCGACAGGCTCGAAGCCAGCAGGCTCACGTCGAGGTACTCACCCCGGCCGGTCCGGAAGCGCTGGACCAGCGCGGCGCAGACGCTCCCGAAGGCCGTCAGGGCCGCGGCAAGGTCCGACGTGGACCCGGCGACCCGCGTCGGCGGATCGCCGGCGTGTCCGGTCAGCGCCATCAGGCCGCTCATCCCCTGAGCGATGGTGTTGTACCCGGGACGCTTCGAGTGAGGTCCTGTCTGGCCGAAGCCGGTCACGGACACGTACACGACGGCCGGATTGACGGCGCTGACCGCCTCGTAGCCCAGGCCGAGCCTCGCCGCCACGCCGGGCAGGAAGTTCTCGACGACGACGTCCGCCCGGCGCGCCAGCTCGAAGGCGATCCGCGCTCCCTCGGGGCGCTGGAGGTCGAGGGCGATCCCGCGCTTGTTGCGGTTGATGGCGGCGAAGGAGGCGCTCATGCCGTTCCTGCCGCGGAGCACGCGCAGGTCGTCGCCGACCGGCGGCCGCTCGACCTTGACAACGTCGGCGCCGAGATCACCCAGGAAGGCGGCGCAGTACGGCCCCGCGATCACGCGCGAGAGATCGAGGACGCGGATGCCCTCGAGCATCATGCTGCGGCCCGGCACGGTCACGAGGCGGGCACCGCCCGGCCCCGCGCCCACTCGCGCAGGTCCTGGACCTCCTCGGCCCGCGTGGCGGACAGGGGCTTGGTCGCCTTGATCTCGTTGGGCAGTTCGGCGAGGTTGCGGAGCGCCTTGAGCGGCTCCTTCGTGTCGTACAGGGCATCGAGCGCGCCGGCGCGCCGGAGCCCCCGCGTCATGGTCCAGACGAAGAGCGGGATCCTGAGCCGCTGGGCGACGCGTTCGAGCGCCTGCTCGACGCGCTCCTCCTCCAGCGTCTCGATGGCGATGAGAGGAGTGCAGGAAGTGATGAGGATCTCGAGCGTCCGGAGCGCGTCCATGTCGAGCTCTCAGTCTGGCACGATCACGCGCCCGTGCGCCAGAGTTCCCTGCAGGTACGCTCGTGCTCGACGGAGAGCCGCCCGGCCTTGACGACCAGTCGGCGGGGCGCCATTGTCGTCACGACCTCGGCGGGGCGCTCCGTCTCCCAGAGCACGAGGTCCGCGCGGGCGCCCACGTGCAGGCCGTAGTCCGGCAGGCGGAGCATCCGCGCCGGGTGCCCGGTCACCATGGCCAGGATGTCGGCGACGTCGCGCTCGGTGCCCATGTGAGCGGCCGCCGTCATGAGGTAGCCCATGAGGGCGAGGTCGCCGGTGCCCATCGGCGTGAAGGCATTCAGGATGTTGTTGGTCGCCGCCGCGACGGTGACGCCCGCAGCCAGGAGTCGCTTGGCCGGGGCCACGCCGCGCCGGACGTTCTTGACGTCCGTCCGCCCCATGAGGTAGAGGTCCGTCGCGGGCAGGATGATGACGCCGACGCCCGCGTCTTTGAGAATCGCGGCCGCGCGGTCGAGCGCCTCGGGCGGAAGCGCCGCGAGCTCGCTCGCGTGCCCCACGGCGACGCGCCCCTGCCAGCCGAAGCGCACGGCCTGCTCGGCGACGTAGAGGACGTCCATGTGCTCGGGCTCGTCGAAGAAGTCGATGTGGAAGTCCACGTCCACGTCGAACTCGCGCGCGAGGCGGAAGACGATGTCGATCTGGGCGTGGGCGTCGGTGTCGTTGTAGGGGCAGCCGCCGATCAGATCGGCGCCGGTCTGCAGCGCCCGCCGGAGCAGGGCCTCGGTCCCGGGCGATTGGAGGATGCCCTCCTGGGCGAAGGCGCAGAGCTGGAGGTCGATGGCCGGCGCGTACTCCCGCTTGAGCTCGGTGAGCGCTTCGAGGCCCTTGAGCTCCACGATGGGGTCGATTTCCACGTGGCTTCGCATGGCCGTGGTGCCGGCGCGCACGGCCTGATCGAGCGCCCGCCTGGCGCGGGCGCGGATGTCTTCCACCGTGAAGCGCCGCTTGGCCTCGGCCGTCACCCTCAGCGCCTCTGTCACCGTGCCCTCGACGCTCGGCGCGCGCTCCGAGAGCAGCGCCTTGTCGAGGTGGATGTGGGCGTCCACAAGCCCCGGCGTGAGCACGAGTCCCACGCAGTCCACCGCGCGGTGGGCGGGGCGCCCCGTAAGCGAGCCGATCTCGGCGATCCTACCGTCGAGCGTGCCGAGGTCGACGAGCCGCCCGTCGGGCAGCCGGCAGCCCTGCAGGAGGAGGTCGAAGAACGGGACCACTTATCGCTCTGCCGCCGGGGTCTCGAGCGCGCAGCACCCGAGCCGGATGCCGCAGAGGGTATCGGCGCCGGAGGTCTCGCCCATGGCGACGAGCCGCCGCGACGCGCACCCGGCGAGATCGTCGGAGGGGGCGGTCAGGAGGGCGAGGACGGGCTCGGCGAAGCGCCCGTCGAGGGCCTCGAGGAGGAAGTTCCGCGCCACATCCGTTGTCCGCCGCCGGGCCGCGTCTGCGAGCCGGCCGCGCTGGCCCTCGTGTGACGTGAGCCAGCCGGTCGCCAGGCGGTGGATCGCGGCCAGCGCGCCGAGCACGCAGTCGTCTCCCGCGGGCGTGAGGCCTTCGCCGAGCCCGATGAGCGCGCACGCGGCGTCGGCGAACGCGCGGACGTCGCGCGCCGCCATGCCGCGGGCGAGAGCGCCGCGGACCCGAAGAGCCGCGGCCGAGCAGAGCGCCCGCGCGCATCGGGGCTCGGGCAGGGCATCGGCGGCGAAGCCGAGCGGGCCGTCGGGCATCTCGAGCGCGACGCGCTCCGCGTCCCGCCAATCGAAGTCCCAGCGCCCGATCGGCATCCCGGGCGCCACGGCTCCGCGCGGGGGCAGCCGCTCGAGCGCGACGGCGAACGGGGCCGCGAGCGGCCCCGGGCCGTGAAGCGTGAGCAGGCGGCCGTCGCTCCAGACGACATTGACCGCCCGCTCGAAGACCGAGTGAACGCGGCCCGGCTTCGCGCGCGCCAGCGCGAGCCGCTCCAGCGAGGCGCTGCCGAGCCGCCTGACGCGCAGGGTGCCGAGGACTGGGGGCTGCGGATGTGTGACCGGCATGGCGGTTGGCATCATAGTCGCGGGCCCCCGGGCCTTCAAGGCGCGCCCCTGGCCGCGCGCCGGCCAAGGTACGCGTCGATGACCGCCGGGTTGCTGCGGACCTCCCGGGCGGGGCCTTCGAGGGTGATGCGCCCGCGGTCTAGGACGTAGGCCCGGTCGGCCAGCGCGAGCGCCTGGGCGGCCATCTGCTCGACGAGCAGGACGGTCACGCCCTGGGCTCTCAAGCGCTCGATGGCGGCGAAGATCTCCCGCACGAGGATGGGTGCCAGGCCCAAGGACGGCTCGTCGAGCAGCAGCACGCGCGGCCGGGCCATCAGCCCGCGCGCGACCGCCAGCATCTGCTGCTGGCCGCCCGAGAGAGCGCCGGCTGGAAGCTCGAGCTTCTCGGCCAGCGCGGGGAAGAGGGCGAGGGCGCTCTCGATGTCGGCGCGGACCGCCGCGGCGTCACGCTTACTCGAGCGCGCAACGGCGCCCAGAACCAGGTTGTCGCGCACGCTCTGGTCAGCGAAGACGCCGCGCCCCTCGGGCACCAGCGCGATGCCGTGCCGCGCCACCCACCACGAGGGCCGGCCGCCGATGTCCCCGCCGTCCGCGATGACGCGGCCCGCGGCGGGACGGAGGACACCCGCGATCGTCTTGAGCAGGGTGGTCTTCCCCGCGCCGTTGCCCCCGATGACGCAGACGATCTCTCCGCGCCGCACCTCCAGGGAGACCCCGTGGAGGACGGCGACGGCGCCGTAGGAGACGCGGAGCCCGGAGACGGTGAGCGCGCTCATGAGGCGGAGCCCAGGTAGGCCTCGATCACCGCCGGGTCGCCGCGGACCGCCTCGGGAGCTCCGTCGGCGATGACCCGGCCGTAATCGAGCACCGTGATCCGGTCGGAGACGGCCATCACGAGGTCCATGTGGTGCTCGACGAGGATCACGGCCGGGCCGCCTTGGTTGCGGAGTGCCGTCAGCTGTTCGTCCAGCGCCGCGATGTCAGCGGGCGAGAGGCCCGCCGCCGGCTCGTCGAGCATCAGGAGCAGCGGGGCGGTGGCGAGCGCCCGCGCGATCTCGAGCCTGCGCCTGAGGCCGGCCGCCAGCGCCTCGGCCGGTTCTTTCGCCGCCTCGCCGAGCCCGAGCGCTTCGAGCAGCGCTTGGGCGCGCGCCTGGATCGCGCCTTCGCGGGCGCGGGCGCCGGGCGTCCCGGCGAGCGCCCCGAGGATGGAGCCGAGCCGGGGGCCCGCGACGCCGACCGCCACGTTCTCCCTCGCCGAGAGGCCGCCGAACACCTGCGCCGTCTGGAAGGTGCGGGCGACGCCAAGGCGCGCGATCGCGTAGGGCGGCAGCCCGTCGATGCGTCGGCCCCGCAGCGCGAGGTTGCCGCCGTCGGGCGCGTAGTAGCCCGAGAGCACGTTGACGAGCGTCGTCTTGCCCGCGCCGTTCGGCCCGATGACGGCGTGAATGGTTCCGCCCTCGACCGCGACGTGGGCATCGGCGAGGGCGGTGACGCCGCCGAACGACAGGCTCACTCCTTCTGCGCTGAGCAGCGGGCCGTGCGGCTGCCCCTCACCCCGGCCCTCCCCCCCCAGGGGAGAGGGAGGCTTGGACTCTGTCCTCTGGAGGGGGAGAGGACCGGGTGCGGGGGTGGGCCTTCTCGCGCTCCGCGCTCTCGAGACCTTGCCGATCACGCCCTCTGGCAGCCAGTAGATCGACACGAGCAGGAGCGTGCCGTAGAGGATGAGCCGGTAGTCGAGGAGGCTGGTCAGGAGCTCCGGCATGACGGTGAGCGCGAGGCTTCCGGCGACGGGGCCCGCGATGCGCCCGAGCCCGCCGAAGAGGAGGGCCAGGAGGAAAAGGATCGAGGTCTGCAGCGTGAAGCTGTCCGGGGAGATGTAGCCGTTCAGGAACGTGAAGAGCGCGCCGGCCGCGCCCGCGAACGCGGCCGAGACGGTGAACGCGGCGATGCGCACGTAGTAGGAGGACAGCCCCAGCGACTCGGCGGCGACTTCGCTGCTCTTGACGGCGAGGAGGGCGCGTCCCCACGCCGAGCGGCGGAGATTGGCGGTGAGCCAGAGGGCCAGCGCCGCCGCGAGCATGACGGTCCAGTAGTGGGTGCGGAGCGCGGGCTTGGGGATGTTGAAGATGCCGCCCGGCCCGCCCGTCACCGAGCCCCACTCGATGAGGACGCCCTCGACGATCAGGCCGAAGGCGATGGTGACCATGGCGAGATAGGGCCCGGAGACGCGGAGCGCGGCCGCGGCGACCGCCGCGCCGACGATCGAGGTGACGACGATGGCCGCGACGATGGCCGACCACTCGCCCATCCCCGCGCGGGTGACGCAGAGTGCGGCCGTGTAAGCGCCGAAGGCGTAGAGTCCCGCGTGGCCGAGCGACGTCTGGCCGGTGAAGCCCACCAGCACGTTAAGCCCGGCCGTCACGATCGTCAGGAGCCCCACCGAGATCGCGACGTACAGGTAGTAGGTGTTCGAGGTGATGAGCGGGATCGCCGCGGCGCCCGCGGCGAGGAGCGTCCAGCCGAGCTTGTCGATCACACGCGCCTCGAGGGCTTCTCGCCCAGCAGCCCCCAGGGCCTCACGACCAGCACGAGGATGACCAGGGCGAATCCCACGATCTCGCGGGCCCGCGTGGAGATATAGCCGGCAGTGAATGCCTCGACGAGCCCGTATCCGAGGCCCGCGATGACGATGCCGGGCGCGGAGGTGAGCCCGCCGATGATGGCGACGGCGAAGGCCTTGAGGCCGATGATGGTGCCCATCTGCGGCGCCACGTTCAGGAGCGGCGCCAGGAGGACTCCGGCCACGCCGGCCAGGATGGCCGAGAGCGCATAGGAGGTCATCACGGCGCGGGGAATGTTGATGCCCATGAGCCCTGCCGCCTCCGGGTTCCACGCCACGGCCTTGAGCTGCTTGCCGTAGGACGTCCGGTGGTAGAAAAGCTGGACGAGCCCCATCAGCGTGAGCCCGATCACCGGGACCAGAAGTTCTTGGGGATAGAAGCCGGCCGAGCCCACGATGATCGGCTTGTGCATGAGCGGCGAGGGGAAGGCGCGCGCGTCCTTGCCGAAGGTCAGCTGCGCCACGTTTTCGGCGATGATACCGACGGCGATGGTGGCGAGCAGCCAGGCGGGCGAGGCGCGGAGAAAGAAAGGGCGGACGGCGATGCGCTCGACGAAGGTGCCGTAGCAGGCGAGCGCGGCCAGCGTGATCACGAGGGCGAGAGGGAAGGGCCAGCCCAGCGCCACGAAGACGGTGTAGGCGACCACCGCGCCCGCCATCACGGCATGGCCCTGGGAGAAGTTCATGGTCCGGCTCGTCGCCCAGGTGATGTGGTACCCGAGGGCGACCAGCCCATACATGCTGCCCAGGGCCAGGCCGGTGACGACGAGCTGGACGTACAACTTACTTCATGTTGACCGGGACGATCTTGCCGCCCTTCCAGACGACCATAACGTAGTCTTCATCGGTCAGCGCGTCGTGCTGCTCGGGCGTGAAGGGCCGCTTGTAGGTCTTGATGAGCCCCTTGTGCTCGCCTTTGAGGGTCTCGAGAGTCCCGCGCACCTTCGTGCCATCGGTGGATCCGGCCTGTTCGATGGCGAGCGCAACGAGGTGAAGGCCGTCGTAGGCGTTCGCCGTGCCTACCGGCGCGATGATGTCGCCGGGCTCCTTCACCCCGTACTTCTCGCGCAGCATCTTGAGCACGTACTGGCCGCGCTCGTTCTGCCTGCCGAAGAACGTGTACGTCTGGAGGAACGTGACGCCTTCCGAGAGATCGCCGGTCAGCTCGGCGAAGCGGCCGCCCGAGATGCCCCAGTGCGAGATCATGGCCGTGTTCCAGCCGAGCTTGGCCTTGGAGCGCAGGACCTGCGCCCCCTCGGGCGCGTTGGCCACCAGCACGATGTGGTCGGCGCCGGCGTTCTTGAGGCGGAGGAGCTGCGGGCTCATGTCGGGATCGTTCCAGTTGAAGCGCTCGACGCCGACCGCCTTGATGCCTCTCTCGCCGAACCACTTGGTCAGCCCCGTCTCGTTGGACTGCCCCCAGGGCGTGTTCTCCAGGAGGAGTCCCGGCTTGCCCTTCTTCAGCACCTCGATCGCGTAGCGCGACAGGAAGCGGTCGACGTAGTCGTCGTTGGCCGAGACACGAAAGACGTAGTTCGGCGTCTGCCCGTTGCGCGTGATGTTGGTGCCGGCGGCCCAGGCGCCCATGTACGGCGTCTTGAGCTCCTGCCAGACGGGCACCTGCGCGAGCGCCACGGTGGTGTGCAGGCCGCCGAAGACCGCCGCGACCTTTTCCCGCTCGACCAGCTCGCGCGCGATGGTGACGCCCTTCTGCGGGTTGCCTTCGTCGTCGCGAACGGCCAGCTCGAGCCTGCGCCCGCCGAGCACGCCGCCCCTGGCGTTGATCTCGTCGATGGCGATCTGGAGCCCGCGCTTGATCGCCTCACCCGAGGCGGCCGAGCCGCCGGAGACCGCGGCTGACAGCCCGATCTTGACGGGTTCCTTCGATTGCGCGCGTGCGGGGCCGGGAGCGCCGAGCGCGACAGCCAGCACGATGGAGAAAATCACCGAGACGCTTCGCATCGTGAACCTCCTTGGCGGGTCGAGACCCGCGCGGAATCTTGTCCAAGGCTGTGCCCGGCTGTTCCACGACGGCACTGGCGCGGCAGGGGCTTTACCTAGGTACCACGAAACCTCGGGGAAGGAAACGGCAGGGCGATGTCGCGGGTTCCCGTTGCCGCTCAGGGCTTGGGCGGGGCGATGCCGTAGGTCTTGAGCTTGCGGTAGAGATGACTGCGCTCGATGCCGAGCTTCTCCGCCGTGCGGGTCATGTTCCACTCGTGGGCGCGCAGCTCGCCCAGTATGTAGGCACGCTCGAAGGCGTCGCGGGCGTCCTTGAGCTTCCGGTCGCGCAGCGGGTCTCCGCCGGCCTCCGCTTCTTCGCGGGTGCGGAGAGGGGGAGGGAGGTCCTCGGGACCGATGACGTCGCGGGGGGCCATGATGACCAGCCTCTCGACCATGTTTCGAAGCTCGCGCACGTTGCCCGGCCAGTCGTAGGTGAGGAAGTAGGCGAGCGCCTCGGTGGCGATGGTTTTCGGGCGCCGCCCGTTCTCGGCGGAGAAGAGCGCGATGAAGTGCTCCACCAGCGCCGGGATATCCTCCCTGCGCTTGCGGAGGGGCGGCACCTCGATCGGGATGACGTTGAGCCGGTAAAAGAGGTCCTCGCGGAAGCGCCCCGCGCCGATCTGCTCCTGGAGGTTCTGGTTCGAAGCGGTGATGACGCGGACCTCCACCCGGATCGTCTCCTTGCCGCCGACCCGCTCGAACGCCTGCTCCTCCAGGACGCGTAGCACCTTGGCCTGGGTCTTGACGCTCATGTCCCCGATCTCGTCGAGGAAGAGCGTGCCGCCGTCCGCCAGCTCGAACTTGCCCCGGCGGCGCGCCACGGCGCCGGTGAAGGCACCCCGCTCGTGGCCGAATAGCTCGGACTCGATCAGCTCCTCCGGCACGGCGGCGCAATTGACTTCGACGAAGGGCCCCTCGGCACGGGCGGAGCGGGCGTGGATGGCCCGCGCGACCAGCTCCTTGCCGGAGCCGCTCTCGCCGTGGATGAGGACGCGCCCTGTCGTCGGCGCCGCGACCGCGATCTGCTGGCGCAGCTCCTCGATGACGACGCTCTTGCCGACGATCTCCTGGCCCCGCTCGACGCGCTCCCGCAACTGGCGGTGCTGTTGCTCGAGGCGGGCATGCTCGAGCGTACGCTCCACCACGAGGAGCGTCTTCTCGAGGGAGAGCGGCTTCTCGATGAAGTCGTACGCGCCGAGCTTGGTCGCCTTGACGGCGGTCTCGATGGTGCCATGACCCGAGATCATCACCACGGCCGTCTCCGGCCGCCGCTGCTTGATCTCGGCCAGCGCCTCGAGGCCGTCCATGCCGGGCATCCAGATGTCGAGGAAGACCAGATCCGGCGCGTCGTCAGCCAGGCGCGCCAGCGCTTCCTGGGCGGAGCCCACGGCCGTAACTCGGTAACCCTCGTCCTCGAGCACACCCCTTAGAGACGTCTGGATGGCGCGCTCGTCGTCCACGATCAGGATGTGGTCGCCGGCCATCTAGCCCGCCCTCGCTGTCGTTGCGGGCTCGACCGGGGCGACCGTCAGGCGGCCCACCGGCAGCTCGACCACGAAGCGCGTGCCCTGGAGCACGGCGTCCTCGACCCAGATGGTGCCGCCGTGGTCGGTGACGATCTGATGCACGATGGGCAGGCCCAGGCCCGTGCCGCCGGCCTTGGTCGAGAAATACGGCAGGAAGAGCCGCTCCTTGTCCTCGGCCGGGATTCCAGGGCCGTCATCGGCAACGACGATGCGCGCGCGCCGGCTCTCCGGCAGCCAGGTGGTCTCGACCGTGACGGCGCCTGCACCGCCCACCGCCTCGACCGCGTTGTCGACGAGGTTCAGGACCGCGCGCTTGATCTGGTCCGGGTCGACCTCGACAGGCGGCATGTCGGGCGAGAACGACGCCTTGATGGCGAGTCCGGGATGGGACTCGCGATAGAGGACGACCACGCCCTCCAGCAGGCGCCCGAGATCCGTGGCGCGGGGCTGGAGCGCCGGCATCCGGGCGAAGCGCGAGAACTCGTCCACCAGCTGCTTGAGCCCCTCGACCTCCTGCACGATGGTGGCCGTGGCCTCTTCGAGCAGCTGCTTTTCCTCCGGGCTCCGGTCCGTGGACAGCCGGCGCCGGAGGCGCTGGGCCGAGAGCTGGATCGGCGTCAGCGGGTTCTTGATCTCGTGCGCGATGCGCTGTGCGACCTCGCGCCAGGCCGCCAGGCGCTGGGCCTTGAGGAGCTCGGTCAGGTCGTCGAAGACGAGCACCATGCCCAGGTAGGCGCCCTCGGGCCCCTTGAGGGCCGTCGCGGAGGCCAGCAGCGTGACCGCGTGGCCCTCGCGGCGGAGGTGCACCTCGCGCTCGAGCGCGCCCTCGCGCAGGCGGTCCATGCGGTTGATCAGTGCTGCGAGCTCGGAGTGCATGGGCGGTCGCAGCAGGGCCGAGGCGGGCTGGCCCTGGGACGAGGCAGCCGGTACGCCCAGCATGCGCTCGGCGGCGCCGTTGATGGTCGTGATGCGGCCGGCCGGGTCGAGCGAGAGCACGCCCGTGGCGACCGCCTCGAGGACGGTCTCGGTATAGCGGCGCCGCTGCTCGACCTCCTCGTGCTTGGCCTGGAGGTCGCGGTAGGTGTGCTCGAGCTTGGTCTGCGAGGAGGCGAGGTCGCTCGTCATCCGGTTGAAGGAGTCCACGAGGACGCCGATCTCGTCGTCCGCGCGGACCAGGACCTTGTAGTTCAGGTTGCCCGCGGCGACCGCCCGTGTGCCCTCCGCGAGCATCTGGACGGGCTCCGTGATGCCGCGCGCGAGGTAGAGGCCGAACCACGTCGCCGAGAAGACGATGACGAGGGTCATCAGGAGAAAGAGCAGGATGTAGATGCCCTTGAGCGGCCGCTTGAGAAGCCGAAGCTGCTTGTACTCCTGGAAGGACTGGCCGATGCCCCGCAGGCGGGACTCGAGCCGCTGCGTCACGTAGCTGCCGACGACGAGCGCGCCCAGGACGGCGCGATCGCCGCTCCTGATGGGCACGATGGCCTGGATCATATCGCCGTGGTCGAGCTCGTGGACCGTCGTCACTTCCCGCCCGGCGAGCCCCTGTCGCACCTGCTCCTTGTTCACCGATTTCGTCGGCACGGCGATGCCGATCGTCATATCCCTGGCGTGCACGATCAGGTGGCCGCCGCGGTTGAAGATCGTGATGGCGGCGAGCCCGAGCCGCCGCTGCTGGTCGTTGAGGTACGTCTGCAGCACCGCGCGCTGGCTCGGGAGCATGAAACCCTCGCGCGCGAGCACGTCCGCCGTGTAGCGCGCGTGGCGCAGGGCCATGTCCTGCTGGCTCTGGTAGTACGTCTGCGCGATCTCGAGAGCCTGGTCGAGCGGCCGCTCCACCTGCGGCTTGAACCAGCCCTCGATCGACGTGTTGATGAAGTTCGACGCGATGATGAAAATGAGGATGGCGGGTGTCAGCGCCAGCGACAGGAAGGCGAGGACGAGCTTGGCCTTGAACCGGGCGCCCAGGACCTTCTGCCGCCGCTCGAAGGCGAGCTTGACCAGGTTGCGGAAGAGCAGGACCACGAGCAGCAGGAAGACGATCAGGTTCAGGTTGAAGAGCGCGAACACGGCCAGGTTGGAGGCGAGGGGGACCTGGGGCGTATGGAGCCAGACCTTGAACCCCCACCAGGCCACGGCCAGGAGGGCGAGCCCGCCGGACACGATGAGCAGGTTGCGCCGGTAGTGGCTACGCTGCTCGGCCGGGGTGTCGATCAACGGGCTCACTGGCGTCTCGTGGGCGTGAGCAGCGGCGACTGGACCCAGTCCGATTCGGCCGCCTCTCCGCTGAAGCGGGCGATCCACGAGTTGACACCATTGAGCGAGACGTCGGCGCGGATCCGGATGAAGTAGAGCTCCCGCGAGTCGAGGGCGGTGTCCGGGGCAAGCTTGCCGGCGCGGAGCTCCGAGACTACGCGCTGGGCCTCGCGGAACTGCTTGGTCATGAAGGGCTCGCGCTCCTCGCCGCCGAGCGACACGACCTTGTACTCCTTGGTCGCTGCGTTGTACGTCACTTGGCGCTCGATCGTGCGCGATTGCAGGAGCCGATTGCGGAAGCGCTGCTGCCAGAGCTCCACCACGAAGCGCACGTGCACGGGCACGCCGCTGTGCAGGCTCTCGCTGAGGGTGGATGGCACGGCGCCCAGGAGCACGCCCTGGACCGTGATGTCGAAGTCGTTGAGAAAGATGGAGAGGTTGCTGATGCGGAGCTCGCTCTCCGCCCGAGCGGTCGAGGCCGGGAGGCAAACCAAGAGCAGGGCGACCAGGGCGATCACCCAGGGGTTGGCCTGGTGGCTCACGACTGGAAGTCTACGCACGGACACGTCATTATAGCGTCCCTAGGCCGCCGATAAGGGGCCATCTGCTTCGTTGGCGCCCTCGCCCGCAGGCTCAACGTACAGGGAGTACGCCTCGCCCGCGGCCTTCGGGCGCCGCCTCGCAGCTGACCCCTTCTCGGCGCCCTGGGGCGTTTGGAGGTTCTTGAGCGGCTGGGGGCTGTGGCGGCTGCGTGAAGCGGCTGCTAGAGCACGGGGATGCCGGGCTGGGAAGAGAGGCCGCCGCCCGGCACGAGCCGCTCGAGGCGGTCTGCGAGGCCGCCGGCGGGCTGGGCCTGCGGCCGCGCGGCCCGATGGCGCCGCTCCGCCGCGAGGGCTTCCTTCACGGCGGCGATCAGCTTGTGGTTGAGCGCGTGTCCCGCGTTCTTGGCCGTGATGTGACCCTTGAGCGGGCGGCCCAGGAGCCAGAGGTCTCCCACTAGGTCGAGCATCTTGTGCCGGACGAACTCATCTTCGAAGCGAAGGCTGTCGTTGAGCACCGAGCGCTTGCCGACCACGACGGCATTGTCGAGGGAGCCGCCGCGCGCCAGGCCGTTCTCCCGCATGGCCGCCACGTCCTTCAAGAAGCCGTAGGTCCGGGCCGGGGCCAGCTCGTCCACGAAGACACTCTCGCTCACATCGAGGGTGACGACCTGGCAGCCCACAACGGGATGCGGGTTGTCGAGCGTGTAGGTGATGCGGAAGACGTCGGAAGGGACGATCTCGATCCAGCGGTTGCCGTCCCCGACGCGCACGGGCTCGCGGACGCTGACCGCGCGGCGTGGAACGGGCAGCGTGACGGCGCCCGCCGAGTAGAGCAGGTCCACGAAGGGCTTGGCGCTGCCGTCGAGGGCGGGGACCTCCCCGGCGCTGACATCGGCTACGAAGTTGTCGATGCCAAGCGCTGCAGCGGCCGCCATCAGGTGCTCGACGGTGCGCACCCGCACGCCGAAGGCGCCGAGTGTGGTCGCCGCACGACCGTCCACGACATGCTCGATGTCGGCCGGGACCAGGGTCCCGTCGGCCGCGCGGAAGAGAATGCCCGTGTCGGCGGCGGCGGGGGACAGCGTGAGCTTGACCGGCTCGCCGGAATGAAGCCCAATACCTTCTACCGAAACCTGCCGCCTGATGGTCCGCTGGTAGCCCATCCGGGAGTGCAAATATAGCAAGTGGGGTGCCAGCTAGGTCAACATTGCATAACTAGAAGATTTATATGCCTATTCCCTAGCGTTAAGAGGTATCGAGTCCAGGGTTGGGTGACTAGAGGACACACCCCTGAAGCCCATCTGTCTCATTTTGACTACGCGCCTTGGCCGACCTCCCGTTCAACCATGACACGGGCTTCCGACTCGGCTCCAACTTCGAGCACGGCGGCGCCCTCGGCGCGGATCCTGCGAACGGACTCGCGGGAGATGTGGCGGGCCGTGTCACGGTCTTCCCCGTGGAGGCGGCAGTACAGGCGCAGCGGCTCGCCGCCAGCGGCGGTAGCATCGAGAGCGAAGATGGTGAATTCGACCCGCCGGGGGACGAAGCCTTCGACATCCAGGACGTACAGGCACTCGTTGAGCCAATTCACGAGGAGCGTCTCGGGCACGGTGCCGTGGGCGCGGACCTCCCGCGCGTCGCGCTCCTCGACCGAGGCCGGATCCGCCAGGAGGGCGAAAACGCCGAGAGCGACCTGCGCGAACGCCTCCGCCAAGGTCGCGCCGCGGCCGACCACGCCCCTGACGCCGCCGGTCTCGACATAGGCGAAGCCTGGGCTCAGGGGTCGCCTCCGCCGAGATCGCCGTAGCGCATCTGTAGGATAGCCAGCCCCACAGGCCCCGCGGTCTCGGTCCGGAGGATGCGGGGACCCAGGCCCCCGATGATGGCGCCCGAAGCACGGAGGGCGTCGGCCTCGGCCCTCTCGAGCCCGCCCTCGGGCCCGACCACGACCGTGGCGCCGCTCACGGGCTGCGGCGGCAACTGTGGGCCGAGGGGCTCGCGCGCGTCTTCCCAGAGGCAGACAAGCAGCTCACCGGTCTCGCGGGCCTCGATCCACTCGGCCAGGCGCTGGGGCGGCGTCACTTCAGTAACGACCGCGCGGCCGCTCTGCTTGGCGGCTTCCTTTGCCACTCGCTGCCAGCGGGAGAGGCGCGGCCCGGGGCGCCCCAGGTCGACCCGCACCACGCAGCGCGCGGTCATGAGCGGCACCACGCGCGCGGCGCCGAGCTCGGTCGCCATGCGGATGATGCCCTCCATCTTGTCGCCCTTGGGGATGCTCTGCGCCAGCGTCAGGTGCAGGGGGGATTCGCTCCGGAGCGCGGCGCGCGCGAGGAGGGCACCCTGGGCGAGGCGGGCGCCAACGCGCTCGAGCCGCACCGTCAGCAGGTTGCCCATGCCATCGAAAGCCTCGACGGTGTCGCCCGGGCCCAGGCGCAGCACGCGCGTCAGGTGCCGCGTCTCCTCGGCGTCGAAGGTGACGCGCTCCCCGGCGATACCCTCGGGGCGGATGAGAAAGCGCGTCACGCGGGGGCCGCCAGGAGCAGCGAGGCCCAGCCCTCGATCACGAGGCGCCCGAGCAGCCCGAAGCCCGCCGGCTCGAGCGCCGCGATCACGTCCTTGTCCTCGTGTTCGAGGATGCCGCCTAGGATCAACGTGCCGCCCGGCGCCGCCAGCCGGCGATAGTGCGGGGCGAGCGCCAGATGGGTGTGGGTGAGGAGATTGGCGAGGACGAGCGGGAAGGGCGGGACGTCGCGGAGCGACTCGGGCCCTGTCATGAAGAACTCGATGCGCCCGGCGCAGCCGTTGCGGGCGGCGTTGACCCGCGCGGCCGCGATGGCGTCCGGATCCACGTCGAGAGCCACGACGAGGCCGGCACCCAGCTTGGCGGCGGCGACGGCGAGGATGCCCGTGCCGGTGCCGATGTCGAGGACCCGGTCGTGCCGCCTGTCGGCGATGGCGTCGTCGAGAAACGCCAGGCAGCCCTCGGTGCTGCCATGGTGTCCCGTGCCGAAGGCGCGCCCCGGCTCGATCACGACGGCGACTCGACCCGGTCCTTCGGCCGTTTCCCACGGCGGCTTGACCCAGAGTCTCCGCCCAACGGCCAGCGGTGGAAAGGATTGCTGCCACGCGCTGGCCCAGGCCTCCTCGAGGAGCGGCGCGATCGCCACATCGCCCGGCGCCGTCGGGAAGCCCAAGGCGCTTAGGCAGGCCGAATACTCCCGCACGGAGCCGACGAGGGCGGTTGACGAGGCGCTGTCAGCGAAGAAGGCGCGAAGCCGGGCCGGGAAGCTGGGGCCCTCCTCCTCCACCACGCCCAGGGCGCCCTGTTCCCAGAGGAAGTTGGTCAGCCCTTCGGAGGTTTCGGGAGAGGTCGGGACGGTGATCTGCCAGAAGGCCATCAACTGCCGAAGAGCTTCTTCATCCGTTCGATGAAAGAAGCGAGCAGCGGGCCCGAGGACGCCTTCGATGCCTCGCGGAGTTCTTCGAGGAGTTCCCGCTCCCGCTGAGAGAGCTTCTTCGGCACCTCGATAACCACCTCGTAGACCGCTTGACCGTAGCCCCGCCCCCTGAGGTGCGGCATCCCCTTGCCCTTGAGCGTCAAGCGCTGCCCCGGCTGGGTGCCGGGTGGCACCGTCAGCCGCGTCTTGCCGTTGAGCACGGGCACGTCCACCTCGTCGCCAAGACAGACCTGGGGATAGGTCAGCGGCAGCGCGCAGACGAGGTCGGCGCCCTGTCGCACGAAGATCTCGTGCGGCCGGATCTGGACCAGCACGTAAAGGTCGCCGGGGGGGCCGCCGTGGAGGCCGCCCTCTCCCTCGCCCGAGAGGCGCAGCTGGTTGCCGTCCTCGATCCCCGCGGGGATCGTCACCGTGAGCAGCCGCTCGCGCGGCACGCGGCCCGAGCCGCGGCAGCCCGCGCAGGGGTGACGATTGACACGCCCCTCACCTCCACAGGACGGGCACGGGCGCGCGACGGTCAAGAAGCCCTGGGAGAAGCGGACTTGGCCTTGACCCCGGCAGGTCCCGCAGGTCTCGGGCGTCGTGCCGTGCTCCTGGCCTGCGCCGCGGCAGGCCTCGCAGGTCTCGTGGCGGGGAATCTGGAGCTTGGTCTCGAGCCCCTGTGCGGCCTCCTCGAGCGAGATCTCGAGCCGGTACTGGAGGTCGTCGCCGCGCCGCGCGCGCGCGCGGCGCGATCCGCCTCCGCCGCCGAAGAACCCCTCGAAGAGGTCCTCGATGATGGTGCCGAAGCCGACGTCGCCGGGGCCGCCGCCCGGCCCCGGGGCTGTGCCGAAGCGGTCGTAGTGCGCGCGCTTGTCCGGGTCGGAGAGCACGGAGTACGCCTCGCTGATCTCCTTGAAGCGCTCCTCGGCTCGCGCGTCCCCGGGGTTCGTGTCAGGGTGGTGCTGGCGGGCGAGGGTACGGTAGGCCTTCTTGAGCTCGGCGTCACCGGCGTCCCGGCCGACGCCGAGGACCGAGTAGTAGTCCTTGGACGCCACGCTAGGACGGATCGGGGCTCGAGGCCACGGTGACCATGGCCGGGCGGAGAACGCGCCCATTGAGGAGATAGCCGCGCGCCGTCTCGTCCACCACCGTGCCTTCGGGCTGGCTCTGGGTGGGCACGCGCGCGATGGCCTCGTGCCGCTCGGGGTCGAAGGGCTGGCCGACGGACGTGAAGGACGTCACGCCGAACTTCTCCAGCACGCGCAGGAGCTCCCGCTGGATCAGCTCCACCCCGGCCGTGACTGCCGCCGCCGCGGCCTCGCCGCGGGCCGCCTGGAGCGCCCGCTCGAAATTGTCGAGGACCGGCAGGAGCTCGCGCAGCAGCGACTCGTTGGCGTAGCGCGTGTACTCCTCGCGCTCGCGGGCGGCGCGCTTGCGGGCGTTGTCGAATTCAGCGGCAGCCCGGAGGTAGCGGTCGCGGTGCTCCTCGACCTCGAGCGTTTTGGCTTCGAGGGCCTCGCGGAGCCGCCGCATCTCCTCCTCGGGCTCGAGCGCCGGCGCGTCGCCGTCAGGGTCCAGGATGTCGTCGCTCATGACACGAGAAAGTATAGCAGACGAGGGCCGGTTGGCCCGCGGGGCGATCAGGATGGAAGGTACAGCTCTCTCTGCACCCGCGACAGCGAGTCGGAGACGAGCCGCGCGGTTTCGTCCACGATGGAGATGACGTCGCCGTAGGCCATGCGCCGCGGCCCGACCACGCCCAGCACCCCCAGCACCTGTCCGCGGTACGTGTACGTGGAGGTGATGAGGCTGCACTCGCGCATCTCCTCGACGGGGTTTTCCCCACCGATCAGCACCTGCACACCCCGCTCCTCGGCCATGCGCGTCAGAAGATCCACGAGGCGCGCCTTGTCCTCGAAGGCCTTGAGCAGTCCGCGCATGGTGCCGACGTCGCTGAAGTCGGGGTGGTCGAGCACGTTGATGGCGCCGCTGATGTAGAGGTTGCGGTCGCGCAGCAACCCGGCGATCTGGTCGAGGACGCCGCGGCTCCGGGTCCAGAGCGGGTCGAGCGGGTCGGTCGGGCGCTCAATGTCGTCGAGGACGGCCTGGAAGGTCTTGCCGCGGTAGCGCCGCGTCAGGGTCCGGCCGATCTCCCGCAGCTCCTCGACGCCGGGGCGGGGCAGCGGCGTGATGGCGCGCACCGTGACCCAGCCCGTGTCCGTGACGACCACGGCCAGCGCACGGTCTTCGCCCAGGCCGACCAGCTCGATCCGGTCCACCGCGGTGCGGCGGAGCGGCGGGGCGAGCAGCATCCCGGTCATGTGCGTGCCGTCCGAGAGGCGCGTTGGTGTCTCCGACATGAGCCGCTCGCCCGCGTCCACCGACGGGGCGGCGGCCTCCGCGGTCTTGGCGGCGGCCGGGGCGGTCTTCCACGGCACCTCCCCCAGGGCGCTGACGTAGAAGCGGTAGGCCTTGTCCGTCGGCACGCGCCCGGCCGACGTGTGAGGGTGAGTGAGGAAACCCTGCTCCTCGAGGTCGGCCATGGTGTTGCGGATTGTCGCCGGCGACAGCCCCCGGACGTGACGGCGCGAGACGGAGCGCGACCCCACTGGCTGAGCGGTCTCCACGTATTCCGCGATGACAGCCAGGAGCACCTGGCGCAGGCGCTGGTCGAGAACGGGAGAAGCCATGGTAGCCGTATCGTACCTGATTAAAGCAGCTCGATGAAGAGCGCGTCCGAGAGGAGAAAACCCTCCTCGGTGAGACAGACGCGCCCATCCCGCGGGATGAGGAGCCCACGCTCCCGCCACGCCGTGAGTGCGGCGTGGAGCCGCGCCGGTCCCAGCGCCGCGCGCTCCTCGAGCCACGCGGCCGGCACCCCGTCGCCGAGCCGCAGGCCCAGAATCAGGCGCTCGGCCAGGCGCTGTCGCGACGTCAGCGTCTCGTGCGTGCCGACGGGCGGCTCGCCGGCCGCGACCATGGTGCCGTAGCGCTCGACTGGCTTGACGTTGCCGTAGCGCACGTCGCCGAGGAACCCGCAGGCGCCCGGGCCCAGACCCAGGTACTCCCCGGCATGCCAGTAGATCTGGTTGTGCGTCGAGCGGTGCCCCGGGCGCGCGTAGTTGGAGACCTCGTAGTGCTCGAAGCCCGCTTCCGCCGCGAGCCGGCAGAGCCGCGTGTACTGCGCGGTCACCGTCTCTTCCGGCGGCAGGACTATTGGAGCTTCGCTCGCCTCGGACGGCGGGGCCCCAGCCCCGCGACGTCCTGCAGCTCGCCCTGCTGGAGTTCGGGCAGCTCCGGAGTGCCAGAGGCTGCCTTCGTCGAGTGTCAGGGCGTAAGCCGAGACGTGATCAGGCCCCCAGCCGAACGCGCCCTTGACCGTCTCCTCCCAGGTCGCGAGGTCGAGTGTCGGCAGGCCGTAGATGAGATCGACGCTGACGTCCTCGAAGCCGGCGGCGCGGGCGGCGTCGAAGGCCTCGCGCGCCTGGGCGGCCGTGTGGAGCCGGTCCAGCACCGGCAGGACGCGGTCGTCCAGGCTCTGAACGCCCAGGCTGATGCGCGTGACACCCGCACGGCGATAGCCCGATAACCGCCCGAGGCTTACGCTCTCGGGATTGCACTCCACGGTGATCTCGGCGCCGGCCTCGATGCCGAAGCGCGCCCGGAGGCGCTCGAGGATCTCCGCCATCGCCTCGGCCGGCAGCAGCGAAGGCGTGCCGCCGCCGAGGAAGACGCTGCGAAGGTCGACGGCGCCGGCCCACGGGGCGCGGGCGACGAGGTCCATCTCGCCCAGGAGGGCCGGGAGGAAGCGCGCGACGGCGCCGGGCGATTCCGGCGCGGTGTTGAATGAGCAGTAGCCGCAGCGCTTAGTGCAGAACGGCACATGGAGATACGCCCCGATGGAGCGGGCCCGCGGCGCCCACGAGGCGAGGGTCGTCATCACTGCCTCGTTCCCACCCCAGGCTGCTCAAAGAGGTCCAGATGCGAGGCGGCGCCCGAAGATCGCACGCGAGGCGTACTCCCTGTACGTTGAGCGTGCGATCGAGGGCGCCCCAACAGACTTTCTGCTAAATGGCGCAGATGGGCCTCTTTCAGCAGCCGCGCTAAGGCAGCCAGTTGCCCAGGCGGCCCCAGCGCGGCCAGTGGCTCTCCCCGTTCCACGACCAGTAGATCAGGAAGGCCTTGCCCCGGATCTTCTCGCGACGGACGAACCCCCAGTAGCGGCTGTCCTGCGAGTTGTCCCGGTTGTCGCCCATGACGAAGTACGAGCCGGGCGGCACCACGAGCGGGCTGCAGCCGTAGAGGTAGCCGCAGTGGCCCGATGGGACGGCGGGGATCGAGCCGGGGCGCAGGTAGGGCTCCTCGATCGGCCGGCCGTTGAGCATGACGCGATTGTCCTGCACCTGCACCGTGTCGCCGCCGACGGCGATGACGCGCTTGATGAAGTCGCGGCTCTCGTCGTTGGGGTACTTGAACACGACAATGTCGCCGCGCTCCGGCTTGCGGAAGCCCGGCAGGTGGATATCCGTGAACGGCAGCTCGGCGCCGTAGAGGAACTTGTTGACGAGGATGTAGTCGCCCACGAGCAGGGTGTCCATCATGGAGCCCGACGGGATGGTGAAGGCCTGCACCCCGGCCTGGCGGATCACGAGCGCCAGCATCACGGCGATGAAGATGGCCTCGGCGTACTCGCGGACGAGCGACTTGCGGCGCGCGGGCGTCGCGGCCCCGACGGTCGCGGACGCTTCGGGTTCGGTCTCGGTGGGGCTCATCCGGCGCTCAGCTCTTGAGGACCGACAGGAACGCTTCCTGCGGTACCTCTACCTTGCCGACCTGCTTCATGCGTTTCTTGCCCTCCTTTTGTTTCTCGAGCAGCTTCCGCTTTCGCGTGATGTCGCCGCCGTAGCACTTGGCGGTGACGTTCTTGCCCATGGCCTTGACGGTCTCGCGGGCGATGACCCGGCTGCCGATGGCCGCCTGAATGGCGACCTCGTAGAGCTGCCGTGGAATGACGCCGCGAAGCTTCTCGGTCAGCGCCTTGCCCTTCTCGTAGGCCTTGTCGCGGTGTGCGATGACGCTCAGCGCGTCCACGGGGTCACCGTTGAGCAGGATGTCGAGCTTGACCATGTCCGACTCGCGGAACTCGAGGAAATCGTAGTCGAACGACGCATAGCCCTTCGAGATGGACTTCAACTTGTCGTAAAAGTCGACCACGATCTCGGAGAGCGGAAAGTCAAACTGGATGTGGCAGCGCTTGCCCAGGTACTCGAGCGACTTGTGCTCGCCACGCTTGTCCTGAGCCAGCTTGTAAATCTCGCTCATGAACTCCGTCGGCACGAAGATGGAGCCGCGGACGTAAGGCTCCTCGATCCGCTCGATCTTGTCCACCGCCGGCAGCTTGGACGGGTTGTCGATCTCGATGGTCTCACCCTGCATCGTCACCACGCGGAAGCGCACGCTCGGGGCCGTGACGATCAGCGAGAGGTTGAACTCGCGCTCGAGTCGCTCCTGGACAATCTCGAGGTGGAGCATGCCGAGGAACCCGCAGCGGAAGCCGTAGCCCAGCGCGAGCGAGGTCTCGGGCTCGAAGTTGAAGGCGGAGTCGTTGAGGCGGAGCTTCTCGAGGGCGTCCCGCAGCCCCTCGTAGTCGGTGTCCTCGATCGGGTAGAGTCCGGCGAAGACCATGGGCTTGGCGTCGCGGTAGCCCGGACACGGCGCGGACGTTGGACTCAGCGCGTCTGTAATCGTCTCGCCCATCTTCGCGTCGGCGACGCGCTTGATGGAGGCGGTGAGAAAGCCCACCTGGCCGGCGCTGAGCTCGTCCACCGGACGCATGTCGGGCGCGAAGACGCCGACCTGCTGGACCTCGCAGACCTTGCCGTTCGACATGAGCAGGACGCGCATCCCCGCCCGCACGCGTCCGTCGATCAGGCGGATGTACACGACGACACCCTGGTAGGAGTCGTAGAAGGAGTCGAAGACGAGCGCCTTGAGCGGCGCCTCCGCGTCTCCCTTGGGCGGCGGGATGCGGCTGACGATGGCTTCCAGCACCTCGGGCACGCCCGTGCCGTGCTTGGCCGAGATCGTGAGCGCCGCGTCGCCGTCGAGCCCCAGGATTTCGGTGATCTGCGCCCGCGTACCTGGGACGTCCGCCGCCGGCAGGTCGATCTTGTTGATGACCGGGATGATTTCGAGCCCGCCGTCCAGCGCGAGGTAGAAGTTGGCGAGAGTTTGGGCCTCGACGCCCTGGCCCGCGTCCACGATCAGGATCGCGCCCTCGCACGCGGCCAGCGAGCGCGACACCTCGTAGGAGAAGTCCACGTGGCCGGGCGTGTCGATGAGGTTGAGCGTGTACTCGTGGCCGTCCCGCGCGGTGTAGAGGAGGCGCACGGTGTGGGCCTTGATGGTGATCCCGCGCTCCTTCTCGAGGTCCATGGAATCGAGGACCTGGCCCACAGCCTTCTTGGCGTCCATGGTGCCGGTGAGCGACAGCAGGCGGTCCGCCAGGGTGGACTTGCCGTGGTCGATGTGGGCGACGATGGAGAAGTTGCGGATTCGGTCCGTGGTCATCTGCCTCAGGATATCACGCGCTAAACCGTGATGCGTCAGGGGCCTCGGCTCCCGCGCGAGGCCACGGTGGCGCCGTCCTCGAGCACGACGCCGGGTCCGACGTGGGCGTGCGAGCCGATGCGGACGTCCGCGCCGACGACGCAGTCGCGGAGCACGGCGCCGGCGCCCACCGAGACGCGTTCCCAGAGGACGGCGCCCTCGATTGTTGCCGCCGCTCCGATGACGCACGCCGGGCCCAGGACGGCGGACGGGCCCACGCGGCAGTCGTCCTCGAGCCGGCAGCCCGCGCCGACTACGACGGGCGCCGCGGCTGAGACGCGGGCGCCCAGTACCGCGTCGGCCGCAATCGAGCGCCGGTCGCCGCCCGCGGCCGCCGGGCCCACGTCCGTCGCCACGCGGCCCTCCAGCAGATCGAGCTGGGCCCGGCGATATTTTTCGGGGCTGCCGATGTCGATCCAGTAACCGGCGCCCACCCATCCGAAGAAGGGCAGGCCGTCGCCCAGGAGCCCCGGGAAGAACTCGCGCTCCATGGAAGCGACGCGACCGGGCGGGATCCGCCCCAGCAGGGCGCGGTCTAACACGTAGATCCCCGCGTTGACGGTGTCGACCGTGAGCGCATCCGCGCCCGGCTTCTCCACGAATCGGGTCACGCGCCCGTCTCGGACCGTTTCGACCAGGCCGTAGGGCCTGGGGTCCTCCACTCGCGTCAGCCAGATCGTCGCCCTGGCCCCGCGCTCGGCGTGGAAGCGGAGCATGGCGGAGAGATCGACGTCTGTCAGGACATCGCCGTTAAGGACGACGAGGAGGCCGCCCCCGGGGTCGCCAAGGAGGTCGACCGCGTTCCGGACGCCGCCCGCCGTTCCCAGCGGCTCCGCCTCGACGGCGTAGTCCAGCCTGACACCCCAGCGGGCGCCGTCGCCCATGGTCCGGCGGACCTCGTCCACGAGATAGGAGCACGACAGAACGGCGCGCTTGACCCCGTGCCGGCGCAGCAGGGCCAGCTGGTAGGCCAGGAACGGGATGTTGAGCAGCGGGACGACCGGCTTCGGGCGGGAGCTCGTCAGGGGGCGCAGGCGCGTGCCTTGGCCCCCGGCCAAGATGACGGCGGTTATGTGCCCGGAGTCCAGGGCTGCGCCTCGCTGATGAGCATCACCGGGATGCCGTCGCGGATCGGGTAGGCCTTCTGGCACCGCTGGCAGATGATGCGCGTCTCCTCGAAGATGAGGTTACCTTTGCAGGCCGGGCAGGCCAGGATGGCCCGCAGCTCCTCGTCGATCATCGTCCGGTCTCCTTCCTGAAGTGGTCCAAGGTCTGTACCAAACCGTCTCGGAGGGGCACGGCCGGACGCCAGCCGAGCACGCGCTCGGCGAGCTTCGGGGAGAGACAGCTGCGCCGCTGCTCGCCGGGTCGCGCCGGGGCGTGGACGGCGTCGACGCTCGATCCCGCGGCTTCGCTGAGTGCCGCGCAGATGGCGTTCACCGACGTCTCCACCCCGGTCCCGATGTTCACCGGTCCGGTGACCTCCGCGCGCTCGAGGGCCAGCAGGTTGGCCGCTGCCACGTCGTCCACGTGGACGAAGTCGCGCGTCTGGAGCCCGTCGCCGTTGATCACCAACGCCTCGCCGGCGAGGAGCCGGCTGCAGAAGATGGCCACGACCCCCGCCTCGCCGTGGGGGTTCTGGCGCGGGCCGTACACGTTGGCGTAGCGGAGAGAGATGCCGCTCATGCCCCAGATCGCGCCCCAGGCCTCGACGTACTGCTCCATCGCGACCTTCGTGATCCCGTAGGGCGACGCGGGCCGGGAGGGGTGCTCCTCGGGCGTGGGGATCACGTCAGTGTCGCCGTAGCCGGCGCCGCCGCTCGACGAGTAGATCATCCGACGCACGCCGAAGCGCCGGCAGCAGTCAACCAGGTTGAGGCCGCCCCCGATGTTGACCGACGCGTCGAACGCCGGATCGGCGACGGAGCGGCCGACGGAGGCCTGGGCGGCGAGGTGCGCCACCGCGTCGGGCCGCTCGGCCGCGAAGACCTCGCTGAGATGCTCGCTCCGGATGTCCAGCGCGTGGAAGGCCGCCTGCGGGGGGAGCCAGGCGCGGTTGCCCGTGGAGAGGTCGTCGACGATAGCCACCTTGTGCCCGGCGCGGATGAAGGCGTCCGCGACGTGTGAGCCGATGAAGCCCGCTCCCCCCGTGACGAGCACCTTCACGCGGGGTGCCCCAGCTTGCGGCACCACTCGAGCGTCTTCGCGAGCCCCTCGTCGAGTTCGACGGCCGGTTCCCAGCCGAGCAGCCGCCGCGCCCGGCCGATGTCGGGCTGGCGGACCTTCGGGTCGTCGGTCGGCAGCGAGCGATAGACGATTTCGCTCGTGGAGCCCGCGGCGCGGATGACGTGCTTCGCGAGCTCGAGGAGTGTCAGTTCTCGGGGGTTGCCGATGTTGACCGGGTCGTTGACGGACGCGTGCATGAGCCGCCAGATCCCCTCCACGAGGTCCGAGACGTAGGTGAAGGAGCGCGTCTGAGAGCCGTCGCCGAAGACGGTCAGCGGCTCGTTGCGCAGCGCCTGGCGGAGGAAGGTCGGCACCGCACGGCCGTCCGTGAGGCGCATGCGGCTGCCGTAGGTGTTGAAGATGCGGACGATGCGCGTGTCGAGCCCGTGGACGCGGTGGTAGGCCATCGTCATGGCCTCGGCGAAGCGCTTCGCCTCGTCGTAGACGCCGCGCGGCCCCACGGGGTTGACGTTGCCCCAGTAGTCCTCTCGCTGCGGGTGCACCAGCGGGTCGCCGTAGACCTCCGACGTCGAGGCGAGGAGGAACTTGGCGCGGCGGGCCTTCGCGAGCCCGAGGGCCCGGTGGGTGCCGAGCGAGCCGACCTTGAGGGTCTGGATGGGCAGCTCGAGGTAATCGATCGGCGAGGCGGGGCTCGCGAAGTGGAGCACGTAGTCGACGACGCCCTTGATCGAGATGAAGTTGGTGACGTCGTACTCGACGAAGACGAACCGCTGGTCCTGAATGTGGGCGATGTTGTCGAGCGAGCCCGTCAGGAGGTTGTCCATGCAGACCACCTCGCAGCCCTTCCCCAGGAGGAAGTCGCAGAGGTGGGAGCCGATGAAGCCCGCTCCGCCCGTGACGAGGACCCGCACGCGGGCGCCCTCAGGCAGGCAGGACGGGCTTCCGTCCGACCGAGTAGTACTCGAAGCCGAGGCGCCGCATCCGCTCCGGCTCCCAGAGGTTGCGCCCGTCGAAGATCACCGGGCGCTTGAGCAGGCCGCGCAGCCGCTCGAGATTGAGGTTCTTGAACTCGTTCCACTCCGTCACCAGCACGACCGCGTGAGCGCCCTCGGCCGCCTCGTAGGGAGAGCTGCTGAAGGTGACTCCGGGCGGCAGGAGCCGCCTGGCGTTGTCCAGGGCCGCCGGGTCGTAGGCCCGGATCTTGGCGCCGGCCGCGTGCAGAAGCTGGACGACCTCCACGCTCTTGGCCTCGCGCATGTCGTCCGTGTTCGGCTTGAAGGCCAGACCAAGCACCGCGACCGTCTTGTCGTCGAGCGGACCCAGGGCTTTGGCGACGGTCTCGACGAGATGCGCGGCGCGCTCGCGGTTGATCTCCACGATCGAGCGAAGGAGCTTGAAGTCGTAGCCGAGGCGGCCGGCCGTGTGGATGAGCGAGTCCACATCCTTGGGAAAGCAGGAGCCGCCGTAGCCCAGCCCCGCCTGGAGGAACGCCCCGCCGATGCGCGGATCGAGCCCCATGCCCTTCATGACCTGCGTCACGTCCGCGCCGGCCGCCTCGCAGATGTTCGCGATGGCGTTGATAAAGGAGATCTTGGCGGCGAGGAAGGCGTTCGACGCGTACTTGATGACCTCCGCCGACGGCAGGTCGGTGATGATCATGGGCCGCTCGATCGGCGCGTAGAGCTCGACGAGCGTCATCGCCACCTGCTGGGTGGGCGCGCCGATCACGATGCGGTCCGGGCGCAGCGTGTCCTCGATGGCCGAGCCCTCGCGCAGGAACTCGGGGTTCGACACGACGTCGAACTCGATCGGGCGCGGCTGGTGGCGCCCGATGACTTCGCGGACGAGCTCGCCCGTGCCGACCGGGACCGTGGACTTGTTGACGACCACCTTGTAGCGGTTCATGCCGCGGCCGATCTCGGCCGCAACCGCCTCGACGTGCGAGAGGTCGGTCTCGCCGCTGTCCTTGGGCGGGGTGCCGACCGCGATGAAGATCACGTCCCCGTGACGGATGCCCGCGCCCAGATCCGTGGTGAACGACAGGCGCTGGTCGCCCACGTTGCGCGCGACCATCTCCTCGAGGCCGGGCTCGTAGATGGGCATGCGCCCGGCCTTGAGGGCCTCGATCTTGGCGCGGTCGTTGTCCACGCACACCACGTCGTTGCCGAGGTCGGCAAAGACCGCCCCGGTGACGAGCCCGACATAGCCTGTGCCGACGACGCAGAGATTCATGGGTGCCCGCTTGCGAGCGCCTTAGGATACCAAACGAAGGGCCCAGGAGCCAATTCAGACTCGGGGCCGCTTTGAACTCAAAAGAGGCGCAGCAGGAGGCGCTCCGTGACCATCCCGGCAAAGAGCAGGAGCAGGTAGAAGTTCGAGAAGAGGAAGAGCTTGAGCCAGCCTCGCTGATCGTGGGGCTCGCGGGCGAACTCGACGGCGAGCCAGATGAGCCGCCCGCCGAGCAGCGCCGCGATCACGAAGGTCAGCGGCCCGCCGACGCCGAAGGTCGGCGCGGCCATCGACCACGCGGTCAGCCCCGAGGCGTAGAGCAGAATGAGCCGCGCCGTGCCTTCGACGCCCACCACCTCGCTGACCATGGGGAAGCCGCCCGAGGCGTAGTCGACGCGGTAGCGGAGCGCCAGGGCCCAGAAGTGGGGCATCTGCCAGAGGAAGAGGATGCCGAAGAGGATGATGGCGCCGGCGTCCGTGAGACCCCCTCCGGCTGCCACCCAGCCGATGACGGGCGGGATCGAGCCGGGGATCGCGCCCGGCACGGCGGCGAAGGGCGAGGTGGGCTTGAGCCACGGCGTGTAGACGCCGTTGTAGAAGACCGCGGCGATGAGCCCCAGCACGCCCGCCGTGCGGCCGATGCCGAGCCAGAGCACGGCGGCGCCCGCCGCTGTGGCGACGGCCGCGAAAGCGAGGCCCTGAGTGTGCGACAGGCGCCCCGAGGGCAGCGGGCGGTCGGCCGTGCGCGCCATCAGCGCGTCGCGGTCGCGCTCCTGCACCTGGTTGAGGGCCGAGGCGCCAGAGGAGAGCAGCATCACGCCCGCCAGCACGACGAGGCCGTGCGCCCAGGGGAAGTCGACGCTGAGCGGCGCGCGCAGCATGAAGCCGGCCGCGGCCGAAACGAGCACGAGGAGCACGATGCCGAACTTGGACAGCTCCGCGTAGGCTCCCACACGCTCGCCGAGGCCCGCGGTCGCCCACGGTCGGACGGTCGGGCTTGCTGTCCTAGGAGGCACGGGCGATCCTGCTGATGATCTCGCCCGCAGGGGCGTCGGCGCCCCGCGCGACGGCGCTCCAGCACTCGGCGCGCACCGAGAGCCAGACGAGTACTCCCCACAGCGCGTAGGCGACCACGGCGTGGGCGGCGCGGAGCGGCACCGCCAGCCCCTCGAGCACGGCCATGATTCCCAGCGCCACCTGCAGGACGGCGAAGCCGGCCGCCACCGCCGCGGGCCTGGCCAGCGCCGTGCGCCGCGCCGCCAGCGCGAGATGGACGAAGAGCCCGAGGAGCGCCACACCGAGCCAGCGGTGGACCCAGTGGACGGCACTCTCCCAGTTGTGCGGCAGAAGGCTGCCGCTGCAGAGCGGGAAGTCGGGGCAGGCGAGCCCCGCGGCTGCGTGACGCACATAGCCGCCGAGCGCCAGCTGGAGGAAGAGCGCCGCCAGGCCGGCCATGGCCAGTCGCTTGAGCCGCACCGGCACCGCCGGATGCGCCCGCGTGCCCTCGGCCAGCATGACGAGGCCGGCCAGGATCAGGAGGGCGTTCACGAGATGGGCCGTGCTGACCAGGTCGGGCAGCTTGAAGAGCACGGTGACTCCGCCCAGGCCGATCTGTGCCGCGAGGAGGGCGACCAGGATGAGGCTCAAGCGCCGCGGCGCGCGCGCCGTCGTGCGCAGCCACGTCAAGACCACGGTCACGAGCAGCAGTAGGGTGAACGGGATGGCCTTGAGCCTGTGGCTGAACTCGATCAGGACCGCGGTCTGGGCCGGCGGCAGGAAGCGCCCGTGGCAGAGCGGCCAGTCGGGGCAGCCGAGGCCCGAACCGGTGGCACTCACGATGTTGCCCATCGTCATGAGCAGGAAGAGGGCGACGATGGCCGCCCACGCCCAGGTGCGCGACGGGCTACCCGCCATGGGAGGCTCCGAGCGGGGTGATGGCGCCGTCCTGGCCGCCGGCGGCCTGCCAGCGGAAGAAGACCACGCTGATCGCGATGAGGAAGACGATCCCCCCGGGGATCCACATGATGAGACCGCCCAGGTGCTGGTCCGTGTGCGGCGTGAGCGCCTCCCACACACGTGGCGCCGCGGCGTAGTAGGGGTAGAGCACGCTCCCGGCCATCGTGATGAAGATCGAGACGACGACCATGGGCAAGCCGACCACGAACAGGTACAGCATCTGCACGGGATAAGGCGCGCGCGGCAGCTCGCGCGAGGGCGACATCACCGGCCACCACAGGATGACCGATACGACCATGATCATCAGGTGCTGGACGACGTGCACGCCGTGGTGGTCCATCGCCAGGTTGTAGAGCGGCGGCAGATGCCAGGCCACGAGCACGAGGTTGAAGGTCGCGAACGCGCCCGAGGGCCGCGTCAAGCGGCGCCCGAGGCTCAGCACGAGCGGGCGGCGCAGGAGCGGCGAGAGCATCCAGCCCGGCGTGCCGTAGAGCAGGAGCGGCGGCATGGCGAAGACCAGCAGGAGGTGCTGCACCATATGCGCGCTGAAGAGGTAGTAGTCCGCGAGATCGTGGAGCGGCCCGGTCAGCGAGCCCAGCAGCACCGCGAGCCCCGCGAAGAAGGAGGCCACCTTGACGCCCTTCACGCGCTGGCCCTGGACGCGCCCGCGGCGGAGCGCGGCCACGTACAGGCCGCCGAGCGCTGCGACGCCCGCGACGACGGTGGGATCGGAATGCCACGCGGTCCAGTCAAATCCGTCGGGCCCGAGGGGCGGCGGCCCCGCGGGCCCGGGCACTGCGTGCGCCATGCTTCTACCCGCGCGCGAGCAGGATGTAGGCGCCGAAGAGCGCCATGATGGCGAGGATGATGGCCATGGCCATGATGAGAGGGCCGACGAAGAGCACGGTCAGGATTTTGTTATCGTAACGCAGGTGCATGAAGAAAGCGACCACGAGCCCGAACTTGAGGACGGAAAACACGAGGAGCAGCGCGACCAGGGCGTGGCTCGGGATGCCCGGCACGTATAGCGCGGCGATCTCGATGGCGGTGAGAAGGCCCAGCACCACGGCCACCCGGATATACGTCTGGACCGTGGCATGGCCCCCGCCCGGGGCGTGGGCAGCTGAGGGAGCGCTGTGGCTCGAATCCATAACCCTCGGCCTCCTACGGGATCAGATAGATGAGGGTGAAGATGGCGATCCAGACGATGTCCACGAAGTGCCAGTACAGACCGCAGATCTCGACCTTGAGCGAGTCCTGCGCCCCGAGCCTGCCGCGCAGCGCCAGCACCCAGAGCGAGAGGAGCCAGATGACGCCGCCCGTGACATGGGCGCCGTGGAAGCCCGTCAGCACAAAGAAGGTAGAGCCGAACAGGTTCGTCTGGAGCGTCAGGCCCAGGTGCACGAAGTGGGTGAACTCGTAGCACTGGAAGCCCACGAAGCCGGCGCCGAACAGCGCGGTCATGAAGAGCCAGATCTTGCCCCACTTCATGTCGTCGCGCTGCACGGCGGCCAAGGCCAGCACCATCAGGAGCGAGGACATCAGCAGGACGAAGGCGCTGAGCGAGGTTAGGGGGATGTTCAGGATCTCGTGGGGCCCGGGCCCGTTGATGCTCTTGCCCTTGTAGGCCAGGTAGGTGCCGATCAGCGAGCCGAAGAACATGCACTCGGAGCCGAGGAAGGCCCACATCCCCATCTTGCGATGGTCGAGCCCGGTGCAGCCGATGTTCGGGTCGTGCGCGACGGCGGCGTGCTCCGCGGCCATCAGTGGTGCCCTCCCGCGGCCGGCCCCACGTCTGGCCCCACGTCGTGCCGATGATGGTACTCGAGCATGAACCGGATCATGCAGTAGAGCGTCAAGAGGCCGCCCCCGACCACCTGGTAGATGCTCACGAGGGCGCCCGAGAACATCACGAAGAGGGCGCCCGCGAGCAGGATGGGCCAGTAGGACGGCGGAGGCATGTGGATGGACGACGTGTCCACGTGGGCCGCCGGCGCGCCCTTCCGGGGCGGGGTGCCGTGGCCGTCGCCGTGCTTCTGCACCCAGAAGTCGTCGCGGGCGTGGACCACGGGCTCGGTGGCGAAGTTGTACACGGGCGGCGGCGAGGGGATGGTCCATTCCAGCGTGCGCCCGTCCCAGGGGTCCGCCGGGGCGGGGGCGCCCGAGCGCGTGGTCGCGATCACGTTCCAGATGAACACCAGGAACGAGAGCATGATCACGAACGTGCCCATCGTCGAGACCATGTTCCAGAAGTTCCAGCCGAGGTCGGGCGCGTACGTGTAGATCCGCCGGGGCATGCCGATGAGTCCCAGGAAGTGCATCGGGAAGAAGGTGACGTTGAAGCCGATCATCATCAGCCAGAAGTGCACCTTGCCCAGCCGCTCGTCGAGCAGCTTGCCGAATATCTTCGGCCACCAGTAGTAGGCGCCCGAGAAGAGCCCGAAGATCGACCCCCCGAAGAGTACGTAGTGGAAGTGGGCGACGACGAAGTAGGAGTCGGTCTGCTGCAGGTCCACCGGCGGGGAGGCGTGCATGACGCCCGAGAGGCCGCCCAGGGTGAACATGGCGATGAAGCCCAGCGAGAAGTAGAGCGCGCTCGAGAACCGGACCCTGCCGCCCCAGAGCGTGGCGATCCAGTTCAGGATCTTCACCCCCGTCGGCACCGCGATCAGCATGGTCGCGATGGAGAAGGCCGAGTCGGCGACCGGGCCCAAGCCCACCGAGAACATGTGGTGGCTCCACACGCCGAAGCCGAAGAAGCCGATCATGATCCCCGAGTAGATGACCACGGGAGCCCCGAAGAGCGGCTTGCGCGAGAAGGTCGGCAGCACCTCGGACACGATGCCCATGGCGGGCAGGATCAGGATGTAGACCTCGGGGTGGCCGAAGATCCAGAAGAGGTGCTGCCAGAGCAGCGGGTCGGCGCCGCCCGCCGGGGCGTAGAAGAGCGTGCCGAAGAAGCGATCGAACATCAGGAGGATCAGCGCCACCGTGATGGCCGGGAAGGCCAGGACCACCAGGAACTGCACCACCAAGCTCATCCAGACGAACAGCGGCATCCGCATGAGCGTCATGCCAGGGGCGCGCATGTTGATGATGGTCACGATGAAGTTGAAGCCGGCCATCAGCGAGGAGATGCCGAGCACCTGCAGGCCCAGCATCCAGAAGTCGATGCTCTGCCTGGGCGAGAACTGGGCCGAGGTCAGGTTCGCGTAGCCGAACCAGCCGGCGTCCGGCGCCGCGCCCGCGAGGAAGCTCAGGTGGAGCAGCAGGGCGCCCGAGAAGAAGACCCAGTAGGACAGCGCGTTCAGCCGGGGAAAGGCCACGTCCCGTGCCCCGATCAGGAGCGGGATCATGTAGTTGAAGAAGGCCGCGCTCATCGGCATGATCGCCAGGAACACCATGGTCGTGCCGTGCATGGTGAACAGCTCGTTGAAGCGCTGGGCGCCGACGAGCGTACCGTCGGGCTGCGCCAGCTGCAGGCGCATGATCAGGGCCTCGATCCCGCCCACCAGGAAGAAGAAGAAGGCCGAGACGCCGTAGAGCTGGCCGATGCGCTTGTGGTCCACGGTCGTGATCCAGGACCAGAGCACACTCCCGGCGCTCAACTTCGTGCCGGCCATGTATGCCGCGTGTGTCGCCATGGAAGTCCTCTTATTTCAGGCTCAGGAGATAGGCGGCGAGCGCCTGGGACTGCTCGCCCCGCATGCCCAGGTCCGGCATCAGCACGCCGGGCTTCATGTGGCCCGGGTTCTCGATCCACCTGGCCACGTTCTCCGGTGTGTTCGCCAGCAGGTTGGCGCCCATGGTCTTCCGGCTGCCGAAGTGCGTCAGGTTGGGCCCCAGCACGCCGCCCGAGATGCCCGCGATCGTGTGGCAGCCCACGCAGGCGGACTGGCTGAAGATCTCCTGGCCCTTCTGCGCGAGGGGATCGGTGGGCTGGACGGGCGGCCTCTGCTGGGCCGCCACCCAGTTCTCAAAGTCGGCCTTGGTGTGCACAATGACGCGGAAGCGCATGTTGGCGTGCGACGTGCCGCAGTACTCGGCGCACTGGCCCGGGTACTCGCCGGGCTCGTCGGGCGCCAGCGTGAGGCGGTTGACGCGGCCCGGCACCACGTCCCGCTTGCCGCCCAACTGGGGCATCCAGAAGGAGTGGATGACGTCGGGAGCGTGGAGGTTGAAAGCAACCGTTTGTCCAGCTGGGAGATGCAGCTCGTTGGCCGTGACCACCTTGAGGTCGGGGTACTTGAACTCCCACCACCACTGTCGCCCGCCGACGTCCACCCGCAGCGCCGTCGCCGCCGGCGCCTCCTGGGTCTTGAAGATCACGGGGATCGTCGGGATGGCGAAGATGAGCAGGATCAGCGCAAAGAGGATCGTCCAGGAGACTTCGAGGAGCGTGTGGCCGTGGACCTGTTTCGGGAGGGGCGCGCCGGGCTTCTCGCGGTAGCGGAAGCAGACCCACAGGAGCCCGGCCTCGACGGCGATGCCGATGCCGAGCGTCCACCACGAGATCAACATGAAGATCTCGTGCGTGATCCGGCCGAACCCCGACTTCGGCCTCACGGTGGTCATGGGCGAGTCCCACATCGAGGAGCCGCACGAGGAGAGCAGCAGTGCCACGGCCAGCAGCAGGAGCGCCGTGGGGATGCGGGAGAGCAGGCTCTTGCGCATGGATTCCTTTACCTGGGTGGTGCGCCCGGGTCCGGGGCGGGGGCCACGACGGCGGAGGCCGCGGCCGGGCGTCCGAGGTCGAAGACGGCCACCCAGCTGCGGGCGGCCAGCGCCAGCACGATGATGACCGGGATCGATGTCCACAGGACATCGGTGCGTCGCAGCCGGCGCCCGGTCTCGTGGGCGCGGCGGCAGCGCATGACGTAGACGAAGGAGCGGGCCTGAGCGGCGAGGAACAGGGTCAGCGCGACGGCCAGCAGCAGATGCGTTGTGATCGACACGGCCCCCTCGTTACGATGATCGCGACGTTAGCCGTGAAGTCTACGTGAGCAACGCGGGAAAGCCAAGTGGGGAAATTCACAATGCGCCGGTCGATCTCCTCGGCCATGGCCGCGGCAGCTAGCCGGCCAGTCCGAGCAGGGTGTACAGGAGCGTGTTGGCGCCCCGCTCGATGGCCCGCCAGTCGCTCGTCTCGTCTGGGCGGTGGCTGCGCCCGCCCTGCGAGGGGATGAAGAGCATGCCCGAGTCCGTCACGAGCGCGAGATTCTGCGCGTCGTGGCCCGCGCCGGAGGGCATCCGCTTGACCTTGAGCTTGAGCCCGGCCGCCGCAGCCTCCACGGCCCGCATCACGCGCGGCGCGCAGCGCGCGGGCTGGCTCTTCGAGATCGGGTCGACCGTCACCTTGAGCTTCCACTTCTTCGCGACGCTCCTGGCGAGCGCCAGACAGTGGCGCTCGAGGCGGGCCAGCACTCCTGGATCGAGTTCACGCATCTCGTGGAGCAGGACGCAGCGGTCCGGCACGATGTTGGAGACGCCCGGGCCGACCTCGACCCGCCCGAAGTTGGTCACGCTGCGGCCGCTGCCCTTGGCGACGATCAGGCGCCGCGCACGCAGCGCGTACTCGGCCCCCGCCATGAAAGCGTCACGGCGCCAGGCCATGGGCGTTGTGCCGGCGTGGTCTGCCTGGCCCGTGAAGGTGACCCGGTTCCGCCGGTTGCCCACGATGCCCTCGACGACGCCGATGGGGATCTTGGCCGCTTCGAGATGGGGGCCCTGCTCGATGTGCAGCTCGACGTAGGCCGAGAGCGTCTTGGGGTTGCAGCGCGCCTTGGGGGCGTCATAGGGGTTGAAGCCGGCCCGCGCCATCACGTCTACGAGCCGCTCGCCGTCCGCCGCGCGGAGGTGAGGGATCTGCTTGACGTCGAGCCTGCCGGCGAACGCCCTCGAGCCGAAGAGCCCGGCGTAGCGCCCTTCCTCGTCGCTCCAGGCGGCGACCATGAGCGGCAGCCGCGTGCGCACGCCCGACTCATGGATGGTCTGGAGGCACTCGAGGCCTGCGAGGACGCCCAGCGCCCCGTCGAGCGGGCCGCCGTTGGGCACCGTGTCGATGTGTGAGCCTGTGACGACCGACGGGCTCCCGTTGCCGAGACGGCCGAAGGTGTTGCCCGCCTCGTCGACCCAGGTGCTCAGCCCCGCCTCCTTCATCCGCCCCAGCAACCACGCACGGGCCTCCTCGTGCGCCGGGCTCCAGCAGGCGCGCGTGATGCCCCGGCCGTCGGGGCTGCGCCCGAAGCGCGAGAGGGCTTCCAGATGGGTCCGGAGGCGCGGCAGAGAGATCGCGAGCGGGGCGGCCATGGCGGCCCGCAGTATACCCCAGCAATTCCGGAGGGAAAACCCGCCACGGATGCGGTCTTGACACCCTTCAAGGCCGGCCCGTATCATGGAAATGAATTGTCGTTCAGTCGCGTTACGGTGTTCTGAAGTCCTCGCTCGAGGGAGGGTTTATGGATTTTGCGCTGACCCCTGAACAGACATCCTTCCGGGAAGAAGTTCGGTCCTGGCTGCGGAAGAACCTGCCCAAGGACTGGAGCGACCGGATGCGGGTGGGGTCCGACGTGCCCCGACCGGAGGTCTACGACTTCCTGCGCAAGTGGCAGCGCAAGATGTACGAAGCGGGCTTCATGGGCCTGACCTGGCCCAAGGACTACGGCGGCCGCGGGCTCACCTTCATGGAGGAGATGATCCTCCAGGAGGAGATCGCGCTGGCCAAGGCGCCCCCCGTGCTCAACATCCTGGCCATCGGCATGGCCGGGCCCACCATCATCGCCTACGGCACCGAGGAGCAGAAGCGGCGCTACCCGGCGAAGATGCTTTCCTGCGAGGAGATCTGGTGCCAGGGCTACTCGGAGCCCAACTCGGGCTCTGACCTGGCATCGCTCCAGACGCGCGCCGAGAAGGTGGGCGATCACTACGTCGTCAACGGGCAAAAGGTGTGGACGTCCATCGCGCGTCAGGCCGACTGGATGATGCTGCTGGCGCGCACCGACTCCAAGGCCGACAAGCACAAGGGCATCACGTACTTCCTGCTGGACATGCACAGCCCGGGCGTGACCGTGAAGCCGCTCAAGCAGATCACCGGGGACGACGAGTTCAACGAGGTCTATTTCGACAACGTCAAGGTGCCCGAGGCCAATATCCTTGGTGGGCTCAACAACGGCTGGGCGGTGGGCATGACCACGCTGATGTACGAGCGGCTGGCCCTGGGCTTCGGCCTTCAGGTGCGGCTCCGGATCGCCCTCGACGGACTCGTGGACCTGGCCAAACGCACGAAGAAGAACGGCGCGCCGGCGACGCGGGATCCCAACGTGCGCCAGAAGTTGGCGCAGATGTGGATCGACACCGAAGTGTTCAAGTACACTGGGGCGCGCGCCATCACCAAGCTGCTCAAGGGCGAGCTGCCCGGCCCCGAGGCCTCGGCCGGCAAGATGATGTGGGTCGAGGGCCACCAGCGCCTCCAGGACATCGCAATGGAGCTCCAGGGTCCGTATTCCCAGCTCGGCCGGGGTAGCCAGTGGGCCGTGGACGGCGGCGTGTGGCAGTACAGCTTCCTCCGCTCACGCGCCAACTCCATCGAGGGCGGGACAACCGAAATCCAGAAGAACATCATCGGCGAGCGCGTGCTCGGCCTTCCGAAAGGTTAGACGATGAACTTTGGGTTCAACGAAGAGCAGGAGCTGCTGCGGAGTACTGCCCGCAAGTTTTTCGACAACGAGTGCGCCTCGATGACCGTGCGCAAGCTCATGGACGGCCCCGAAGGCATGACGCCCGACCTGTGGAAGAAGATCGCCGAGCAGGGGTGGACCGGGCTCATCTTCGCCGACGAGCACGGCGGCATGGGGCTGGGCTTCGTCGACCTCGTGGTGCTGATGGAGGAGATGGGCCGCGCGGTGGTGCCCGGACCGTTCTTCTCCACCGTGTTGCTGGGTGGTCTCGCGATCCGGGAGGCCGGCACGGACGCGCAAAAGAAGTCCTGGCTGCCGAAGGTCTCCTCGGGCGAGGCGCGCGCGACGCTCGCCTGGATGGAACCCTCAGCCGAGCTCGGCGCCCGCGGCATCACGCTCCAGGCGACGGCCGAGGGCGCGGGTTTCACGCTCTCCGGCACCAAGCTCTTCGTCCACGACGCCCACACCGCCGACGTGATCGTCGTGGCGGGGCGCACGGCCTCGGGCAAGAGCCCCGAGGAGGGCGTGTCCCTCTTCCTCGTTCCCAGGGGCACGCCGGGCATGAGCGTCACGCTCCTGCCGACAATGGACCAGACGCGGAAGCTCTGCGAGGTTGAGCTCAAGGACGTGGCACTCGGGGCTGAGGCGCTCATGGGGCAGGCCGGCTCGGGCTGGGCACCGCTCGCCCGCGTCATCGACCGTGCCACGGTCGCCCTGTGCGCCGAGATGTGCGGCGGCGCGCAGAAGGTGCTCGAGATGACGGTCGAGTATGCGAAGATCCGGCAGGCTTTCGGCCGGCCCATCGGTTCCTACCAGGGCGTCAAACACAAGGCTGCGGACATGCTGGTGGATGTCGAAAACAGCAAGTCGATTACGTACTACGCCGCGTGGGCCATGGACGAGGGCGTGCCCGAAGGCCAACTCGCGGTCAGCATGGCCAAGGCCTATGTCTCGGATGCGTACCGCCGGGTCTCCGGCGCCGGCATCCAGCTCCACGGCGGGATCGGGTTCACCTGGGAGCACGACCTGCACCTCTACTTCAAGCGGGCCAAGGGCTCGGAATTTACCTTCGGCGACGCCACGTGGCATCGCGAGAGGGTGGCCCAGTTGGTCAATCTCTAGGGCCAAGGGACACCTCCTCGTGGGGCGGGTCCGGGAGCGGTTCGGCAAGTGGATCCGTCGGGGCGCCGAGCCGGCGCCTCCCAAGAATCCTCTGCTGTTCGCCGACCACGAAGAGATCCAGGACATCGCGCGCCAGATGGCGCGCACCAAGGTCGAGCTCGATCGCTCCATTCTCACGCTCAGGAGCTGGGCCCGCGACATCTCGCGCCGCGTGGCCGAGAGCGGCGGGGGGCTCGACCAAGGCCACGATCTCCGCTCGCTCGGCGAAACCGTGGGCGGTCTCGCGCACAATTTCAACAACTCTCTCGCGGCCATCCTGGCGTACACCGAGCTGCTCCTCCGCGACGCGGCCAAGGATACGACCGCCCACCGCCGGCTCGTGATCGTCCGCGAGGTTGCCCTCGAGGCGTCGGCGACGGTGCGGCGGCTCCAGGAGTTCGTCTCGCGCCAGCCGGAGGTCGCCTTTGGCCCCGTCGGTCTCCCGGCCGTCATCCAGGAAGCCCTCGACCTGACGGCGCCGCGCTGGCGCGACGACGCCGAGCGCCGCGGCGTCGTCATCACCGTCACGCAGGACATGGAAGCGCTGCCGCCCGTCGAGGGTATCGCCTTCGAGCTGCGCGATGCCCTCGTGCGCCTCATCCTCAACGCCGTCCAGGCGATGCACGAGGGCGGCACGCTCGGCATCCGCGCCGCCAGCGAAGAGTCGGGCTGGATCGTCATCGAGGTGCGCGATACGGGTATCGGAATGACCGAAGAGCACTCGCGGCTCGTGGCCAACCGCGCCCTCGAGAAGGCCCAGAGCGGCCGCGGCGGCCGCGGGCTGGCGGAGGTCGCGGGGATCATCGAGCGGCACGGCGGCAGCATGAGCATCGAGAGCGAGCCGGGCCGGGGCACGGTGGTCCGCCTCCGCCTGCACGCGAGCCGCTTCCAGATCATCCTGCCCTCCGACGGCGTCGTGGCGCCGGTGCACCCGGAGCAGGCCTCGCGCATCCTCCTCGTCGACGACGACCCGCGTCTGCTCGCCGTCCTCTCCGACACGCTCGAGTCCTACGGGCACGCCGTCGCCACCGCCGCCAAGGGAGAGGAAGCGGTACAGATGTTCGACCCGACCTTGCACGACGTGGTCATCACGGACCTCGGCATGCCGCGCATGAACGGCTGGGAGGTCGCCGAGCGCATCAAGGCCCAGTCCCCCGACACGCCGGTGTTCCTTCTGACGGGCTGGGGCGAGGGCGTGGCCGCTCACGAAGGCAGCCAGTTCGTGGACCGCGTGGTGGCTAAGCCGGTTTCCGCCGAGGCCCTGATGGAGCAGCTGGCTGAGCTGCGCCGCACGCGCACCTCAGCCCCGTGACGCCCGTCCGGCCCAAGCCCGCGGCGTCCGTTCTCCTCGTCCGGCCGGGGTCGCAGTCGCCGGCCGAGGTCTACATGATCCGCCGCCGGAAGAGCATGCGCTTCCTCGGCGGCTTCTACGCGTTCCCGGGCGGCAAGGTGGATCCCGAGGACGGCTCACCCGAGATCCTTGCCCGGTGCCGCGGCATCACGGTGGCCCAGGCCGAGCGCCTCGTGCCTTCGGAGGACGGTCTGCCGGCGCTGGCCTTCTGGGTGGCGGCGGCGCGCGAGCTGCTCGAGGAGACGGGCGTGCTGCCCGGCTGCGACAGCGCCGGGCGGTCCGTGGCATCCGTAGACGCGACAGCGGCCGCGCGGATCGAGGGCTTCCGCGCGGCCCACATGGCCGAGCGCGCGATGCTCGCCGCGCTGCTGGCGGCCGAGGACTGGTACCTCGACCTCGGGCCCTTCCGCTACCTCTCGCACTTCATCACGCCGCCCTCGAGCCCCATCCGCTTCACGGCGCGCTTCTTTATTGCTCCGGTTCCCGTGGGCCAGAGCCCGCGGCTCTTCCACGAGGAGGCCTCGGAGAGCTTCTGGGTCGATCCGGCCGAGGGCTTCCGTCGCCACCGGAGCGGGGAGTGGGCCATGGCCGAGCCGGCCGACTGCGGGCTGGGCTATATCGCTCAATTCGATTCGCTCGCCGAGGTCTGGCGCGCCCATGAAGACGGCCGGCACAAGTTCCACGGCATCCTCGACCGCGTCCAAGCCGCCGGCGTGGAGATCCGGCGGAGCGCCGACGGACGAACGCCCGCCGCCCCTTGACACGCGGGTGCTCCGAAGGCTTACTCTGACCGCGCTCATGGCCGATCTCGACGTCGACAACGCCGCCTCCTTCCTGATCGACCAGCCGCTCGCCGAGGGGCTGGCCTCGCGCGCGGCCGTCGTGACTCCCGAGCGGGCGCACACGTATGGCGAGATCGCCGCGCTCTCCGACCGAGCGGCCAACGGACTCCGCCGGCTCGGCGTCGGCGTCGAGCAGCGCGTGGCGCTCCTCATGCATGACGGTATCGGCTTCGCCGCCACCTTCCTCGGCTCGCTCAAGCTGGGCGCCGTCGCGGTCCCTCTCAACACCCGGCTCGCCGCCCGCGATCTCCACGTGATCATCGCGGACTGCCGCGCCAGGGTCGTGGTCGCGGATCGGGAGCTGGCCGGCTCGCTCGACCACATCGAGCGCGCGACCGTCGTCGAGTTCGAGGCGCTCGTCAGGGACGTCCCGGCGGGCGCGGTCACCGCCGAGCCCGTCGGCCGCGACGCCATGGCCTTCTGGCTCTACACGTCGGGGACGACGGGGACGCCCAAGGCCGCCGTCCATTGTCACCGGACGCTGCTCAACAGCCAGCACTACGCCAAGGACGTCCTGGCCATCGACCCTGAAGACAGGGTGTTCGCGACCTCCAAGCTCTTCTTCGGCTATGCCCTCGGCAACGCGCTCGCCCTCCCGCTCGCGGCCCGGAGCAGCTGCTTCCTCCACCCCGCCTGGGCGGAGGCCCCGGTGGTGCTCGACGTGCTGCGCGGGTTCCGCCCGACGATCTACTTCTCCGTACCCACGGTCTACGCGCGGCTGCTGCGTGCGGACCTGCCGCCCGACGCCTTCCGCTCGGTGAGGCGCTGCCTGTCGGCGGGGGAGCGGCTGCCGGCCGAGGTCTACGACGGCTGGCGCGATCGGTTCGGCGTCGAAATCCTCGACGGCATCGGCGCCTCGGAGACGGTGTTCATCTTCCTCTCGAACCATGCCGGCCGGAGCCGCGCGGGCTCCACGGGCACGGTGGTCGAGGGAAGCGAGGTCAAGCTGCTCGACGCCGCCGGCCGGCCCGTGCCGGACGGGCAGCAGGGAGTCCTCTGGGCCAAGACGCCCTCGACAGCGGCCGGTTACTGGCAGCGCCTCGATCACTCGCGGCGGACCTTCGTCGGCGAGTGGTTCCGGACCGGCGACGTCTACGTGCGCGACGCCGGCGGCTTCTACACCCACTGCGGGCGCGAGGACGATTTCTTCAAGGTCGCCGGGCAGTGGGTCGTGCCGGCCGACGTCGAGGCGGCGCTGATGAAGCACCCCGCGGTGCTCGAGGCGGGCGTGGTCGGCGCCGAGGAAGCTTCGGGCCTCGTCAAGCCCTTCGTCTTCGTCGTGCCCCGCGATGCCGCGGTCGATGCCGCTGCGCTCCAGGTCGAGCTCATGCGGCATGCCGAGAGGCTGCTGCCGAGTCACCAGCGGCCGCGCGAGGTACTCGTCGTGCAGGAGCTGCCGCGCACCGCGACGGGCAAGCTCCAGCGCTTCAAGCTCAAGGAGCACGTCAAGGCCCTTGGTTAGCCACGCGATCGAGGTCAAGGTGCGCTGGTCCGAGGCGGATCCGGCCGGGATCGACTTCTACCCCCGCTTCTTCGAGTGGTTCGACCTCGCGACCGAGGCGCTGTTCGAGTCGCTCGGGCTGGCGTGGGCCGAGATCTTCCCCAAGTTCCGCGTCGTCGGCGTGCCGATCATGGAGTCGAGCGCTCGGTTCCGCTCTCCGGTGCGCTACGGCGACGTGGTGCGCATCCGCTCGACGGTGACCGAGGTGGGGGCAAAGACCTTCCGCGTCGAGCACGAGGTGGCGGTGGGGGACCGGCGGTGCGCCTCGGGTTTCGAGGTGCGCGCCTGGGTCGGGTGTCTGGCGGAGCCCCGCGGGCCGCTCAAGGCCAGGCCGTTTCCCGAGGAGGTCGCCGCGCGCCTGAAGGGGCAGGGAGCCGTCTACGCATGAACGCGGAAGTCGTCCCGTACATCCCGGAGAGGTGAGAGCCATGGGATCGCTGGCCGGTGTCTACCTGTCGAGCCACACGCCGCGCTACTGCACGCTCGAGGCCGCCGTCGAGGGGAAGCTTGCCTCGGAGGTGTTCAGGCCTGTCCGCGACGGCCTGGTCGCTCAGGGCAGGGAAGTCGCCAAGGCCCGCCTCGACGTCGTGGTCGTCAACTCCTGCCACCTGATCACGACGTTCCCGACCGTGGTGGACGGGACGCCGCGCCATCGGGGCGTGCTGACGGCGCAGGAGGCGCCCGAGATCATCCACGGCGTGGCCTACGACTACCCCGGCGACTACGAGCTGGCGGCGGCGATCATCGCCCGCGGCAAGGCAGAGGGGCTCCAGTGCGTGCTGGCCAACGATGTCCACTATCCGCTCGACTACGGCACGGTCATGCCGATGGTCTGCTACCTCGACCGCGCGCAGGCGCTGCCGATGGTGCCGGTTTCCGTGTGCCTGGCGGCCGATCTCGAGGAATCCTTCGAGTGGGGGCGCTACATCGCCCAGGTTGCGCGAGAGAGCGGAAAACGCGTCGGCTTCGTCGCCAGCGGCAGCGTCTCTCACAAGCTTGTCCGCGGACCCGAGAAGGGGCCCAAGCCCGCCGACGAGGAGCTCGACCACTGCTTCGCCAAGATGCTGGCCGCCGGGGAGTACCGGCAGGCCTGGCGGTGGCTGCCCGAATTCGCAGGGGCCGCCGGACCAGAGATGGGTGGCCGGCACCTGGCCATGATGCTGGGGGCCATTCTGGAGTCCGGGCAGCGCTTCGACGCGACCGTCCACGCCTACGGCCCCTCCTCGGGCAGCGGCAACTACGTCATCTCGCTGCTTGCTCCGGAGGGTCGGGCCTAGTAGTCTTGTGAGGCTTTGCGGCAGAGTCCAAACCGCTCCAATGAAGGAGGAGGCGCCATGAGGGAAGTCACGCGTCGGAAATTCCTTGCCACCGCGTCGGTGGCGGCAGCCGGGGCCGCGGTCGGCCCCTGGGTGCTGCGCGCCCAGGCCCAGTCGGGGCCCGTCAAGGTCGGCGTGGTCCTGCCCTACACGGGGGTCTACGCCGAGCTCGGCGTGAGCATCACCCAGGGCATGAAGCTGGTCTTCGCCCGTGAGAACGACATGGCCGCCGGGCGCAAGATCGAGATGATCCAGGAAGACGACGAGATGAAGCCGCCGGTTGGGATCCGCAAGACCGAGAAGCTCATCGATTCGGACAAGGTGGACATCCTCACCGGTCCCGTGCACAGCGGCATCCTCATGGGCATGCGTGACAAGGTCCACAACTCGAAGACCATCCTGATCGTCTCCAACGCGGGTGCCGACGCGATCAGCCGCGGGCGCTGCTCGAAGTGGATCTTCAGGACCTCCTTCTCCAACTGGCAGCCGTGCCAGCCGATGGGCACCTGGGTGGCGAAGAACCTCTCGAAGGAAGTGTTCCTCATCGCTCCCAACTACCAGGCCGGCAAGGACATGATGAACGCCTTCAAGGAGACTTTTGTCGCCGGGGGAGGCAAGATCGTCGACGAGGACTACCCCAAGCTCGGCGAGACGGATTACGCGCCGTACCTGACCAAGATTCGCCAGTCCAGGGCGAAGGCGGTCTTCGCGTTCTTTTCCGGCACGGACGCGGTGAACTTCGTGAAGCAGTACGACCAGTTCGGCCTCAAGCAGACGACCAAGCTCACCGGCGCGGGCTTCCTGACCGAGCCCGACGTGCTGCCTGCCCAGGGGCAGTCGGCGCTCGGGATCATCACGGGCCACTTCTACTCGCCGCTCCTCGACAACCCGACCAACAAGAAGTTCGTCAAGGACTTCCGGGCCGCGTACGGCGGCAAGGTGCCCGACGGCTTCGCCTGCCAGGGCTACGACACGGCCGAGGTCATCATCCGCGCGCTCAAGGCGGTCAAGGGCAACACGCAGGACAAGGACAAGCTGGTCGACGTCATCGCCAAGGTCGAGTTCGACAGCCCGCGCGGCCGCTTCCGCTTCGACCCCAAGACCCACAACGTCATCCAGCCCTTCATCTACATCCGCGAGGTGAAGGAGACGGCGCTCGGCCTGAACAACGTGCCGTTTGACAAGGTCGCCGACGTGCGCGACCCCGGCACCGGCTGCACCCTGCCGGCGTGACGGAGCCCAGGGAGGAGGGGCCCGCGGGCCCCTCCTCCCGTGTGGCACTCGCTCGTGGCCTTCGTCCCTGACGTCTTCGGCCAGGCGCTGAACGGCCTGGCCTACGGCGTCCTCCTCTTCCTCCTCTCCGTCGGCCTCACCCTCATCTTCGGCATGCTCGACGTCGTCAACCTCGCCCACGGCTCCTACTACATGCTGGGCGCCTACGCGGGGCTGACCCTCATCGCGGTGACGGGCAGCTTCTGGCTGGCCCTCCTCGTCGCGCCCGCAGCGGTGGCGCTGATCGGCGCCGCCGTCGAGCGGACGTGTCTCCGCCCGCTCTACCAGCGCGGCCCGCTGGACCAGGTGCTGCTGACCTTCGGCCTCATCTATCTCTTCGAGGACCTGGTCAAGTGGATCTGGAGCGGCCGCATCCGCTCCATTCCCACGCCGGCCCTCTTCTCCGGCTCGGTCACGGTCTTCGGCGCCACCATTCCGTCCTACAGGCTCTTTGTCATCGTTTTCGGCCTGGTGATGGCCGCGGCGCTGTGGGCCCTCATCGAGAAGACGCGGCTCGGCGCCATCATCCGCGCGGGCGTGTTCGACTCCGAGATGACGGCCGGGATGGGCATCAACATCCACCGGGTGTTCACGGGCGTCTTCGCCTTCGGCGCCGGGCTGGCGGGGCTCTCGGGGGTGATCGCCGGCCCGATCCAGTCGGCCTACCCGCCGATGGGCGCGTCGATCCTGGTGCCCGCGCTTATCGTCGTCGTCGTGGGCGGGCTCGGCAGCCTCAAGGGCTCGCTGGCGGGCAGCCTCATCATCGGCCAGGCCGAGACCTTCGGGAAGGTGTGGCTGCCGGGCGCCTCCATGCTGATGATCTACGTTGTCATGGCCCTCATCCTTCTCTTCCGCCCGCAAGGGCTCTTCGGCCGGCCCCTGAAATGACCACGCGCGACATTCCGCCGAACGCCGGGCGCCGGAGCCCTGCGAAGGCGCCTCGGCGGCCGAATGTTAAAATGACCACGCGCGACATTCCGCCGAACGCCGGGCGCCGGAGGCCCTGCGAAGGCGCCTCGGCGGCAAGATCTTGAGATCCACCCGCGCCGTCGGCTTCGCCGCGCTCGTGGCAATCGTCGCCGCCTTCCCGCTCTTCGCCGGCAACTATCCCGTCAGGCTCCTCCAGGAGATCCTGATCTGGGGCATCTTCGCCATGAGCCTCGACCTCCTCATGGGCTACGCCGGTATGGTCTCCTTCGGACACTCGGCCTTCTTCGGCGTCGGCGGCTACGTCGCGGCGCTTGCGCTCCTGAAATCTCCCGGGCTCGTCTCCGCGCTGCTGCTGCCGGCGCTCGCCGCCGCCGGCGCCGCGCTCGTGATCGGCTTCTTCTCGATCCGCGTGAGCGGCGTCTACTTCATCATGCTGACGCTCGCCTTCTCCCAGATGTTCTACGCCGTCGCCTTCCAGGCGGCGTGGCTCGGCGCCGAGGACGGCATCGTCGGCGTCCCGCGGCCAACCGTGCTCGGCTGGAGCATCGCTCACCCGCCGGGCTTCAACCTCTACCTGCTCGCGCTCGTCGTCGCGGCATGCCTTCTTCTCTACCGAATCGTCCGCTCGCCGTTCGGCCACGTGCTCCGCGGCATCCACGACAACGAGGGGCGCATGGAGGCGGTCGGCTACCCCGTCAACCGCTACAAGCTGCTGGCTTTCGCCATCGGCGGGACGGTGGCGGGCGTCGCCGGCTCGCTCTATGCCCAGCTCGTCGGCTCGATCTCGCCCGACGCCTTCCTGTGGACGACCTCGGGCGAGGCCCTCCTCATGGTCATCATCGGCGGCACGGGGACGCTCGGCGGCTCGATGCTGGGCGCCGCCGCCTTCATTCTTCTCCAGAGCATGGTCAGCTCCTACACCGAGCGCTGGATGCTCATCCTCGGGCTGACCTTCGTCCTCCTCGTGCTCTTCGCGCCGGGCGGCATCCTGGGAGTGCTGCGCGGTCGCGTGGGGATCCGCTCGTGAGCTCTCCCTCGCCGCTTCTCGCGATCGCGGGCCTCGTGCGCCACTTCGGCGCCCTCTCGGCGCTCAACGGCGTGTCCTTAGCGGTGGCGCCGCGTGAGCGGCGCGCCATCATCGGGCCCAACGGGGCAGGGAAGACCACGCTCTTCAACGTCATCACGGGACAGCTCGCGCCCTCGGCGGGACGCATCCTCTTCGACGGCGAGCCGGTCGCGGGGCTGCCGCCCCACGCGCTGGCGCGGCGCGGGATGGGACGCTCCTTCCAGCGCACCAATCTTTTCCTGAAGCTCACGGTGCTGGAGAACCTCAGGCTGGCCGCCGCAGCCGACGGGCGGGGAAGCTACGACCTCCTCGGCAGCGTCGGGCGGCTGCGGGTGCCGCTCGAGCGCGCGCGGGGGGTGGCCGAGGCGGTCGGCCTGGCCGGCCGCCTCGAGGAGCTTGCCGGCAGGCTCTCCTACGGCGAGCAGCGCCAGCTCGAGGTGGGCGTGGTGCTCGCGACCGGGCCCAAGCTCATGCTGCTCGACGAGCCCACGGCTGGCATGTCGCCCGAAGAGACGGTGCGCATGACGCGGATGCTTGAAGGGCTGCCGCGCGAGGTGACCCTGTTGATCATCGAGCACGACATGGATGTGGTCGGCTCGCTGGCCGAGCGCGTCACCGTGCTCCACTACGGCGAAGTGCTGACCGAGGGCACGTTCGACGAGGTGAAGCGAGACCCGCGTGTCTACGAAGTCTATCTGGGCTCGGCCTGATGCTCGACGTCGAGGCGATCCAGACCTACTACGGTGAGAGCCACATCCTGCACGGCGTGTCGATCCGCGTTGGCGGGGGCGAAGCCGTGGCGCTCCTCGGACGAAACGGCGCCGGCAAGACGACCCTCATCCGTAGCGTCGCCGGCTTCACGCCGCCCCGCAAGGGGCGCGTGGTCTTCGGCGGCCAGCCGGTGGAGGCGTGGCCCGCGTACCGCATTGCGCGGCAGGGGCTCGCGCTGGTGCCCCAGGGGCGGCGCATTTTCTCGCCGCTGACCGTACGCGAGAACCTCACGCTGGGCGCGCGGCAGGGAGAGTGGACGCTCGAGCGCGTCTACGCGCTCTTCCCGCGCCTGGGAGAGCGGGCACTCCAACCGGGAGGCACTCTCTCGGGAGGCGAGCAGCAGATGCTCGCGATCGCCCGCGCGCTCATGACGAACGGGCGTATGCTGGTGCTCGACGAGCCGTCGGAGGGGCTGGCCCCCATCGTCGTGCGCGAAATCGGGCGCATCGTGCGGGAGCTCAAGGGCGGGCGCCTGTCCATCCTGCTGGTGGAGCAGAACTACCACTTGGCGCTCCAGGTTGCCGACCGCGTCTACGTGATGAACAAGGGCCAGATCGTCTGGGAGGGCACGCCCGCCGGCCTCGAGGCGGACGAGGACGTCAAGCGCAGGTACCTGGGGGTCGCATGAGCTGGATCGATCCTGATTTTCCCAAGTGGGCGACGCCGAGCGATCGCGTCGGGCGCGTGCTCGGGCTCAACCCGGGCATGATGACGGGCCCCGGCACCAATACCTACCTGGTCGGGCGGTCCGATCCTGTCCTGATCGACACGGGCGCGGGGGTGCCCGGGTACATGGGCGTGTTCGAGGGCTATCTCGGCGAGCGCGGGTGGCGCCGGCCCTCCCGCGTGATCCTGACCCACCGCCACCTCGACCACCTGGGCGGCGTGCCGCATCTGCGCGAGCGCTTCCCGGGACTATCCGTCTCGAAGATGATCCACAAAGACACCGACCTTCCGGCAGGCACCGCCGATCTCAGAGACGGGCAGGTGGTGAAGGGCGACAGTGTGACCCTCCTCGCCATCCACACGCCGGGGCACGCGTCGGACCACCTGTGCTTCTACCTCGAGGAAGAGCGCGCGCTCTTCAGCGGCGACCTGATCCTGAACGGTTCCACCAGCGTGATTTCCGACGAGGACGGCGACCTCGCCGACTACATGGCGTCGCTGCGCCGCGTGCAGGCGCTGGGCGTCCGTCGCATCTACCCCGCCCACGGGCCCGTCATCGAGGACGCCCCGGGGAAAATACAGGAGTACATCGACCACAGGATGGAGCGCGAGCGCCAGATCCTGGACGCCCTCGGCAACAGCGCCAGCACCATCCCCGAGATGGTCAAGGTCATCTACGCCGACGTACCGGAGAAGCTCCACGGGATGGCGGGCAAGTCGGTTCACTCCCACCTCAAGAAGCTCGCGAAGGACGGCCGCGTCGCGGAGGAGCGCATTACCAGTGCGCCGTCTCGCTGGACCCTCCTCTAGCGCGATCCGACTGAGAACTGCTCGCGCGAGGCGGGCGGGTGGCGTCGGGGGCGGGGGCCGCGCAGCCGGCGGAGTGGGCCCTTAGCAAGTGCCCGCAGCCCGCAGGGCTGCGAATCACGCCAGCTTAGGGTGACGTAGCCGGCTGCGCGGCCCCCGCCCCCGACGCCACCCGCCCGATCTTGGTGGGTGGGCATACCCCGACGAGAGGACCCGCCTGCCTCACGTGCGCCGCAGCCAGTCACCACGCTGACCTAGACGGGGTCGGGGTAGATGCGCTTGAAGACGGCGGGCGAGCCCGCGTCGAGCTTCATGAAGGGCCGAATCCGGTGGGTCCACGGGTTCCTGTCACGCACCGCGTTCCACGCCTCGCTCTTCGGCACGTCGGGCCGCTCGAACTCGTAGACCGTCAGGTACTTCGGCTGGCCCTCGACCACCATGAAGCGGCGCGCCCGGATGACGCCGGGCACGGTCAGATAGTCCGGGATGTAGACCGTGTTGTACCAAGCGTTCCACTCCTCCTCCATGTGGGCGGGAATGTCCATCCGTCCCATCTGGAGATACGGCGACGGCCCCATCGTCAGCTCGATCGGATTGGTCCGCGCCGGATGGAATTGGCGGTAGCCCTGGACGATGTAGTTGCGCCCGACGTGGCCGCCGGAGGTCTTCGTGCGCCACGGTGACGGGCGGAACCGCACCTCGTCGAGGAAAGCCTGCGTCCGTAGCACGCTCGGTTCCTCGAGCTCGTACATCGAGAGGTACTTGGGCCCACCCGACAGCGCCGCGTAGCGCCCCGCACTGAGAAAGCCCGGCACCTTGAGCAGGTGCTGGATGTGCTCTTCGTTGTACCAGCGGTTGAACTCGGCCTCGTGCTCGGGGTCGACGTCGGTCCACAGCATCAGGAGTCCGGTGCCACGCGTTTTTGGCATGGAGACCTCCGGAAGCCGCGCCGGCGCTTACGTGCGGGCGGCCGTGACGAGGGCGGAGAAGAGGCGGCGGGCCGGCTCGGAGCTGCCGACGAGGTGCTCGGGATGCCATTGGACGCCGAGCATCCACCGCGAGTCGTCGTCCAGCTCGACGCCTTCGATCAGCCGATCGGGCGCCCACGCGACGGCGACGAGGCCGCTGCCGAGAGACTTGATGACCTGGTGGTGAAAGCTGTTGACCTCGATGTCCTCGCCGCCCAGCACACGCGACAGGCGACTGCCCGCCGCGACCTTGACCTTGTGGGTGGCCTGGTCGCGCGCCTCCTTCTGGCTGTGCTGAATCTCGGTGCCGGGGTCCGTCGCCACGTCCTGATGGAGGCTGCCGCCGAGGACGACGTTGAGCACCTGGATGCCGCGGCAGATCGCCAACAAGGGGGTTCGCTTTTCCAGCGCCATTAACGTCACCTGAGTCTCGAGCGCATCGCGCGAAGGGGCGACGTCGTAGAGGGTCGGATGCGGCGCCTCGCCGAAGGAGGCCGGGTCCATGTCGCCGCCGCCGGTGAGCAGGAGCGCGTCGAGGCCGCGCACGAGGCGCTCGAGGGAGGTCTTCGAGAGCTGGGGCGGCAGGAGCACCGGCACACCGCCCGCCTGCTGGACGGCGTGGAGGTATGCCGAGTTGACGTAGGCGCGCTCGGGCGTCTGCCCGGCCGTCTGCCCAAGACTCCGGCCGACGGTGATGGACGTGGTCACGCCCACGAGCGGATCGCGAAACATGCGGCTATGCTACCATACGCCGCATGAGCCTAGATTCGGCCTCCTCGCAGAAAGACGTGGGCACAGCGCCGGCAGCGGGACCGATGCACCAGGTGATGGGCCGGCGCTGGATGGTCGCGGCGGGACACCCGTTAGCAGCGCAGGCGGCCGCGCGAGTCCTCGATGCGGGCGGCAACGCGATCGACGCCGGGTGCGCCGCGGGCCTTATGCTCGGCGTCGTCCACCCGGACATGGTCAGCTTCGCCGGCGTGGCGCCCATCCTCGTGCATCTCGGGCACACCGGCGAGACGTTCGAGGTGTCGGGAGTCGGGCCCTATCCGAAGCGCGCGACGGCCGAGTACTTCCACGAGCGCTGCGGGGGCCAGATCCCCGCCGGTCTGCTCCGCACCGTCGTCCCGGCCTCGCCGGACGCCTGGTGCGCGGCGCTCGAGCGCTGGGGTACCAAGAGCTTCGGCGAAGTCGCGGCGCCCGCCATGGAGTGCGCCGAGCACGGTTTCCCGCTGTCGGCATTCTCCGCGTACCAGTTCGGCCGCGCCGCCGATAGGATCCGGAAATTTCCCAGCTCAGCTGCGCTGTACCTCAAGGACGGGCAGGGGCCGCCGCCCGGCCATGTTCTCGTCGAGGCCGAGCTTGCGCAGACCATCAAGACCATGGTAGCGGCGGAGCTCAAGGCGCGCGCCCGGGGCCGCGCGGGAGCGATCCGCGCCGCCCGGGACGCCTTCTACAAGGGCGACATCGCGCAGCGCATCGCCGAGTACCACGCGCGCGAAGGCGGCCTGCTGACTGCCGAGGACCTGGCCGAGTTCTCCGTCGACATTGCCCCGGCGCTCAAGACCTCGTTCGGCGAATACGAGGTCGCGGCGTGCGGCTTCTGGTGCCAGGGGCCCGTGCTGCTGCAGATGCTGAACCTGATCGAGAGCCACGACTGGCGGGCCCTCGGCCACAACACGCCACGGGCGCTGCACATCCTGACCGAGGCGATGAAGCTCGCGTTCGCCGACCGCGAAGCGTACTACGGCGACCCGCTCCACGTGAAAGTGCCCGCCGACGGGCTCCTGTCGAAGGAGTACGCCAAGGCGCGGCGCGCGCTGATCAGGGAGGACCGCGCGTGGCCCGATCTGCCGCCTGCCGGCGATCCATACTCGCTTCGAGCGGTCGCCAACGGCGGCCACGGCGTCTCCGGTCCTGTCACGATGCAGCCCGGCGGCTCGCTCGACACGTCCTATGTCTCGGTCGTGGACGCTGAGGGCAACGCTTTCTCCGCCACCCCGAGCGACCCGGGCGTGGATTCTCCGGTTATCCCAGGCGTGGGCTGCGTGGTGTCGCCGCGGGGCTCACAGGGATGGCTCCAGCGCGGACACCCGAGCGTCGTCGCCCCAGGCAAGCGGCCGCGGCTCACTCCCGCGCCGTCCATGGTGCTCCGCGACGGCCGCGCGTTCATGCCCTTCGGCACGCCGGGGGGGGACGTCCAGCAGCAGGCGATGCTCCAAGTGTTCCTGAACATCACCGCCCACGGCATGGCGCCGCAGCAGGCCGTCGAGGCGCCGCGCGTCGCCACGCGGAGCTTCCCCGATTCCTTCTGGCCTCACGCGCACGCCCCGGGCGTGCTGCAAGCCGAGGCTCGGCTGAGCTCCGAGACGCGCGCCGCGCTGGCCGGCCTCGGACACCGCATGGCCGAGTGGCCGGACTGGGATTGGCGAGCGGGGGCCGTCTGCTGCGTGGTCGCCGGCGCCGATGGCGTCCTCATGGCCGGAGCCGATCCGCGCCGCGGCGCACACGCCATCGGCTGGTAGCTCGGCGGGCGAGCAGCCCGCTAGGCGGGACGGGGACTCCTGGCGTAGGCGTCCAGCAGCGCCTGAAGCTTGAACGGCTTGGCGATGACGAAGTCCACGACCGCGCTGGTCTCGCCGGCCAGGCCTTCCGTCTCGTCCCACCCGGTCATGAGACCGAGGCGCAGGTGCGGCCAGCGCCCCCGAACCGCGCGCGCCACTTCCGCCCCCGTCATCCCGGGCATCCCGAGGTCAGTGAGCACGAGGTCGATGGGCTGCCCCGCTTCGAGCCACGCCAGCGCCTCCCTCCCTCCCGCGGCCTGAAAGACTGTGTGGCCCGACATGGCGAGCAAGTCGGCGAGCGCCGACCGCACCTCGGGCTCGTCGTCCACGAGCAGCACGCGCAGATTGGTCGGTGACGCCGGCGCCTCCGGCGCCGCCGTCGAGAATCGGGGCGCACCGGAGAGCGCACCGGCCGCCGGCAGCGTGATGCGCACCGTGGTGCCTCGCCCCGGGGCGCTGTCGATCTCGAGCCTGCCGTTGTGGCGCTGCACGATTCCGTAGGTGACGGAGAGCCCCAGCCCCGTGCTCTTGGGGCCCTTGGTGGTGAAGAAGGGGTCGAACGCCCGCTGTCGTACCTCCTCCGACATCCCCGCGCCGGAGTCCGACACGTCGCAGTGCACGCCCTGGCCGTCGGCCCACGTCTTCACCCCAAGCCGCCCTCCGTCCGGCATCGCGTCGATGGCGTTGAGCACGAGGTTCATGAGGACCTCGCGGAGCGGCGCGAACTCTCCGGCCACGGGCTGGATCGCGCCCAGGTCGAGAGCCGTGTCGATACGGATCTGGCGCAGCTGCGCTTCGTTGTGCCAGCGCGGGCGCGTCAGGTCGAGCACCTCCTGCGCGAGCTGGTTGAGGTCCACCGGCACGGTGCGCGAGACCGGTTGCACGCGGCTGAAGCGCTGGACGCGGCGCACCACCTCGGCGCCGTCCTGCGCGGCCCGCTGGACGATCTCGAGGTGGCGCCGCGCCTCGGGGTCCGGCATCTTGGCCAGCACGGTCTCGAGCCGGCCGAGGATGACCGCGAAGAGGTTGTTCAAGTGGTGGGCCATGCCCGAGGCGAGCTTGCCTATGGCCGCAAGGGTTTCCCCGCGCACCAGCTGGGCCTGGGTCGCCCGCAGGTCGTCCACGACGTTCTGCAGCTGCCCCGCGGACTCCTGCGCCTCCTGGAGCAGGCGGGCATTGTCCACGGCGTAGCCGATGTACGTCAGGAGCGCGGTCAGGAACTGGAGGTCGGTCGGGCTGAATGGCCGCGGTGTCGGCGGTGAGGTGCTGGTATCCTCCTTCTTGGCGAGGTTGATCACGCCGATGACGCGGTCGCCTACGCGGACGGGCATGCAGATGAAGGCGCCGGTGCCGTACTTGGGGTCGTTGAGCTTGGCGAAGCGCGCGTCGTTCTCGATGTCGTCCACGATGACGGCGTCGCCCAGCTCGGCGACCTTGCCGGCCACACCCTCCCCGAGCTTCACCTCGGCCTGATCGTGAACCTCGTCAGGCAGTCCGCGCGAGGCCGCGATGCGCAGCGTCTTGCGCTGCTGGTCGAGCAGCATGATCGATCCGATGTTGGCGTGAACGGCCCGCATCGTGCTCTGCAGGACCGAGGCCAGGAGATCCTGGATCCTCGGGATGTGGGCGGACATCTCGACCAGCTCGTTGAGCGTGCCGAGCTTGAAGACCAGGTCCTCGAGCCGCTGCGTCGAGGTCCGAAGGTCCTCCAGCATCTGGTGAAAGGCGCCCGCCAGCTGGCCGATCTCGGCGACCTGACCCAGAACCGGCACCCGCACCGCCGCCTCGTCGGTGGCCGAGTCCGCCTCGTCGGCGGAGATGGGCAGCGTGACCTTGGCCGCCAGCCTGGCGATCTGGTCCACCATCCGGCGGAAAACGACGAAGCCGAGGCAGGCGATGAAGAGCGCCATGAAGGCCGCGAACTGGGCCTCGGTCTTGGAGATGAGGTTCGAGACCGAGAGGAAGGCGACGAAGAGGAGGAGCGGCAGCAGGGCGACCAGCACGAAGATGACCGCCGCCGCCTCACGGAGACTCATGGCCCTGGACACGAAACCGGAGAGCTTCATCGCTGGTTCTGTCTACTGTAGGATCCCGGCGGACGATTCCGCAAGGAAACTTATGACCTTAACCAGGTTGAAGAAAGGGAGGCTCATGCCCAATCCATTGCACAATCCGCTGTCCCGCAGGGAAGTCTTGAAATTCGGCGCCTTCACGACCGCGGGCGGCGTCCTCACGCCAGGGATCTCGATGGCCCAGGCCGTCATCACCGGCACCAAGGGCATCGTCGCACGGGACATTCAGCTCACCGTCGGCGGCACCGCCATCCCCGCCTACGACGCCCGCCCGGAGCGGGCCGGGCGGTATCCGATCGTGGCCGTGATCTCCGGCTTCACCGGCAACAGCGAGCACAACAAGGACGTCGTGCGCCGCTTCGCCCAAGCGGGTTTCTACGCCATAGCCCCGGAGCTCTACCACCGGGAAGGCGGCATGCAGGGGAAGAACTTCCAGGAGATGGGCCAGATCGCGGGTAAGGTGACGCGCGCCCAGTACCTGGGCGACATCCGCGCCGCGGCCGACTACGCCAAGCAGCAGACCTGGGCGCGGGCGGACCGGCTGGGCGTGACCGGCTTCTGCGGCGGCGGCGCGTTGACGCTCCACTTCGCCGCCGAATACCCGGGCGTCGCGGCGGCGGCTCCGTGGTACGGACATCTCAAGCGCACCTATGCCGATGCCCCGGGCGTGGACGCCTTCAGCCTCGCGGAAAAGATCAAGTCGCCGGTGCTGGGGCTCTACGGCGGGGCGGACACGGGCATCCCGGCGGACGATGTGAAGCGGTTCGAGGCGGAGCTCAAGAAGCGCGGCGTCGCGGCGGAGTTCATCCTCTACCCGGGGGCGCCCCACGCGTTCTTCTCGGACGACCGGCCGCAGGTCTACAAGAAGGAGGCAGCGGAGGACGCCTGGAAGCGGTGCGCGGCATTCTTCGACAAGCATCTCAAAGCGTAAGCGCCTAGCCCGACTTCCACGGTCTGAAGAGTGGAGCGCTGAGATTCCAGGACGTTACGCGCGCGTTGCGTCACTATCGACTGGTCGTCCAGGTCTTCACGGGCTTCATGACCTCGGGCGGCACCTG
>Ga0326597_10000263_pt1 | contig 99424 bp, 80 predicted proteins | sample RVTome_12_FD_203789 | JGI IMG/M metagenome (GOLD analysis project Ga0326597, IMG submission 203789) | Soil microbial communities from uranium-contaminated site in the Upper Colorado River Basin, Wyoming, United States - RVT100D185 | ecosystem: Environmental > Terrestrial > Soil > Contaminated >...
CAGGCAGTAACATCACTGGGGCGCGGGAGGTCGATTTCGGCGCGCGCCTATCCGGGCACGTTGCGGCAGTCGGCCTATCTGGCGGGCTCGCTCGAAGTCGCCGGCGCGGATGCGGAGGGGAAGCCCTTCACACTCCCCTCTCCCCCTGGGAGAGGGGCTGGGGGTGAGGGAGAACAGCAAGTCGATCCCCCATTCCTCACTGCCGCCATTCACGACCTTTTCGCGTTCGATGCTCCGCAGCTCGCGCGGGTGGCTTCGCGCATTCTCGAAGCGCAGCGGAAGTTCATGGATGATGACGCACTGCCGCCTTTCACGATCCTTGCGGTTCCCGTGGGCGACCCATTGACGGCGGGATCAGCGCGGTTCGGCGGAACCGCGCTGCATCACAGCGTGGCCCTGTTTCTGCCGCCGCACAGCACGATGGATGACCGCATCATCATGCTCATCGCGCATGAGGTGTTTCACCATTACAACGGCCGATTGATCACCAACGTCGAGGCGGAGGAGCTGTCGTACTGGTTCACCGAGGGGTTCACGGATTACTACGCGATGCGCGTGCTGCTGGAGCGGTTTCCCGACATGCACCCCTGGCTGGCGGACTGGGTGAACGAGCGCATCGGCAAGTATCTGAGCAATCCGGCGATCAACGCGACGAACGACGAGATCCGGGCACGGTTCTGGACGGGCGATGAAGCGCACCGGGACATTCCCTACGCGCGCGGGCTGATGCTCGGAATCCGCTGGCACGCGATCGCGCGCGAGCATGGAATCGAGAACGGCATCGATGCGCTGATGCGGGAACTGCTGAGGCGGGCCCGCGAGCGCGATTACCACCTCGGCAATCAGTCATTGCGCGAGATCGGGGCCGAAGTGCTGGGCGAATGGTTCGGCGAGGAGTTCGATGCCTATGTCGTGCGCGCGGAGACGATTCCGCTGGAGCCGGATTTCATGCAGCCGTGGTTCGAGGGCGACATGGCGGGCTCGGGCGGGTTCGAGCTGGGGTTCGACTGGGAGCGGTCGAAGTCCACGCGCACGGTGCGGGGATTGAAAGCAGGCTCGGCCGCGGCAGAGGCGGGGTTGGAGGAGGGCGATCTGCTGCTGGGCTGGGTGCTGACGATCGGCGATGCGAATCAGGAGGTGGTGCTCACGGTGCAGCGGGGCGGGCGAGTGATGGATATTTCTTATATGCCGCGTGCGGTGACACGCGGGAATGGGATTCCACGATTTCGGGTGAAGGAGTAGGGCGGGCATACGTGCCGGCCAGTGGCGCGCGGTGAGCCGCTTCGGGTGCCATGGGCAAGCGCTTCGCTTGCCCATGGCGGATTTTCAGGCGAGTGCAGAACCACGGGCAAACCAGAGTTTGCCCATGGCACCCGGATTTGACGAACGCGCGGCGCGATGCAGAGAAATGGCTGCCGCCCCTTCTCTGCAACTCCTCCCGCCGGGGCGAAACGCGCGATACACTCAACGTATGAAGCGCTGGATCGTGCGCATCGCGCTTTGTCTGATCCTCGGCGCGATCACAACCGTTGCGGTCGCGTGGGGATGCGCATGGCGGGAACCATTCGGCTCGCAAGTCAACACGCGTCCATACGTCTATCGCGACTTGATGGAGCGGAATTGGATACCGTTGACAGAACGGGTCGGATTTGGTTGGCGGCACATGCGCGCCCTCATCTCCAAGGAAGAAGCGTGGACGCGACATGAAACGCGTCCGGTTCAATCTTGGATTCCGTCAGTACCGCAAATGGCACCAGGTCATCGGCTCAATGTCATTGAGGCGATCGCCTCGGGGTGGCCATTCCTTTGCCTTCATTTCCTGATGACGGAATCCTACTTTGAGGCTGACTACCGTGAGAATACGGGACCCATTGTCAATCCGGACCTGGGCTGGCAAGGCGCGATCGTTCTTGGGGGTCGTAACGAATACAGCGTTCGAGCGCTTCCCATTGTCCCCATCTGGTCCGGCGTTCTCGTGAACATGGCGTTCTGGACTGTGCTTTGGTTCCCTCCCCTGAACTTCCATGCCATTCGCAACTGGCTTCGCCGCCGTCGCGGCCGGTGCGCCAAATGCGGCTACGACCTGCGGGGCCAATTCGCCGCCGGTTGTCCCGAATGCGGATGGAATCGGGATGAGGAAGCGATGAAGCGATCGAGCGACGGAGCGTCGAAGGGCATTTGACGCAAACCCATCCCGGCGCGGCACAACGCCCCGAACGGGCGCAACAGAGCAGCCCGGGGCAGCGCCCCGGGGTTTGATCAGGACCGAGTTCAAAGCCCTGAAAGGGCGCGACACGTGAACGTTCGAATGTGTTTCGCCCCTTCAGGGCTCTAACTCCCCTCTTGCAACCGCCCAGGGCGTTGCCCTGTGTCAGCCCTTCGGGCTCTCGGAACGCGTATCGGCCGCATTGAGCGGCCAGATGGGGGGTGAATTCATGTAGAATGCCATCGATCCAATCTGAAGGAGGTCCAACATGTCATCCAAGCGCCATCCCGATCGTCGCACGCATCGTGATCGATCCGCCAATCCCTCTCGCCGCCGATTCATCCAGTCGTCCGCCGCGATGGGGGTCGGCTTCTGGGCCCTGGGAGGACTTTCGTGGGCGCCGGCGCGAAGGCGGGCGAAGATCGAACTGGTTCAGTTCGGCTGCATCGGCGTGGGCGGCAAGGGCGACAGCGATTCCAACGATGCCAATCGGCTGGGCAAGGTCGTCGCCATCTGCGATATCGATGACAACACGCTCAACGCCGCGGCCAACCGCTTTCCCGATGCGAAGAAGTTCAACGACTTCCGCATCATGCTCGCCGAGATGGGCGATTCGATCGATGCGGTGACGGTCTCGACGCCCGATCACACGCACGCGATCGCCGCGATGCGGGCGATGGATCACGGCAAGCACTGCTTCTGTCAGAAGCCGCTGACGCATTCGCTCGAAGAGGCGCGCACGATGGGCGAGATCGCCCGTGCCAACGGACTCGCGACGCAGATGGGCAACCAGGGCACCGCCGACACGAATCTCCGCAAGGCGGCGGCGATTTTGCGCGCGGGCGCGCTGGGGCCGGTGAAGGAAGTTCACGTGTGGACAAATCGTCCCGTCTGGCCGCAGGGCTGCGAGCGGCCGCCGGTGCGCGAGGCGCCGAAGCATGTTCACTGGGATCTCTGGCTGGGTCCCGCGCCGCATCGGCCGGATGGAGTGTGGAGCGAGCAGCGTGGCTGGGGGCCGCTGGACGCCTATCACCCCTTCAACTGGCGCGGCTGGTGGGATTTCGGCACGGGCGCGCTGGGCGACATGGCGTGCCACACGCTCAACATGCCGTTCATGGGGCTCGACCTGCGCGATCCGGTCTCGGTCGAAGCGGAGACCTCCGGCCACAATCGCGATTCGTACCCCTCGTGGTCACGAATCAAGTACGAGTTCCCCGCGCGGGGCGAGCGCGGGCCTCTCACGCTCTGGTGGTACGACGGCGGTCAGAAGCCGGGCGCTGAACTTGTCGGCGAAGAACCGGCCGACTCCGGAACATTCGTTAAGGGCGACGCCGGATCGCTCTATTCGCCCGGCGATTACGCGGGCGAGTATCGCCTGATCGGCGATGTGAGCGAGCCGGCGGTGGAAGTGCCGCAGTCACCGGGACACTTCGAGGAGTTGATTCGCGCGATCGAAACCGGCGAGCCGGCGATGAGCAACTTCCCCGACTACGCCGGGCCGCTGACCGAGACCGTTCTGTTGGGCAATCTGGCGGTGTGGTCGGGCGGGCGCGTGGAGTGGGATCCGCGGAAGATGCAGGTGACTAACGATGGTTCCGATCTCGAGCGGATCATCCGCAAGGAGTATCCCGAGGGGTGGGGATTGGAGGGGTGAACGAATAGGTTTGCAATTGTGATGCCGGAAGCACGACCACCATGCACGTACCCAACCGGCATCTGGCACATGTCCCTCGAGCCAAGATAACGGACTACCTGCTGTCATCGACACATCGAAGTGGTCGGGCAAAGGTTTTTTTCTTCGAGCGCATGGGCTTCGAAGTGGAACGATGGCAGGAACTCGCGGATGCGCTGCGACAGCATGTCATCGATCATGAAGCCGTTGGAGTGATCGTAGGAGAATACGGAACCCGCTATCAGATTGAGGGAGAACTGAAAACGCCCAGGGGTCGCGCGCCGGTGGTTCGCTCGATCTGGATCGTTCCGAATGAGGCGCTGGCGCCGCAATTGGTCACCGCCTATCCCGGAAGACTGATGACGACGTAGAATGCGCACGATGGCGACCATTCGCGAACATGATTCGATCGTGCTCACGGACGACCTTGAGGATGGGCGCTTCAAGGCGGGCGATGTCGGTACCGTGGTGTTTATCCACCGCGGCGGGGAGGCCTACGAGGTGGAGTTCTTCACGCTCAATGGCGAGACCATCGATGTGGTGACGGTCCAGGGCAACCGCGTCCGGGCGGTAGAGCAGTCTGACATTACTCACGCGCGCACTCTCGCGGGTTGACGGAGATCTCGATGCGGACAAGTCATCGACCTATGCTCTTTTCATGCCCGTCGAATTCCGCAAGCATGTTCTTCCCAACGGCCTGACCATCGCGGCCGAGGTCGATCCCGATGCCCACACCGCGGCCCTGGGCTTCTTCGTGCGCACCGGGGGGCGGGATGAGCGGACCGAACTCATGGGCGTCAGCCACTTCCTCGAGCACATGATGTTCAAGGGGACGGAGCGGCGATCCGCCGATGAAGTCAACCAGCACTTCGACGACATCGGGGCCAGCCACAACGCGTTCACCTCGGCGGAGGTCACCGCCTTCTGGGCTCACGTGCTGCCGGAATACATGGATCAGGCGGAGGACATTCTGGCGGACATCCTGCGGCCGGCGCTGCGGCAGACAGATTTCGATCTCGAGAAGAACGTCATTCTCGAAGAGATCGCGATGTACGAGGATCACCCCTTCTGGGTGGTGTACGAGAAGGCCATGGAGCGGTACTACGCGGGCCATCCCCTGCGGCACCGCGTATTGGGGACGCGCGAGACGGTCAATGCCATGACGCGCGAGCAGATGGAGGACTATTTCGAGCGGCGATATTCCGCTGACAACACGGTGATCGCGCTGGCGGGACGGATCGATTTCGACGCTCATGTCGAATCGCTGGAGCGGCGGTGCGGGCGCTGGCAGACCACTCATCCGGCCCGCGAATTTCCCGCGCACGCACCGCCTTCGGATTCGTTCACCGATCACTCGGAAAAGGTCAACCGGCACTACCTCTTCATGGTGGCGGCCGCGCCGGCGGCACAGGATGATGATCGATACGCGGCCGCGATTCTCGCGAACATCCTGGGGGACAGCGAGGGTTCGCGCTTGTACTGGTCGCTGATTGAGACGGGGCTGGCGGAGGATGCGCAGGCCCAGTTCGACCCGCGCGACCGCACGGGTGAGTACTACATGTTCGCGGTCTGCGCGCCGCAAGACAGCGAGCGCGTCGAGAAAGTGACCATGGACGAGATTGAGAAGCTGGCGGACTCGATCACCGAGGATGATGTGCTGCGCGTGCGCAGCAAGATCGCGACGAGCGTGACGCTGGCAGGCGAGCGGCCGAGCGGGCGCATGCGCCGGCTGGGGCAACTGCTCACGCTGACGGGCGACTACCGCACGCTGGATGAGGAACTGGCGCGAATCAACGCGGTGACGCTGGATGATCTCCACCGTGTGGCGGAACAATGGCCGCTCCGGCCGCGCGTGATTGGGCGACTGCGGCCGGGGGAGTAAGCGGGTGGCATGCCCACCGCTTTGGGTGGGCATGTGGAGTGTGAAGGAGACATGCTCACGTCCAGCCGTGAGCGTGCCACACCCTCGCGGACACGGGTAAGCTTCGCTTGGCTATGGCACCCGGATCGGATCGTCACAACTTCGATGTCATCGTTCTCGGCGTCGGCTGCATGGGGGCGGCCGCGTGCATGACGCTGGCGCAGCGCGGCGTGCGCGTGCTCGGACTCGAGCAGTTCCCCATCCCGCATGGCATGGGCAGCTCCGCGGGTGAATCGCGCATCTTCCGCATCGGCTACTACGAGCATCCCGATTATGTTCCGCTGCTGGTGCGAGCGCGGTGGTTGTGGAAGAAGATCGAGGATGATGGCGAGCGGCTGGTGTTCCTGCCCACGGGCGGATTGTGGATGGGGCCGCGCGACAGCGAACTGATCGCCGGCACGCTGCGCGCGGCGACAAAACATGCGCTGCAGCACGAAGTGTTGTCGGTCGAGGAAATCCGGGCCCGCTGGCCACAGTTCGATCCCGTCAGAAGCGGCGAAACGAATGGGGAGTGCGGGCGTCCCGCCCGCGAGGGCTCCGAAATCGTCGGCTTCTACGAAGCCGATGCGGGGATGCTGCTGCCGGAGAACGCGATCGAGACGATGACGCATCTGGCGCGGCGGCATGGGGCGGACATTCGGCAGGAAACGGCCGTTCGCTCGTGGCGGATCGATGGCGAATCGATCATCGTGACCACCGATCACGAGAAGTTTCACGCGGATCGACTGATCGTGTCGGCGGGCGCGTGGACGGCGAAATTGTTGCCGGAACTGTCCGGGGTGGGGAAGCATGCGTCGCTGAAGGTCACGCGGCAGGCGATGGGCTGGTATGACGCGAAGGCGGGCGCGCAGTTCGCACCGCGCGCGATGCCGTGCTGGGCGCGAGTGCGGAACGAGCGTGGATTCTTCTATGGCTTTCCGCTGGCGCCCGGCGCGCGGGCGATCAAGGCGGCGTTGCATGAGGTGGCGCGCGAAGTTGATCCGGATGCCATCGATCGAGTCGCGACGGAAGCGGATGTGAAAGACCTGGATGCGTTCATGCCGCGGCTGTTCCGGGGCGAGGTGGGGCCGCGTTTTCGGGCGGCGATCTGCATGTACACGAACTCGCCGGATGGGCATTTCATCATGGACCACCTGCCGCACACGGATTGCCGGGTGACGGTGGCGTGCGGGTTCAGCGGCCACGGCTTCAAGTTCGCGCCGGTGGTGGGCGAAGCGCTGGCGGATCTGGCGATGAAGGGGCGGACGGAGCTGCCGATTGGGTTTCTGTCGTTGCGGAGATTCGGTTCGGCGGCATAGGCGTCTGGTTGCTCTGTAGAAACGATCCGAGAGTGGGTGCCACGGCTTGTCCCGAAGGGCAAGCCGTGCGAACTGTCGTTGAGCGTATCTCACGGGTTGCCGCGAAGCACGGCGAACCTGTGGCACCCGGAGGTGACGGGCCACGAGCACCATCAGTTTGGAACAGCTCGTTCACCGGTGGTCCTGGCGAGCGCTGTCCATTGTTCCGGCGTGAGAATGTCCATCAAATCAACTCGCGCGCGGTCGCAGACCTCGCGGCGGAAGAACTTGAGCTTTTCGATCATCTCCTGCCGCAGCGCCCGATCCTTCCAGTCTTCCTCGGTCCCTCCCTGAATCGCCTGGAACCGCGAGTCGCTGAACACACTGCAGATCTCGATTGAATGGGCTTCGTACCGGTTCTCAAGCTCGACCAGCGTCGAAATCAGCTCCCGGGATTGCGGCACAGTCAGGTCGTCGAGCGTCAGAGCCCGCTCCAGCAGCGCGCCGGTAAAGGTAGGATCGGCGTACACCGCGGGGTAGGCTTCGCGCCGATACGCCCGTCGCAGCATTTCCGCATCGGTCTGGCTGATCTCGTGGATCGCTGCGGCGATCTCAGTGACAATGCGGCGATTCACATCGATCAGCCCGGTACGGGCCTCTCTCAACCGCGCCGCCGCCGCGGCCTTCGAGTCCTTCCACCCGCCTTCCTCCCAGATCACGACCTGTTCGTCGGTTGGAGTGCCCGCCTCGCGGATGTCGTGCCACGTGCGCTGCTGCACCCAGCCCTCGTGCACGTGCGCCTTGTGGGCTTCGTAATGCGCCACGACGGCCGCGTTGATGGCATCCGAGTGCAGGAGAAGGTGTTCGCGGGCGCGCGCCCGCGATGCGGCGGAGATGTCCGCATCTTCGACGACCTCGACCAGATTGGCGCAGCGCTCGCTGTAACCCCAATGCGTGACATCCATCCACGACCCGAGATACTCCGCCTCCGCGCGATAGCCGCGATGGAGCCGCTGTAACGCCAAGGCTTCCTCGCCCGCTTCAATGCGAACCCGGGCTTCAACATCGGCGATAAACTGCTCCTCCAGCTCGCGGAGTTGCTGGATGACTGCATCGCGCGCCTTCTCGCCGCGCTCCAGTTCCGCGAGGGTGGGGGGCAAGCCCTGCCGAGCGACTTCGTCGATGCGGATATCGACCGGGTCCGCCCGCATGGCGTCGAAGCCGGTGGCGCTGAACTCGCGCAGGGCCGCGAGATAGCGATCGTGCGCTTCCCGCACCGCTTCCGCGCCCGGCTCATCCAGCCCCGCGAGCTCGATAAAGCGATTGATGTCAGCTTTCGTGACCTGCGGCGGGAGAAACAGGTAGGCCGCGTGGGACAGATTCACCATCTCCAGGATCGTGTCCGGATTCTCCCGCCGCTCCTGCCGCTGGGCTTCCGAGCGAGCCTTGACCGCCGCCGCGATCGCATCTGCCGGTTCCGTCCCGATGATGGCGCGGAGCCCTTCCAGCGCTGCCGCATTCGCGGCGTCGAACTGCGCGAACTGCCGTTCCGCGCGCTCGGTGATCTTCGCCCGCCACTCCGGCGTGTGCATCGGCTCGCCGGCCCAGTATGTCTCTCCCGCGGAATCCTCGACGGCATCGCGGGCTGACTGGTCAATGATGGCCCCCCAGTTCGCCGACCACTCTGCGTAGATGGCAAGAATCTGATTGCGCTCTTCGTCGGTCAACTCAGGGTTCTGCAAGGATTCCTCGAGGATGGTCGATCCGCGGGTCATGTTGCTGTCGAGAGCCACAGCGCGCATCAGGTACGGAAGCGTGATTCGAAAGCGCGTGGCGCTCTGGAACGGCAATGACCGCGCAATCCGTCCCGCCGTCTCGACCTGCACGCGGATGACATCCTTCACCGCGGGCCGGACCGGCTCCAACTCCTCCCACCACGCCGCCAGCAGCGGCTCGCGCTCCGCGTAATCTTCCAGGGCCGGCACGGCCGGATTCCGCGCGTAACCACGCGCGGCCAGGTTCTCGACGTACGCCACGAGTTGCCGGTCCACCATCTGCGCCAGCCGGCTGAGAGCGGGAGCCAGGGCGCGGTGATGGGCTGTCATTTCTGCTTCGAGCGATGCGATCTCCTCCTCCGTCAGGCCTGCCTGCTGGAACGCCTCGTCAAAGTCGAGGCGCTGCACGCGCGAGAACCAGGGCTGGAGGAGCTTGTTCGCCGCGAGCCGGGCGCACTCCCGCTCGATGGCGATGGATTCAAGAATCGGCTGCTGCGCATCCGCATCGAGCAGTTCGCGGGCCTGGGCGAGCAAGGCCCGGTCGAGCGTCGCCAGCGCGGCCGCCGCCGCCTCGCGCTCGCGGAGGAACGAAGCCAGGTCATCGCGGGCGATCAGGATGCTGGGCTGGCCGGTCGCATAGATTTCGCGATCGCGATCGAGCAGTTCCTGCATCCTGCCATCGCGCAACTCGCGGCATTTCGCAAGATACTCATCGTGCAGCGCGAGGATGGCCGCGCGCTGGTCGGCGGTGGCGCTGAGCTCCTCGAACCATTCGATGAGATCGGCGGTCGAGATGGGATCGGGCAAGAGGCCGCCGGTGCCCTGGGCGAAGGCGGGCGCGGGCGGAAGCGAAAGCACCAGGATGGCGAGGAACGCGCGCCACTGCATGAGCAGATCGAAGGGATTCGCAGCGAGTTTTCCGAAGCGTTGACCTCGGATCATCGCGCCTCCGGCACAGTGACAGATTCACTGGTGAGCACCGCCCACTGTTCGGGCGTGAGGATGTCCTGCACTTTCAGCCGTGCGCGGTGGTTGAGTTCGTTACGGTAGAAGCGGAGGCGGTCCACTTGTTCCTGACGGGTCTTGCGGTCGTTGAACACTTCGAGCGTATTGCTCGATCCCCACATGCCCTGCTCGGGCGACTGCCGCAGGATCTCGCACATCTGCATCGACAGATCGGTGTACCCCTGCGCGTGGTCCCACTCGATCACGGCGAGTTCCAGCTTCTGTTCGTCGGTGATGCCGGCCAGCGCCATCGCGCGCGGGATCAGCATTTCGTCGAAAGTTGGGTCCACAAAGAGGGCGGGATAGGCCTCGCGCAGATACGACAGCCGCAAGGTGTTCGCCTGGTGCTCGGGCAGCGCGGCCTCGATTTCAGCCAGAACGGCGCGATTGAGGTCAATCACTTCGTCTCGAGCGGCGAGAACGGTGTCCATGAAAGCCCGCGTGCGCCGGGCGGGTTCGGAGTGGAGGATTTCCTCGACGGTGGCCTTGCGCGCGTTATAGGGCGCGAGATCGATCATGGCGCGTTCATTCTCAAGCAGTTGGCGTTGTTGGGCGCTGAGATGCGCTTGCCAGCGCGAGCGCAATTCGGCCGCGTACTCGACGGCTATTGCGAGCGCACGTTGGCGCGATGCTTCAGGCAGCGAAGCTGCCAGAATCGCGTCGATGATGTTTGCCTGAACCTCGGTGTATCCGGCCCAATCGGCCACAAGTGAGGACTGATATTCGGCGAGGGAGCGGGCTTCGCGGTGGAATTCGATGATGGCCAGCCGGTCCGCCGCCTCACTCTCGACGAGTGACCCCAGATCTCGAAGCAGGCGCTCGTGCAAGGCATCCATGGCCTGCCGCATGCGCTCGCGATTGGCTTCGACGCGTTGGTATTCAGAAAACGAGGGCGGCTCGAGGACTCCCGTCTCCGGATTCTCCGTCCACGCGGTGGAGCGATAGAGGCCGTCCAGTGCGTTCGCGGCAAGATCGCGGAGGGCATCGAGGTATTCATTCAACAGGTTCTGTGCGCTCTGTCTTTGATCTTCTGACAGATCGAGGGCCGCCGCGTACATATCAAAGTCCGCGCGCGTGATCTGCGGCGGGAGGAACTGCAACTGGTCCATGCCTCTGCGGGCGGGGCTGCGCATGAGTATCTCGTTCGGCTCATTGACTCGATTCTGCGCCCGCCGCTCCTCCAGCCAGCGGTCGTATGCCGCCGTCATCTCGGCAGCCAAATCGGAGCCAATGACGCCGCCGATCGCCGCGTGTGTTTCGTCGGCCAGCGCCTGGCATCGCGCCACCCATTCGTCGGTCCACCTCAGATGGGTGTCCTGGCGCGTGGCGGCATCGGCGTTGCTGAACCATGTCGCGCCGCCATAGGTTTCCACCTTGGCGTTCATCATTTCATCGTGAAGTCGCGCCCAGCGGCGGTGGTACTCATCGCGCATCTCGACGATTCGAGCCGTATCGCCGGGCGACATGTCGTCGCGGGCCAGGAGCATGTCAAACTGTCGGTCCAATCGATGCTGGGCGCCATCGTGGTGCATGTACGCCCCGCCGCCGCTGTTGAACGCCAGGCGGTATCGGTGGCCGGCGTCGACAGGAAGCGCCGTTGCGGCCTTCCTGATGTACTCCGCGCGCAATTGTGCGATCCGCGTGCCCTGTGCGGCGGGCTTCTCATTCCTGCTCATCCAGATGGCGAGCTGTTCCTCCTGCCTCGCCCCACCCCGCTCGTGTTTCGGATCGTAATTCATCCCTGCTTCCCGCAGCGCCCGGCGATACTCCAGAAGATGCTCGTGGGCCATGTTGATGAGCCGCTTCAGTTCACCGGCAAGAGCGCGCTCGTATTCGCGCACGAGCGGGTCGATGAGTTCGGTTTCCTCATCGGTCACTTTGGCTGCGGCAGCGAGCTCCCCGATTTCCGGATATCGGAATGGCGACAGCCACCATTGTGCGATGGGATCGCTGAGAAGACGGGCGCCTTGGCGGGCCTCCATTGCCCTCTCACAGCCAGCCTCATCTGACAGCGCGTTCGCTACCTCTGCCATGAATTGATCATCGAGCCGCTCGATCTCGGCATTGATCGATTCGAGTTCGCGTACGAAGCGTTGAAGATCGCGCTCATCCCCAAGGATTCCGATGGGGTTGGTCGGGTGGGCCACTTTCTCGAGGTCCAGCAGCGCCTGGATTCTGCCTTCGCGCAGGTTCTTGCACTTCACAAGGTACGCGTCGTGCAGCGCGAGAATTGAGGCGCGCTGATCCTTGGTCGCATCGAGGTCCTCAAACCATTCGATCAGATCCGCGGTTGAAATCGGGTCGGGCAGCAGGCCGCCGGTGCCCTGGGCGTGGGCGCGCGCGGCGCAGAGGGCGAAGAGAACAATCAGGAAGAGCGCGCGCCGGGGCATTGGGGGAGTATATGGGTCAGGGGCGCGCCTGCGTCGTTGATTTTTCGTTAACTGGATTTCGATCCCCGTCTTCGCGGACTCAGATGGGGCTTCCTGCGGGTTCCATGCGCGGACCCCGCATCACACACTCACACACTCGCACACTCACACACTCACACACTCAAAGTGATACCAGCGCGGGACGGGGTCCCGCCGCTAAACATGCGCAGTCGCACACGCATGCACCCGCACGCTCACTCTGCTTCCACACCCAATCCTCGTACGCTCATCGCCTGCGCTTCGGTCAAGGCGGCGCGGAGCTTGCGCTTGGTCGTCGCGTTCCATTCGGTGCGCTGGTATTGCAGAACCCTCATGCGCGATTCGCGCCGCTGCCACTCGATCATGGCTTCCATGTCAGGCTGTCTGCCTGTGAACTGCGGCATGGCCGAGTCGCTTGAATCCGACAGGGCCATCATCTCATCGCAGATGGCGTCGTAGCGCTGGCGATGGTCATCGTCGATGAGCGCGATCTCCTCTACCTGCTGGGGCGAAAGATCGCGCAATTCGAACGCGGCCATGATGATCGGCTGGGCGTCCTCGCGATCGGGGAACACCTCGGGATAGGAGAAGCGGTTGTAGCGGTTCTCAAACTCCGCGGCCTTGTCGGGAGGCAGGGCGGCCATGAATGATTCGACGGCGGCCTGCTCGACGTCTGCGCGCTTCCTGCCAAGCTCCGCGGATTTGGTCTGATAGGGTTCGATGAGGCGGGTGTATTCCTGCCAGACTTCGTTTCGGTCGCCCGCGCCTTCGTTCATCAGGCGCATCATGGTCCGCTGGGCTTCCATCTGTGCCTGCTCGGTGGCGCGCATGTTGTCATACAGGCCGCGCACGATAGGGACGATCTGCGACTCGTACGCCGCCAGCGTCGGGTGCAGCGCGCGCATCTGCTCGGGTGCGAGGCGGAGGTCGAGAATGAGCCGGCCGAGGTCCACCCAGTCCCGATCCATGCCGGTGAAGGCGACATCGCCCATGTCATAAACGGCGCGCTCGCGGGCAGTGCGGATCTCGGGCAGCCGAGCCCGCTGCCGGGCATCGAGAACGAGCTCGAGGTCGAGGAACAATTCGTTTTCGAGGCCGGTGATGAGTTCGAACGCCTTGGTGCGGCCTTCGGAAAGTCGTTTCGCGGCCGCGGCGGCATCGGCCTGGTCGCCGCCTTGCTGCCACATTTCCTGTTGTGGCTTGATGACGAGATCCTGAATTTGGTTCGCGGCGAGATTGTCGTACGCCTCGCGATACGTGGAGTAGAAATCCTCCGCGAGCGTGCGCTGATCGGCGGAGAGTCCCATGCGATCGAGATAGGTGCGGAACTCCGTGAGGGAGATGGCGCCCGGAAGCATGGGATCCACGCCGCGGGCCGACATCGTCACATCGTCGGTGACGAATTCCACGCCGCCTTCCACTGTGGCGATGCTCTCTGCTACGCCTCCCGCGATCTGGACGGTCATGGCCATGTCATCCTCGGGAGCGAGGTGGGCGGGGCCTTGCAGATGTGCGACGCGGGGGGCGACCTCCTCGCCCAGCACCTTCAGGATGTCATCGCGGGTGCGCTGATTGAGTTCGGTCCGTTCCTGTTGGACAGCCTGCTGCCGCTCCCAGTGAGCTTGCCATGACTCACCAGTCATGTCGAAGGAAGCGGCGACCTCCTGCTGCTCCTCCTCGAGCTCGATCAGTTGTTTCTGGAAGACCTCATATGCGGGTTCCCAGCGGGCGGCGATGGATTCTATCTGGGTTTTCTGATCGGCCGAGATTTCCTCCATGCGCAGCGCGCCCCTGATGAGCCGCTCGGGCGATTCCCAGTCGTTGTACACATTGGGATAGGCGCGGTGGAGGTATTCCTCCTGGAAGCGGGGTGTCACATCGGCCGGAAGAACCCGCGCGATCAGCGTGCGCGACTGTTCATTGATGGTGCGGGCGCGTTCGGATGCCTGCTGGACATCCTTGGACACGCGGTCCATGGCCTCCTGCATCATGCGGCCGAATTCCTCCATTCTCTCCATGTCATCGAAGTCGGGCTGAAAGCTCCCGAGGCCCATTTCTTCGAGAGCCTCGAACATAGCCACCATCATGTCCATCGTCTTGTCGTGCAGCACCTTGAGGGCGGCGTTGCTGGAGAGTTCGTACTCGGCGACCACGGGCTCAATGGCACTCCAGGTCTCATCGCTGAGGTCGAGCTCGTAGAGGATGTCAACCAGATCGACGCCCCCTCCGTCGAAGGGGCCGCCGACGCCCTCCGTTTCGTAGGTATCGCGCTCGCGCTGGCGGCGAGCGCGCGCGAAGTCGGCGGCACGCTCGGCGGGCACAATCTCATCAAGGGCGGTGAACAGGTCGCGATCGACGGCGTCGATGCGGGTGACCACCGCTTCGCGCTGTCGCAGGAAGGAGGCGATGTCGTCGCGCGTGGGCATGGCGTTGCCCATCATCGACTGCATCTTGTACATGGCGGTGATGAGGCTTTCGACCTCATGGTCGCGCAGGGCGGCGTAGCGAAGCTTGTATTCCTCGTGGGCGGCTTCGGCTCGCAGGCGTGCATCCCAGTCGAGATGAAGTCGCTCGACCATGGTGTCGAACGCCGCGCTGCTGATGGGATCGGCGATGAAGCCCTCGGTACCCTGAGCGCGGGCCGGAAGCGCCGGCGCGAAGAGAAGGATCGCGCTCGCGAGCAGCGCGAACACGACTGTGCGTGAGAACGAGTGCTGCATGGTGTCTGGCTCCGATCGCGAAACCGCAGGCGTCATCTCTGATCAGTGAGTCGTTGCCGTCACATGGCTGCGCCCAGGCCGGCAGCGCGGCGCCAGGCGCTCACCTGGCCAAGATGCACCGAGTGGTGATTGTTGAGATAGAAGTTGAGCGCGCCTCCGAGGACGGGGAACATGGTTTTGAGCCGACCTTCGGCGGGATTCTCGCGGGCAAGGACCGCTTCATCGAGATCGGCCAGAGCGGCGAGCAGCGAGTGATGGCGCTCGAAGTAATAGGCGAGGATGTCATCCTTGGCGGGATAGCGGCCATCCTGCTCGACGCACTCCACCCCCGCCTTGAACAGAGAATCCCAACCATGCTTGACGACGATCAAGTCATCCTGTCCAACCATGCGCAGCACCTGATTGGGGTAGAGCGAGAGGTGGCCAAAGCAGAACGCAGGGTGGTTCATCTTTGGATGCGGCATGTGGGCGAAGAGGTCGGACGGGATGTCCTTGGCGAGCCGCTCGGCGTAACCAAGGCTGACACGCAAGGGGGCGATCAGGATTTCGACGGTGAGGTTGGCGGTGGGGGGCATTTTGAGCTCCTGCTGAAACCGCACATCCTAAACGACACCTGTGTTATTGGCGGTATTCGATTTCGCGCTTCAGGCGGAAATGCCCGCCGAACGTGGCGGATGTCCCAGATTTCGAGTTGGGCACGGGCCGGGGGCGCGGTATCCTTGCCGTAAGGATCTGGGAAGGACACCGGTTGGGCGGCACGCGTCAGCCCTGGGAGATGAGAAGATGAGAAGCAAGCGATTCTCTGTTTGCCGTGCGCTGTGGCTTTCCGGGTTGGCATCCGTGACGGTCTCTTTTTCCGCTGAGGCCGGTGCTCCGGTGAAGGGGGATTTCAACGGAGATGGGTTCGCCGACCTGGCCATCGGCGTGCCGTTCGAGGACATTGGGGGCGAAGTGAACGCGGGGGTGGTGCATGTGATCTACGGCACGGCCGGCGGTCCCGCGAGCGGCGGCGATCAGTTGTGGCACGAAGGCCAGCCGGGAGTGAAGGGCACGTTGGCGCGCCGCGATCGCTTCGGCGCGGCGTTGGTGGTCGGCGATTTCAACGGCGATGGTTTCGACGATCTTGCCGTGGGTGTGCCGGGCGCCCATGTCTCGGAGGGTTCCCGTACCGGAGGTGTGCATGTGTTTTACGGCGGGCTCGATGGTCTGACGGCCGATGAAGAAACATATCTTCTGATTAGTGGTGGGGCCGAAGAAGCAGGCAATGGCCAAGGCGGCGCCGCGCTCGCCGCGGGCGATTTCGACGGTGACGGGTTCGACGATCTGGCGATCGGTATGCCCGGCGCTGATGTGGACGGCAAAGAGGCCGCCGGGCGAATCCACGTGTTCTACGGGAGCGGTGCCGGCCTGGGCCTGATTGGGCTGAGCGGTCAGGTCTTGAGCCAGGCCTCGACCGGCGTAGCCAGCGCGCCCCGACCCAACGAGAACTTTGGCGCAGCACTGGCGGCTGGTGATTTCGACGGCGATGGTTTCGATGACCTCGCCATTGGTGTGCCAGGCGAGCGGGTGGCTGGCGCGCTGCGCGCGGGGGCGGTCCATGTCCTTTATGGCCGAGGCAGGGGACTCGATACGCGCGGCGATCAGTTCTGGCACCAGAACAACGTGGGGGTGGGAGATGGCGCGGGGTTGAATGATGAGTTCGGCACCGCTCTCGTCGCGGGCGACTTCAACGGCGATGGAAACGACGACCTGGCGATCGGCGCACCGCTGGAGGATATGGGAGGGGGCCCGGGAACCGAAGTGGATGCCGGCAGCGTCACGGTCCTGTACGGATCGCCCGCAAAGTTAGTCTCCGTGGACAGTCAGCAATGGAGTCAGGATACCGGCGGGATCTCCAACTCCCCAGACGGCGGGGATCAGTTCGGGGCGGCGCTCGCTGCCGGCGATTTCGATGGCGATGGCTTCGATGACCTCGCGATCGGAGTGCCGTTCGAACGCGTGGAAGGCGCGATCGCGGGCGCGGTGCACATCATTTTCGGTTCAGGGCTGGGACTTTTGGCGGCGGGCGATCAGTTCTGGCATCAGAACCAGCCGGGAATTCGCGACAGCGCCAACGATGGTGACATGTTCGGCGCTGCGCTCGGGGTGCTGGACTTCAATGGCGACGGGTTCCTTGATCTCGCGATCGGCGTTCCGGGTGAAAAAGTCTCGGGCCAGCCCGCCGCGGGCGCGGTGGCGGTGCTGTTCGGATCGGCTGCGGGCATCACCGGGACGGACAACCAGTTGTGGACGCAGGACAGTCCCGGGATCGGCGACAGCGCCAGCGAGGGCGACGGCTTCGGCGGGGCGATCGGGGACTGAACGATGCGCGAGAAGGCGGCCGGCTGTTGACCCTTTTGTCAACGCCGTGGTGCGTTACAATGGCTGCATGTCCACGATCGGCCGATTGATTCGAAGCGAGCGCGAGCGCGCGGGGGTGACGCAGGATGCGCTGGCATCACGGCTGCGGATCAGCAAATCGCAGCTTTCCCTGATTGAATCCGGGAAGCGCTCGATCGACGAGGCGCGGGTGGCGCGGGTCGAGAAGCTCCTGAAGATTGATGACGGCCGGCTGACGGCCGCGCTGCGCTGGGACAACACGCCGCCGCGAGTGCGAGCGGAACTGGCGGCCTTGAGCGAGCGCGACCAGGGTTCGCGAATCCTGGCGCGCAAGCTGCGCGAGGTGGCCCGGGCTCGCAACACGGGGCGGAAGCCCGCGGCCCGCGCTCGGCAGCGGGGCGCGCTCCTCGACGATCTGCTGAAATCAGGCGAGCTGCGGAAGTGGATCGAGACGCATGCGCGCAACGTCGATGGCCCGTTGCCGGCAGGCAGGCAGATTCCCGTCATCAACAGGGTGGCGGCGGGCTATCCGCGCGAGTTCACCGATCTCGATTATCCGGCCTCGATCGCGGATGACTACATCGCCTGCCCTGATGTGGCCGACCCGGATGCATTCGCGGCCCGCGTCGTGGGCGATTCGATGGCGCCAGATTACCGCGAGGGCGAGATCGTGGTGTTTTCGCCGCAGCTTCCGACTCCTTCGGGGAGCGACTGCTTCGTGCGGCTGGAGCGCGACCACGAGACGACATTCAAGCGCGTGTACATCGAGGACAGGGGGAAATCGATCCGGTTGCAGCCGATCAACCCCGCCTATCCGCCGCGAATCGTCGCCCGCGAAGATGTGAGCGCTCTGTACGCAGCCGCCTATGTCATGCGGAAGGTGGAAGGTCGGGCCGCCCGTTGAATTGTCGGACACGGCAATGATCCCAGCATCGCAGGGTCGCGTGCGCGACCGATCTCACTTGCGGTCAGGCGGCTTTGCGGAAGGGAAGGGGGGCGGGGATGTCCACGGATGCATCCTCCGGCTCCCACTCGCTGTTGGCCCATTCTTCGCGCTCGAGTTGCAGCGCATATTTCTTGCCCGTCGGCGTGAGGTCCTTGGTCGGGCGGTAGCCGATGCCGTTGAGCATCGTTCCGGGCGTGAGCCAACCGGTGTCGGTCATGATCTTGACGGTCTTGTCCCTCACCTTGGCGAAGGGGCGCCGTCGGCCGGGCTGGAACAGGCACCATCCGTATTCGCTGACATAACGAAGTGCCCAGCCTTCGTGCAGGGAAATGAGGACCGTTTTCTGCGTGTTGGTCGCGCCGGACATGAGTGCTCTCCTGTCTGCGATGTCGAGGAAAGATCTCCCGTCTGTGACATCGGCGCGAAATGGGGGGCACTGAAGCAACGGAAGGAGAAAGCCCATGCCGTGCACGGCATGGGCTTCAAGGACAAGGAACAGGTTATACGGACCTTACAACTGGTAGGTGGTGACCAGTTCGACCACGCTCCTCTGGTCCGGGTTGATGCGCAGGGAGCGTCGGAGGGCGGCACTCGCTTCGGCCTTGGCCTGATCGTCGCGCTTCTTGCTGAGCAACCACTGATTGACGGCGTTGCAGCCAATGCCGTTCCATGAAGGCCAGTTGTTTGGATCGATCTCCACCGCCCGGTTGTAAGCCTCGACCGACTTCTCATAATCACGCAGCTTGAACCAGCCATAGCCGATGCGTTCGTAGGCGTTGGCGGTCGGCTCGAGCCGGTTGAGGGTTTCTGCGGCGTCGATCATTTCGCGATAGCGTTCGGCTTCCCCCAGAGCCTTGACAAGGTTGAGGATCACTTCGGGGGTGGGTTCCACCAGTTCGAGAGCGATGCGGTAGGTTTCGATCGCCTCATTCCACATGCCGAGCTTGTCGTACACAGCCCCGAGGTTGATCCGGGCCGAGCCAGCCTCCGGGGCCAATTCAACCGCCTTTTCCGCAAAGATGCGGGCGCTATCAGCCTCGCCCATTTCGAAATACGTCGTGGCGATGCTGAGGTTGACCTCAGAGGAATCCGGACGGATCACGAGGGCCCGGTGATAAGCACGGATCGCTTCGACGAAGCGCCGGAGCAGTTGCAGGGCATTGCCGTGTTTGAACTGGGCCTCGAAGTTCCGGGGCTCCAGTCGCGCAGCGCGGGCGAAGTTGGGCTCCGCCCGGGCGGGATCGCCCTGCTCCATGAAGATGTCGCCGATGCCGAGATAGGCGGTTGTGACCGTGGGGTTGCGGGCGAGGATCTCGCGGAAAAGGGCGAGGGCAGTCTGATAATCTCCAGACTCCCTGGCGGCTTCGGCATCGGCGAGAATCTCCTCCTGCTCATCGACGGAGATCGTCGGCTGCGGCGACGCTGGGGTGGCGGCGGATCGATTGCGATCAAACAGCTCGCAGCCGGCAATGCTGCTCAAGACCCATGCAACCGCCAGTCCTGCAAGAAGCGTTCTCATGCCATCTCCAATGTCGTGAATCGTGTTTTGTCAGATCCCTCTCAGGGGCCGGGGCCCCCCTTTGGCATCGGCGATTCACGGCCGAGTCATCAGCCGCCGCAGCCGCCGCATATTCACCAGATCAAGGGAAGTTCCTCTCTTCGTCTTCCCCTTGGGGGTCTCCAGGATCTTAGGTACGCCACGGAGGCGGGGGTGGTTCAACACAGCTCGGAAGCAGGCGAGCCCGCACCGGCCCTCGCCGATGTGAGCATGGCGGTCGATGCGCGAGCCGACGGCCGCTTGCGAGTCGTTGATATGGATAACACGCAGGTGATCGAGGCCACAGACGGAGTCCCAGTGATCCATGACGGCGGCGGCACCCCCATCGGTCGTCATGTCGTACCCAGCCGCCGTCACGTGGCAGGTGTCGAGGCAGAAGGCGACCCGCTCGGGCTCCTTCACCAGCTCGCGGATCAATCGGAGGTGGTGAAAGTCATAGCCGAGATTTGTTCCCGAACCGACTGTGGTTTCCAGACAGGTGATGACCCGATAGCCGGGAAGATCGCGGTGCAGGCGATCGAGGGCGCGGGCAATGCGCTGCAGGCCGAGCCTCTCGTCCTTCATCAGCCTGCCGGCGGGCGGGTGACCGTCCCAGGGCCGGCGAGGACGCGCCTGGCCGAGGTGCGCCCCGGGATGCGTCACCAGCAGAGGAATACTGAGGCGTTCGCAGTTCTCCATTTCGACGCGCTGCGTGGCGAGCGATTTTGAAAGATTCGCCGCATCCGGCGATGCGAGATTGATGAGGTAGCAGTTGTGACTGACGATGCGGTCGAGCAGGGAGGGAGCTGCGGGCGATTGGCACGCAGCCCATTTCATCGTTGCAAGCGTCTCGCGCCAGGGGACGCACTGGTCTTCACGAAGGGGCGTGCACTTCCACTGCCGCTGGTTCTTGGTAAACACCTGCAGACAGTTCATGCGAAGCCGCTTCGCCTCGAGGAGAGCGTTGTGCAATCCGCCTGAAATGGAACAGTGGGCGCCGAGCAATGGAGGATGCAAAGAACGGACTCAATCGTAGCGCGATTTCGGTGGCGCGAGCGCGTGTGTGCATCAAGCCGCAACGTCGTCGCCGTTCGCCAGCCTCCTGATCCGCTTGATTCGCTCCGGTTCGTTGTGCACAAGCGATTGATCGCGCGCGAGCACATCGTATGCCTTCGCGAAGTGTCGCCGTGCTGCGGCAGGGTCGCCCGCGGCCAGGAGGCACTCGCCAAGTTCTTCATGGACGAAGCCGTCGGGGGTGCCGCGCGTGTGGTGCTCGTCGAGGAGTTCTCTCTGGATGGCGAGAGCTTCCTCGATCCGCCCTAAAGACCGCAGACACCGGGCGATACACCAGCGCGCGATGGCGATCAGTCCAGCGCTACCGTCCTCCTGCCGACATCGAAGCGCCGACTCGAAGTGGCCCAGAGCCCGCGCGTAATCCCCCCGCGCATGCCACGTCCAGCCGAGGTTGTTTTCGAGAGATCCCCGCCAAGCCCGCGCCTTCGAATCAGGGGATGACTGTGCAAGCTCCATGGCTCGGGTGTTCCAGTGGAGCGCTTGATCGGAATCGTCGGCGGCGATGGCGAGCATGTGGGCCGCGTCGACGGCGAGGGCATCGCACCCCGCTGACCGTGCGTGATCCCATGCCCGGCCAAAGAGCGAGAACGCGTCCGCCCGTTGGCCGGAGGAGTTGAGCGTGCGGCCACGCTCGAGCAGGTAGCGCACGACAAGTTCGGGCGATCGCTGCAGCAATTGATCATCGAGCTTCCCGCGCGGGCAAATGGCGTAGAGGAGCGCGTGAGCCTCGTCGAATCGCCTCTGAAGCGACATTGTTCGCGCCAGTTGCGTTCGCACTACGTCGATCGAGTCCCGATTCACTCCCGCGGCGTGAGCGCGCTGCAGCAGCGCTCGCAATCGGAGTTCGGTTGCGGCGGGGTCCTGGAAATCCCACAGTTGATCGAGATGATCAATATCGCGGCACACCCGCGCGCGGTGGTCGATGCTGCTCATTCGGCGGATGGTACCGCACCGACGCTCGCGCTCACACGCCGGGTCGTTCGGTCATGGTGGTTCGGCACCGATGCTGCATGCAGATGGCGGTGATGCGATTAGCGGCGTCCGGCGAGAGGTTGACGAAGCGGAGGCCCGCATCGCGGACGCGCTTATCGACCTTGGTCCAGACAACCTCCGCCTGCACCCGGAGCGGTCCACCTTCGGCGAGGATGTCCAATGGGACGATCCCATTCGGCATGCGCTTGCCGTCGATGCGGACGCGCAACCCGCCGCGCGACAGGTCGAGGATGCGCCCGAGATTGGAGTAGAGCATCTCCTGAGGGAGGCGGCGGGTGCGGCGCTGCGGAGTTCCGGCCTCCCGCTCCGCATCGTCGCCTTGCGAAAGGTAGGTCAGCCCGTGATTCGAGTTCGCCATCGATTCTGGTGGCGCGATGTCGGAGGCGATCGGAGCGTCGGCGAGAGTTGTGGAGGCGGTTGACAGTGCATCGTTGACGATCGCGGTGGCACCTCGGATCGCCCCATCGTCGGCTTGGCCGGGCGCGGCTATGGAGAGCAGGCCTTCGAGCTCGATGGCGCGAGCTTCCGCGGCGGCCAGCCGCGCGTGCAAAGCGCGACGGCCGCGAAGCGCAGCCTGCCACGCCGCGATCGAGAGGAAGAGGTATCCGGTCGCGAGCCATGCCAGCAGGTGAGAATCGAAGAGCCCGATGCTCGCGCAGGCCGCAATGATCGCCGCCGTCCATGCGATCTGACTTGAGAGGAACCTTCGAGTCAGGCGGAGCGCCGAGCCAATCGTCGGCGCAGCGATCATCGCATCATGGCCCTGCGCGGCCAGTTCTGGTTCAACGTCTTTCGTAGGATCGCCAGCCATCAACACCCTCCACCCCGGGGGCTTCGCGCATGCAACACATCGGCGCAATTGGAGGGAGGGGATATGGGTGGCGCGACGAACCGGCTCGATCGCGCGCAATTTGCGGGCGCGTCCGGAAACCTGCAGCCACGTAATCAACGCGACGGCGCCGTCGCGGTGCTTCTGCGCGTGAACCTCCAAGCTTGGCGGGGTCGTCGTGCCCTGTGAATTTACACGCCCGCGGCTACCCCGAGCATGCTGGCGGCCTTGCGCGTGATTTCGCTGTGGTGCAGCCCGCACTGGCGGAGAATGCCGTCTTCATCGCGGGCGGATTTCGGGATCCGCCGCACAAACATCTGCTCGATGGTGAAGCCGTCGCCTGAGCCGGTCACGGCATCCGCGATGGCCGAGCCTATTCCACCCGCGTAATTATCCTCGACGGTGAGAATCGTGCCGTTGTTGGAGTTGGCGAGGTCGAGCAACGCCTCCTCGTCGAACGGAATCGAATAGAGATCGACGAGAGTGGCATCGATACCCATCTTGTCGAGCGATTCGATCACCTTGTTGCACTCGTGCACCATGAAGCCGGCTGTGATAATGATCAGGTCGCGGCCTTCGGTCAGCACTTCGAACTTGCCGAGGTTGAAGACCGTGCCGTCGCCGTAGAGAAACTCGACCTCGGGCCGATGCGTGCGCATGTAGCAGGCGCCGGTGTATTCGGCCATGGCCATGGTGAGGCCGTAGGCGGCATAGGCATCGGCGGGCTGCAGGACGTAGCAGGCCGGGTTGCCGCGGTGATCGCTGGTGCGGGTCCACGCGCGGAACCATGCGACATCGGGCAGCGACATCTGGCTGGGACCGTCGGCGGCGAGCGAAATCCCGGAATGCGAGCCGACGATCTTGAGGTTGGCGCCGGAGTTGATCGCCATTTCGATCTGGTCGTACCCGCGCGTGACGAACTTGGCGAAGGTGGAGCAGAATGGGATCTTGCCGGCCGCGGAAAGACCGGCGGCGACGGAGAACATGTTCTGCTCTCCGATGCGGCACTCGATGAAGCGATCACTCAAAGCGCGATCGTTGGCGAACCATTCCGAGAAGGTCGAGTTCTTGACATCGGCATCGAGCGCGACGACGTCGGGATTGGCATGGCCCAGGGCGCGGAGCGCCAGGCCATAACCCTTTCGCGTGGCGAGCTTGCCCGTGTGCAGCACGGAGGTCATGTCGTACTGCTTCATGGCCTGCTCGAGGGTGGGCGCATCGCTGACCTCGGTTTTTGTCGGGGCCCACTCGCCGGGTGGGTAGATGGCCAGCTCGTCGCCCGCAAGCGCGGAAGTGAGCTTGACACGGGTGGCGTCGAGCTCGGCGTGGGCGGCCTGGAGTTTTTCGCCGGCGGGCGGCTTGCCGTGCCAGCCGCCGCCCTGGATCGATTCAGCGCCCCATCCCTTCACGGTTTTCGCGATGACCGCCATCGGTCTGTCGCCCGACGCATTGGCGATGAACTTGTCGAAGGCGGCTTTGATCTGGTCAGGCGCGTGGCCGTCGATGACGAGCGCGGCGAACCCCGCGGCTTCGAGCTTCTTCTGGAGCGTCGCGGGCGACTGCTGCTCGCTCACCGCGGCGGACTGGCCGTAGCCGTTGCAGTTGAAGATGGCAAGCACGTTGGAGAGCTTGTTCTCGGCGATGAAATCGACACCTTCCCAGATCTGGCCCTCGCGCGACTCGCCATCGCCGATGAGGCAATAGATGCGGCGGTCGAGACCATCATGCTTCGCGGCGATACCGAGGCCCGCGGCGACGGACAGGCCTTGCCCGAGCGATCCGGTGGCGGCGTCGAAGAACGGGAAGCCCTCCATCGGGTTGGGGTGGCCGTCAAGGACGGAGTCATTCTCGCGCAGCGTGCGAAGGTCGTCGAGCGCCAACTGGCGGCGATCCTCCGGGCCATTGCCCACCACGCCTCGAAGGTCGGCATAGGCGGCATAGATGATCGGCGCGGCATGACCTTCGGAGAGCACGAGGCGATCCGAGGTTGGATAGCGGGGATGCTCGGGGAGCCACCGCATGGTGTGATACATCAGCACCGTGACGATGTGGCCGAGCGAAAGGGCGCTCGTGGGGTGGCCGCTCCCGGCGGCGGCGGTCATGTCGAGGCAGAGGTGATCGAGTTGGACGGCTTTGGCGTGGACGGCGGCTTCGAAACTCATCGACACCCCTTCACGGCTGAAAGGACTGGAAAGACAGCGCCCGGGCAGGACACTCAAGAACGGCGAACCTCGTAGTATTGCAGGACCGACCCCAAACGGCAACAGGGGAGTGAGCCGCGACAGCCAATTGTTTCAGCGCGGAGCGATCTCGACGCGCAGAGGCGATTCGAGGTTTGGGTCGAAGCCGACGGGGTCGAGTCGCCACTGCAGAAGGCCATTCGCGCTTTCCCACGGTTCAACCAGCCCCATCCAAGTCGGATAGGCCGGGTGTGTGGCCGTCAGTTCGCTGGGCGCGTTGCCGGCGGCGCGGAGGATGATCAGTCCGGCGGCGTCGGTCTGGCCGCGATCCGCGTGGAAATCGCCGGGCGTGGGCGAAGGCGAGTCATCCATGGGGAAATAGAACTTGAGCGGCCGCACCACAACCTCCGCGCCAGCGATGGGCCGGCCATCCCGACCATCGGTGATCCGCAGCGCGAGCTGCTCATATTTCGGTGCGGAGCACGCGGCGAGCAAGAAGGCGATCATCGCCGGGATCGCCTTCATTGACAGCCGCGACGAGCATCGTGAAACCACGCGTGCCAGCCACGAACGGTGGGAGCGCGGCCGGAGCATCTGATCATTCCTGTCCATCGGCGCCATCGCGGAGGAGTTCGAGGATGTCGCGAACTTCCAGCCCCTCGCGGAGGGCGCGGGCGTGGTCGGCGGCGGTCTGGCCGTTGGAATCGGCGAGTGAAGGATCAGCACCTCCTTCGAGCAGGGCCGCGATGCGAGCCTTGTTTCCCGACATGGCGGCGAGCACGAGCGGCGTGCGGCCGAGCTCATCGGCGGCGTCCACATTCGCCCCCGCGGCGATCAATGAAGCAATCACTTCGGCGGTTGCATATCGCGCCGCAAAGTGCAGGGCGGACCAGCCGCGCTCATCAGTTGCGGCGATATCCGCGCCGGCGTCGAGCAGGGTCGGGATCATTCCCTCCGCAGTCCGGTCGAACCGCCCCGCCGCAAGGAGCAGCGCGGTTTCACCGTGATCATTCCGTGCATCGACCGCAGCGCCGTCATCGAGGAGGATTTGGAGCGATTCGGCGCTGCCGCGCCTGGCGGCATGGTGCAGGGAAGCGTTGCCGCGGGCATCGATCACTTCGACCGCTGCGCCGGCATCGAGAAGAGCGCGAAGGATGTCCGGACTGCCGGCCGCCGCGGCAAACATCAGAGCGGTCCGGCCGCCATCATCGCGAACGTGCACATCGGCGCCGGCGGCAAGCAATCGCATCACGGCGGCAGGGCGCCCCGCATCGGCCGCAGCCATCAGGGCGGTTCGGCCGGATGCGGTCGTGGCGTTCACCAACCGGCCCTCGCGCTGCAGCAGGAGATCGAGAGGCTCGGCATCGCTGCGCAGTGCGGCGAGCATGAGAGGGGTCTCGCCCCGCGGCGTTGCGACGGCGGTGTCCGCGCCGCCGTCAACGAGGATCTTCACAATCTCGAAGGCAGAGTGGCGCAAGGCGATGTGCAGAGCGGTGCGGCCGGCGCGATCGGCGGCGTCGAGCGAGGCGCCGGCCTCGATCAGCAGGAGAAGATTTTCCGGCCGATCGGCCTGTGCGGCGATCATCGACGCCGACGTTCCCTCCTGATCTGTGGCAGCGAGCGATGGTTCGAGGGCTCCGGCAGTGGCGAGCGAATGGAGGAGGAGCTCTACATTCGCGGGCAAACCCGCGCCCGCGGCGGACATGAGGGCGCTGCGGCCACCGTCATCAGCCGCCTGGGGGTCGGCGCCGTTTTCGATCAGCAATTCGGCGGCAAAGAAGTTCTCGTGCTCGAGCGCGATGTGCAACGGAGTGCCACCGGTGCGGTCGCGGGCCGCGATCGAAGCGTTCGCTTCCAGCAGCACCACGAGGTTGCCTCGATCCTTGGACCAGACCGCGTGGAACAGTGGAGTCCAGCCGGCCTCATCGGCGGCTTCGAGCCCAGCGCCGGCGGCCAGCAGGGCGCGGATGCGGCGATCATCGCCGCGGCGGGCGGCGTGGTGAAGGGCGGTGCGGCCCGTGTCATCGTGAAGATCGATGTCCGCACCGGCCTCGAGAAGCGCTTCGACGTTCTCCGCCGAGCCATATCCTGCGGCGACGATAAGGGGCGTGATGCCGCCTTTGCCGCGTTCGTCGGGGTCGGCGCCGAATTCGATGAGGAGGCGCATGACGGCGGGGGCGTTGAAATCAGCACGGGCAGCCCGCATGAGAGGCGTTTCACCATCGCGGCCACTGCGCGCTAGCGGCAGGGCACGATCCTGCTCGAGAAGAGAACGCAGTGTCTTCACATCGCCTGAAGCGGCGGCTTCGAAGACTGCCGTGTTGGAATCGACCTCCTCTACACGGCCCGATTGATCGCCGACCTGCGCGGCTGAAACCGGCGCGACAGCGAGCCAAAAAAGAGTAAGACAGGCAATTCGCTGCACCTGGTCATTCTAGCGAGACAGTGCCGGCGCCGTGTCCGGCTTGAATGGCCGCCAGCTCCGCCTCCGCGGCGATGTGGCCGAAGGCCGCCCAGTTGGTTTCCGCGATCACACGCTCCCACAGCGCCGTGGCGCGGTCGCTATCACCGTCAAGGAACATCTTCATGCCAACGCCGTACCCAACCGTGGCCAGGTCGAGATCGACAGATTCAGCCGCGGCAAGAAGCTGCGCGTGATCGCGCCTGCCCTGGAACATGAGCAGGAGCTCGTGGTAGGCGTGATTCTCGATCACATCCATCCCATCCGGAATGCGCTCGAGAATGGCCGCCGCCCGTCCATCGTTCCCCTCGCGCCGCAGGGACAGATAGAACCAGTAGGAGGCCGCCACGATCGAATCATCGTTGGTCGAGACATCGAGGCACCGCTGCCATGCTTCGGAAGCGCCCGCAAAGTCGCGCGAAAGGTACTTCGCCAGAGCCAGGTGATACCAGATGTTGAAGTGCGTGGTGGAGTGCGGTTGATTGAGAGCGTTGGGCTGGCCATCGGGCTCGACCTCGTCCGGCATGCCTTCGATCAGCTCCGAGGCACGCGCAAGAACCGCCATCGCGCGATCGAGTTCGCGCACGGTGATCAGCCGGTGCCCCAGATGGCGGCGAAGGCGAAAGCTGTCGGGATGGAAATCGAGGCCGGCGCGATAGACTTCGATCGAGTCGCGATAGCGACCGAGGTACGCAACGCGCCTGCCGAACCAGATGATTGCCTCTTCATCGCGCGGATCGGCTTGATATTCGGAGCGCGCCTGTTCGAGATTTGCTTCAAAGTGAGCGCGCTGGTCCGCGGGAACCTCCACACGCTGCAAAGGCCCTCCCAACCAGGATGTGGATTCGACCATTCGAGTCGCAGGGAATGCGGATTGGTCGGAGGCACAACCTGTGACGAGGAGCGCGAGAGCGAAAAAAACGAGCGAGCCCGTATGCATCAGCCCATTCTATCGCGGGCCGGGGTCGTTCTTTTCGCTCGTGATAAGAAATCGGTGTCCGAGCCAGCCGCGAAAGCGAGGTTTCGTCCACCCTGCCCGATCGGCAAGGTCGAGAGCTTCGCGTTTCGTGAACGCGGCATCGATGCTGGCGACGGCATCATGCCGAAAGACCGCCGGCCCGGTCCACGCCATCGATCGGAAGAGGACCTTCATGGCCCATGAGCGCCGAAGGTCATTCCACACAATTCCGCGTGTTGCAAGTCGATCCATGATCCGCAGCACGGTCAAGACCTCGATCTCCTGCAGGTGATGGAGGAACAATCCCGCGTGCACAGAGTGGAATGACCCGGATGAGAAGCGGTTCATCAGTTCGAGTGCGTTCATCTCTATGAGTTCAATGCCGGCGCGATTGCCGACTCGCTCGCGCGCGATCGCCAGCGTGCGGGGATGAAGATCGACAGCGGTGATGTGCAGCGAGTAACCTCGCTGGTGAGCCCAGTCATGGAGTGCGATGGGAAGATCCGCGGAGCCGGTGCCGATGTCGAGAATCCGAATCGGCTCGCTCGCCTTGCACGACTTCAGCCACCCTTCGAACTGTCTTCGAACCAGGCGGGTGGCGCCGGTGATGCGGTTGCTGAGGGCCAGGTGGTGCAGGGCTCGCCGCAGCGCGACTGGATCGACGGCTTGGTCATCCATGCGCTCCGGTCGAATGATGCGTCGGCTGACCATTCATACAGTTCCGGGTTTGGCCGGGCTCGACCTGCAAGAAGTGCATTACATCGCCGGCAACAACCACTCGACGACCACGAAGAGCATCAGTTGCAGCACCACCATGCCGAGCAGGATCTGGATGGTCATGACCGCGACATGACGCCAGTAGCGCGGGTACGCGCGCAGGCGGAGCGCCTTGTAGACCATGGAGATAAACAACGCCAGCGGCGGGGCAAGCAGGAACCACCAATCGAAGAAGATGTTCGCCGGATCGAAGAAAGGGGTCCATGCGAGCAGGGTCATGCGCGGCCCTCCTTGGCCTGCTGCTGCGCTCGACCCGGGCCTTCGACCTGCGGGCTCGGATCCGGCGTCGAGGCCGCTTCCGCTCGCAGCGGTTCGCGCCGATCCATGTCGAGGCGGGGGTCGCGGGTCGCGGCGTCGATCATGGCTGCCAGATTCATCAAGCCGGCAAGCGCGGTGAAGAGCGTGCCGAACTCATTGACGCGGCCGATGGAGGGCATGCCGATTCTGCCGGTTTTAACGAATATGACATTGAGGGTATCGACGGCGAGCGCCAATGGACCGGCCAGGGCCTGCGGCACGAACCACAAGGCGTCGTTCTCGCGGTCGATGACGTCAACTCCGCCGACGAGAACGCCGAAGACAAACATGCCGATCACCCCGGCCATGACAAGCGTGCCGCGACGCTTCTGCTTCATCCAAAGGTGGCCGAGGCCCGGCCACACCCATCCCAGGATGAGGCACAGGGGATCGAACCGGGAACTGGTGGCGTGGTTGTGGGACATGGTGCTGAGGTGAAGCGATGCGTCGGCGTTCAGATGCGTTCACGCGATGGACAAGGTGGAAGTGTATCCGCTGGTCAATGACCGAAAGGCCGATCCGATGAGCAGGACCAAGGGAAGCGCGAAGCAGCAACCCGAGCCCGAGAAGGACTGGACCCACGGAGAGATCGTGGATCGGCGCATGGGCCTCGATCGGCGCAGCGTGCTGCGCGGACCGGGGGAGCCGGACGCCGGGACCAACCTGGAGCGCCGCCGCGGCCCCGGCCGCCGCCGCACCGACTTCATGCGCGCGGCTGAAGAGGGCGAGATGACCGATGAGCAGTTTCTCTTCATTCTCGCGGTCGACACCTTCAAGCGCGTGAACGGCAAGACATTTCCCGCGTGGACGGATGTCCTCGAGGTGATCCGCAAGCTCGGTTACCGCAAGACTCTGCCCAGCGAGCTCAATCTTGGCGGCCGGGCCGTGGACTGGACCGAAGCGGCGGATGCACCGGCGGGCGTGTTCAAGGTGTCGCGCGAGGATGAGGCCGTCGCCGAGGCCGGCGGAGAGTTCTTCGACGCTTCGAGCGCATCCGACGACGGAGACGATGAGGAGCTGGAAGAGGCCGCATGAGAAAAGCCGGGCGCGCCGGCAGTCTCAGACGAAACTCGCGTCATTCCTTCCGAGGCCACGGCTCATCTGCGAGAACAACCGCGGAGAACCTCCAGTATCCGCCCGAATCTCCACCTTCGGAGGGCGGAAGGATTCCCTCGACAAAGATCTCGATGGTGTGCGGGCCGGGCGTGAGTTCAGGCATCGGCAGCATGAGCGCCTCCACCCGTTCTCCGGGAATCCAGCCGGCCCGGTCGATGTCGCTGGACCACAGCACGCGCCCATCGATGTCTTCGCGATAACTGGTGGGGTTGATCTCGTGCAGGTTGCCGGCATCCTCGCGCCAGGGGCGCCAGCGCGCCACCTCGACGCCGTCGATGCGCAGCACGTGAGTGGAGGTGAGAAACTCCTGGCGGGCGCCGTGACCGGTGGAGAGGATGCGGATGCGCGGCAGGGACAAGCCGTCCGCGATGGTGATGCGCTGCGTCAGGCGCGATTGCTCAGAGGTCAGCTTCGCTGCCGTGAAAACGGGCATCGCCAGCAAGGGGCGCCGATAGCCGGCCCGTCCCGGCCGATACTCGATGCGCATGGAGACGTTCCAGCCCGGCTTGAGAAAGGTGGAGATTTCGACGCGCAATGTCGTGTCGCCGCTCAGAAGGGGTGCGAAGGCGGTGACATCCTCTTCGAAGGTTGTCTGGCCGCCGAAGCCGGTGACAAAGCGCATCAGTTCGGCGGTGTCGGGCCCGTCCGGCAGGACCGCGGCGGCGGGCAGGATGAGCGTCACAGACCCCAGCCGGGTCCATGGGTCGGCGATGCGCGCCCCCTGGGTTTCCTCGATGATTGCGGGTGTGACTTCGAGGTGAAGGATGATCTGTCGCTGCGCGCGCAAGTTGTGCGGTCGATCGGGCAGTTTGACCAGCGCCTCGATGATCTGGCCGTGATGGCGCGATTCGTAACCGTCGCGGCTCGCTCTTTCGGGCCCAGCAGGGTCGTACTCGATCGCGGCGCTCTGAAACACGACGATGGATTCTTCCTGCGCGGCCGTGGACTTCGCAGGAGGAAGCAGGAGTGCTGCTAAGAAGAGAAGGCGCAGGGGAATCATCGCATCAGCATACCGGCTGCGCACTGGTAGAGTGCTGCCGGCGCGGCAAGGAGGAGGGGATAGGCCATCAGTCAGCGACCATGGCGGACGCTCAATTCCCAGGCGCGGTCGATGGCCTGAAGGAGTTCGGCAGCCCGGGCATCGCGGGGCTCGAACTCGGCAGGGGGAATGATCTCGCGATTCTCGAGGAGCGTGGCCCGAGCTTGCAGGATCGCGCCCTTGGCCAGTTCGAACTCGTCATCGTCGAGGGCCTGGAGCGCGCGCTGGTAGCCGGCGTCGAACTCCGCCTTGGCGGCGGCGCTGCGAAGTTCGAGGAGCTGTGCGGTCTCGGCCAGCCTGCCGCGCTGATCCATCCGGGCAAGCGAATCGTTCAGGCCGTCGATCGCGCGCTCGTTGGCGGGATCAATGTCCAGAGCGCTCGAGAAGGACTTTGCCGCATCGATCCATCGGCCGCCGGCATGATGGGCCGCGCCATCGTCGATCAACGCGGCCAGACGCCGGGCGTCATCCGCGGAGAGGTCGCTCGATGCGGGAGTCTCCTGAGGAGCAGCATCGCCGACAGAAGCATCATCGGCGCGGATCGGCTCGCCGCCGTGGCAGCCGGAAAGGCCAACCAGTGCGAGCGCCGAGGGCGCAGCACAACGCACAACCAGGGACGGAAGGGTGCGGGAGCATCGCATGGATGTATCTCCGGTCAGGGGGCGCAAACGTCAACGAAATCGCGCGATCTCTGCGACGGCCAACCTGTCGCAGCGTTCATTTTCCGGGTGCTCGTTGTGCCCGCGGATCCAGTGCATTCTGAGGTCGTGGGTCCGGCGAAGCTCATCAAGCTCCTTCCAGAGTTCGATGTTGAGGACGGGATGGTTGCCCTTTCTCTTCCATCCGCGCTGTTTCCAGGCGTCCATCCATTCCTTGAGACCGTTGAGGACATACTGGCTGTCGGAATAGAGATCAACGCGGCTGGGGCGCTTGAGGGACCGGAGGCCTTCGATCACCGCAGTCAGTTCCATGCGGTTGTTGGTGGTCTGGTGCTCGCCGCCAGCCCGTTCGATTTCCTTGCCCGTTTCCGGATGCCGGAGTATGAATGCCCATCCGCCGGGGCCGGGGTTGCCCGAGCACGCGCCATCGGTGTAAAGCTCGACGGAGGGGAGATTGTCGAACGTGAGTTTCTCGGAGGTGCTTGGATCATCCATCATGCAGATCGTAGTTTAGCGAGCGGACCCCGTCCGCCGCGGCCGGGCGCCGGTGGCGCGTCGGGCGCAGCGCGGGACGGGGTCTCGTCGCTAAACTTGGGGCGCCATGGTGCATCGAATTGAGATCGTGTCGAAGAAGGGATTCGGAAACCCCAAGAGCGAGATGGCGCTGCGCGATGCCGCGGCACTCCATCTCGAGACCACGCCATCGCGGATCGAGCATTCGGATGTCTATCTGATCGAGGGGGAGCTCGATTCCGACGCGATTGCGCGAATTGCCCAAGAACTCCTGGGCGACCCGGTGACACAGGAGGCGCGGCTGGGCGCAGCGCCGCCCGCGGGCGATTCCTACATCGAGGTGCAGCCCCTGCCGGGCGTGATGGATCCCGCGGCCGAGGCCATCGAGCTGGCCATCCGCTCCATGCTCGGGATCGAGGCGCGGGTGCAGACGGGCCAGCGCTACGACCTCTATTCCGTGGATCAGCCCGGCGCGCGCGAGATCGCGGAGCGCTCCTTCGCGAATACAGTCATCCACGCGATCCACGATCGGCCGTTTTTCCCCGCCGAGCTGCCGCACAGCGCGCCCGCGGCGCTGCGCATTGTGCATGTCCCGATTCGCGATCTGGATGATGAATCCCTGGTGAAGCTGTCGCGCGAAACGCACCTATTTCTCTCGCTGGAGGAGATGAAGGCGATCCAGGCGCACTATCGGGCGCTGGGGCGCGAGCCGCTCGAAATCGAGCTGGAGACCCTGGCCCAGACGTGGTCCGAGCACTGCGTGCACAAGACCTTCAAATCGACGATGACGTATCGAGAAGCGGCGCCTGAAGGACGATCGGAAGACCAAGGCCCACGGCGTGCACGCCGTGGGCTTTCGATCGAAGATATGAAGCAGCGCCCCGGTCATTCGATGAACCCCGATGGATCTGTGACGATTCACAATCTGCTGAAGTCGACGATCGCGGCGGCGACGCGTGAACTGATGGAGGATGCCGCGAATCCAATCGACTGGTGCCTGTCGGTGTTCGTGGACAACTCGGGTGTGATCGCGTTCGACGATGACTGGGCGGTGTGCTTCAAGGTGGAGACGCACAATCACCCCAGCGCCATCGAACCCTACGGCGGGGCAGCCACGGGCATCGGCGGCTGCATCCGCGATATCATCGGCACCGGCCTGGGCGCCAAGCCGATCGCGGCGACGGATGTCTTCTGCGTGGCGTATCCGGAACTGAGGGAGATTCCAACGGGCTGCCTTCATCCGCGCCGCGTTCTGACGCAAGTGGTCGCGGGCGTGCGCGACTACGGAAACAGGATGGGCATTCCCACGCTCAACGGCGGCGTGTGGTTCGATGACCGCCATATCGGCAACCCGCTGGTCTATTGCGGCGTGGTGGGTGTGATGCCGCGCGACAGAATTCGCGGCGCCGCCCAGCCGGGCGACCGCATCATCGCCATCGGCGGCCGCACGGGGCGCGACGGCATTCACGGCGCGACGTTTTCCTCCGCGGAATTGACCGACACGCACGCGGATGAATTCGCACACGCGGTGCAGATCGGCAACGCCGTCACCGAGAAGATGATGCTGGATGCGATCCTCGCAGCGCGCGACAGAGTCGATGGCCCGCTCTATCACGCGATCACCGACTGTGGCGCGGGAGGCTTTTCGAGCGCGGTCGGCGAAATGGGAAGGGAGCTGGGAGCGTTCGTGAGACTCGAGAATGCGCCGCTCAAATATGAAGGATTGACGCCGACGGAAATCTGGATCAGCGAAGCGCAGGAGCGCATGATTCTCGCCGTTCCGGAGGCGCATATTGTTGCTCTGCGCGCCATCTGCGCTGAGCACGGTGCTGAGATGGCCGATCTCGGGCGCTTCGGCACTCCTGAAGGCGATCTGATCCTGACGTTCAACGAGGTCGAAATCGGGCGGATGTCGATGGGGTTCCTGCATGACGGTCTGCCGCGCACGACGCGCGAGGCGGTATGGCAAGCAAACGGACAAACGCACAGACCGCAGGTCCGCGAAGCGAAACGCACAAACGCACAAACGCAGATCGACGCGGCGCAATCGTCAATCGTCAATCGTCAATCGTCGATCGGGGATTCCCTCCGGGCGCTGTTGGCGCATCCGAACATCGCATCGAAGCACTGGATCATCCGGCAGTACGATCACGAAGTGCAGGGCGCCACGGCGGTGAAACCCATGGTGGGGCCGCGCGGCGAAGGGCCATCGGATAGCGCGGTGGTGTTGCCGGTGGCGGGTTCGAAGCGGGCCCTGGCCATCGCGAACGGGCTCGCCACGGGCCTTGCGGATGATCCGTATGTCATGGCGCTGGCGGCGATCGACGAGTGCGTCCGCAATCTCGTCTGCGTGGGCGCCGATCCGGCCCGCATCGCAATTCTCGACAACTTCTGCTGGCCTTCGTGCGGTGACCCGCGGAACCTCGGCGCGCTGGTGCGAGCGGCGGAGGGATGCTACGACGGCGCCATGGCCTATCGCACGCCGTTCATCTCCGGCAAGGATTCGCTGAACAATCAGTTCACGACGGAAGACGGCCGGACCATCGAGATCCCACCCACGCTTCTCATTTCTGGAATGGGAATTGTGGAGGATGTATCGCGCTGCGCGACCATGGATGCGAAGGTCGCCGGGGATGTGCTTGTCATCATCGGTGAAACAACCGGCGCCATGGGAGGGTCGCACTACTCCTTCATTCATCCCGAACATTCGATGGACGAATCGCTGCCGATGGTCGATCTCGCGCGCGGGCCGCGGACCGCCCGGGCTGTGCACGACCTGATCCGCGCGGGGGTGGCCCGAGCCGCTCACGATTGCAGCGAGGGTGGGCTGCTGGTCGCCGCGGCGGAGATGGCCTTCGCGGGCGGGCTGGGCCTGCGGCTTGATCTGCACGGCCTGCCCGTCGATGACCCCGCGCTCGATCTCACGACTCGATGCTTCAACGAGGCGCCCTCGCGCTACCTGCTCGAATTGGATGCGCACGATCTGGGGGCATTGCGCCGGGCCTGCGGCGACCTGCCGCACGCGGTGATCGGCTGGTTTGATGATTCGCGGCAACTGCGTCTTGTGGACGGCGGGTCTGAATTGGCGAATATCAGCACCCAAGAGCTCGTCGGCGCGTGGCGGGGCACGCTCGACTGGTAGCGCTGCGAGAGTTGCACCAGGCATGACCGTTTCGTTGCGGCTTCACCTTCCCAGCGGTGCGAGGATTTCGGTTTTTAGCGAAAAACCAAACAAGGCGGGAAAGGGTCGGCGCCAACGGGCGCGGTCGGCAATTTGGAAATCGCAGCCCACGATTGCAGCGAAGCACGAAAGCAAGGCCGTTTCTTCGTGAGTTCATCCCTGCCAGCCCGAGCCAGACCATTTCGGGTTTTGGCGAAAAACAAAACCCGGTCGGCCGACTTGAAAGGGTCGGCGCGAACGGGTTCGATGGGGATTCTGGAATCAGCCGCCGATGTAGCGGTCGTAGATGGCGCGGGCGAGCTCCGGCCGCGCGGTTCCGGCGATGATGGCGCGGCCGTCTGGGAAGATCGTGAGCTCGATCGGTTTCCCCTCATCGCCGCGTTCGCGCGCGAGCCGGCCGCGAAGCAGGTGTTCGCCGACCTTGAACTCGCCGTGCGAAGCGAGGCGTTGTGCCAGCGCCGGCAGATCAGCCGTGCCGTTGCCACTTTCGGCGCTGAGCAGTCGTGGATTGATCTGCACAGCGCCACGGCCGCAAAGGGAGGTCGCGCTGCTGCCCAGAGCGCCTTCGAGATACTCGAAGCGCCTCTGCACGCAGCAGGGACATTGAGATTCGGGTCCGCGGGCGCCGCTGACATCCAGCCGCCGCGCATCGTTGCGCCACGCGTCGATCGCAAGAAGCGATCGATCGACCGCATCGAGGTTCTCCGGATGGGCGCGGGCGGTCAGCAGCTTGATCGCCTGCGTCACCTGATGGTGGGCGATCATCGCCACGACGCTGCCGAGCACGCCGGCGGTATCACAGGTGGCGGTCGCGCCCGGCGGCGGGGCCTCGGGGAAGATACAGCGGAGACAGGGACCTTCGCCGGGCACGAAGGTGCATGCCATACCAGTCGTCGCCACCGCGCCGCCGTAAAGGTACGGCAGGCCGCGTTTCACGCTGAGGTCGTTCAGCAGATAGCGCGTGGCGAAGTTGTCGAGCCCATCGAGGATGATGTCCGCGCCGCGAGCGATGCGCTCCGCATTGGTGTGGTTGAAGTCCTCAACGACGGCGTGCACCCGCACCTGCGAGTTAATGGTCGCGAGCTTGTGTTTGGCGGCCTCGGCCTTGGGAATGCCCTCCTCGACATCGCGCTCGTCGAAGAGGATCTGACGCTGCAGGTTGGTCAGCTCGACGACATCGCGATCGACGATGGTGAGGGCGCCGAGTCCGGCGCGGGTGAGGGAATCGGCGATGATGGTGCCCAGCGCGCCGCAGCCGACGATGAGCGCGTGCGACTGGAGCAGAGCGCGCTGGCCGGATTCGCCGATTCCGGGCAGCAGCATCTGGCGGTGATAGCGGGCGAGATCCATGGGAAGGGTAGATGGGTAGACCGGTGGACGGGACGAGGTCGTGGATTACCGTTCCGTGGCTTCTCCTGCTCCGTTGTCACTTGTCCTGCAGGAGGCGAATCCACTCGTTGACCTCGAAATCGTATACCGCGGTTTCGTCGAACTGCGCCTGGGGAGAGTTGTTCTCGCCCACGCCGACGGACTGGATGATGGGAACGCGGCGGCCGACGAGCCTGGCGGCCTGCGAGGCGACGCGAGCCCGCTGTTCCGGCGTGAACGATCGATCGCGACGTGCTTCCTCGAACCGACGTGCGATCTGGCGTTTGAGCTCCTCGGTAGGCCAGCCGGCCGCGACCAGGGCGTCCAGGCGCTCGAGACGGGCCTGATGGTGGCGATGCCCCGTGTTGCCGCACTGCTCCTCGATCCAGCGGCGGAATTCAAGCGCGGGGCGATTGAGGTTCTGCACCTCGGCGCTCCGCTCGCGGAGCGACTGGTCGAGCTGGCGCAGCGCCTCCGCATCGGCATCATTGACGATCTCCCGTGCCAGGGCGGCGTTGATCCGCGCAATCGCCTCGCGATCGCTGCGCGGGTTCATTGCGAGCGCGGGCAATTCCGCAAGGAACAACTCGAAATCCTCATCATCCAGGGTTCGATCATCATCGGGCCAGACGGGGCCGAACCCGAGCAGTTGCCAGCGGACATAGGCATCGATGAACGGATCCTTCCCGAGCGGCCGAAGCAGGCGCTTGAAGACCAGCTTGCCATCGACCGATGCACGGCCGCTGCGCTGGAGAAACTCACGCGCGAAGGTCGGCTCCTGCCGGGGCAGACGCTGGTCGGTCAATGCCTGCTCGGCCTCGGCTGTCAGTTCGACGACGGCCCGGCGCAGGAGGACCGCGTCACTCACGTTCGGCGATGCCGCCGGCGGCGCGGCAAGGGTCAGGGCCAGAAAGATGGGGAGGAAAAGGCTGTTCATCATTGACGCAGTTCGAAGCGGCGGCGCTTCGCCTCAGTTCACACGAATCCCCGCCAGTCGCCTTCTCCAGTTCTCGACATCATCGCGATCCACACTCGAGGTGCGAACGGTCATCTTGACTGAACCATCCGCGAAATAAGTTACATCGTCGAAGTAGCGCCGGCCGGGACCGATCAGTCGGGAAAGGTGCAGGACGAGCACTTGCCGCTGCTCGGCGGTGAGTGTCTGGTCATTGACTGATTTGGTGAAGTCGCGGCTGATGTCGCCCTTGAGGTCCGACACCGGCCAGCCCGCAAGGATAGTCGCCGCCAGGTTTTCAATCATCCACAAGCGCGGGCGTTGTCCGGTCTCGCCGACCTTATCCGCGATCCACTGCCGCCACTCGAGGGCGGGGCGGTTCATCTCCTGGGCAATCATCGCCTGATCATTGAGGGATTCGGCGTAAGCGCGCAGCTTCTCGGTCTGCGTTTGGGAGAGGCGTCCAACCCGTTCCACATCGGCCATGGTGCCGAGCACGTGGCTCGCGGCCTTGGGGTTTTCCGTCATCTGCGGCGCGGCATCCATCATGCGAAGGAAGATGGTGTCATCCATCTCCGGCAATGGCGGATCGAAGCTTGACAACTGCCAGCGAATGTAGGCATCGATGAAAGGATCTTCGTGCTGGGGCTGGACGATGGCGCGCGAAAGCCGGTCGGCGCCGATGTCGTCGATGAAGCGGGTGTTGAAATCGGGGGTGTCGTGCTCCAGGCGGGCCGCGGCCCGGGCTGCCATCGCTTCCTCGACAAGAAGCGCCAAGGCACGGTCGAGCACGCGCTGATCGCTCGGCGGCGGGGCCGCAGCAGGCGGAGCGCCGGTGCGCGCTGGTGGCGGCACGAGTGGGGCACGAGCTGCCAGCGCGCCAAGTGCCATTGCCGCAACGCAGAGCCAGCGCCACACGGCCATACACTCATCTCCGAAGAACACCCCGGCCATCAGCGGCGAACGATCCACCAGCCGCGCTCGGTGGGATCATCCACGACGCTGATGCTGACATCGCCCTCGACGGCTCGAAGCACAATTTCGTTCTCTCCATCGTTGAGCACGCTGTGAAGGCGGCGGCCGTCGTGGTGGAGCGTGCGAAGTTGGCCGAACTTGTTGCGGATCGTGACCTCGCCGTCGAGCGTTTCGGCGCGAATGTCGCCGCGCGATTCGCCGCGCACGCGCAGGTCGATGCCGCCCTCCTGGGTGGTGATGGAGACCGGATGAGTGAGGGGCCAGTTGGTCATGAAGGCGACCTCCTGGCTGGCTTCGATCTCGATCGCGCCCTCGGCGTCGATCACCGTCACCTCGCCATCGCCCGTCACGATGCGCACGCCATCGGCCGCGGGAAGTGTGATCGAGATGTTGGCGCGCTGGCGGTGGGGCTCGGGATTCGACGTGGTGGCGCGAACTGCAAGCACGGGTCCTTCCGCGGCGGTCTCGACACCGGCAGTGTACTGGATATCCGCAAGAGAAAGTTCGGCGTCCTCTTCGCGATCCTCGCCGAAGTCGGCCCACCGCTCGACGCTGACCCTCGCCTGGGTGGCGGTGGGATCGGCGATGAGCCGCACATCGCCGCCGAAGGTCTCGACCTCGACTGCCACGGGGCCGGGAATGTCGAACATCACGGCTTCATCGTCAGCATTGCGGGATGTGCAGGCGGCCTGCGTGAGTGCAATGGCAAGGAAGAGGGTCCAGAAGGTGGTTCTGACGATGGCGTGCATGCTCCAACTCCTCGTGCTCAGGGATGATATCGCCGGGCCGGCGAGCCCGGATTCGCGAGCGGCCTGATTTCGATACCCAACCGCGATTGTAACGGCTGGATTCTGGTTGGCCATGCAGGAGCGGAGGGGCGCTTTGTGCGAGACCGCTCGATACGGGTCGATTTCGCCAATTCCGAGAACTCACCGGGCTTCAGGATCGAGGCCTGGGCAGGCGCCGCGCCTTGACGGGCTCCGGCCGATAACATCCCCGGATCAGCACTTCGGGAAGAAGGAAAGGCACAGACATGAACCGGCGAGAAGCGATCGGATTGATCGGCGGCGGGGCGGCGTTGTCGGCGATGGCGGGCCCGGTTGGGGCGGTGCATCGCGCAGCAGGGTGGCAAGCCGCGGCGGGCGGCGATGACGGCGGCTACGACCCGCAGCAGAACATGTATGTCCTGCCGCCTCTGCCCTACGCATACGAGGCGCTCGAGCCGCACATCGATGCGCAGACCATGCGCCTGCACCACGACATTCATCACAAGGGCTATGTCGATGGCCTGAACAAGGCGGTCGAGCAATTGTCGGCCTTCCGCGCTGCGGAGCCCGGCGCGGCGGGGACACCGGGGGCGCCTTCGATCAAGGCTGTCGAGCGCGAGCTTGCCTTCCACGGCTCGGGCCATTTTCTGCACACAATCTTCTGGCAGAACATGGCCCCCGCGGGCTCGGGCGGCGAGCCGGATGTCAACCTGGGGCAGGCGCTGGAGCGTTCCTTCGGCGGCATGGAGGGATTCTGGAAGCAGTTCTCGGAGGCGGCGAAGGCGGTCGAGGGCGGCGGGTGGGGACTGCTCGTGTATGAGCCGGTGGCCAATCGGCTGATGACGATGCAGGCGGAAAAACACCAGAACCTGACCGCGTGGGGCGTGACGCCTCTCCTCGTGATCGACGTGTGGGAGCACGCCTACTACCTGAAGTATCAGAACAAGCGCGCGGATTACGTGGCTGCGTTCCGCAACATCATCAACTGGACCGATGTGTCGGACCGGGCGAGGATGGCGATGGGGGTGGTGTGAGATCCGAAATGTGGAATATGAGATTCCCGATCTGAAATCTGAGATTTGCGATTTCAGATTTGCAGTTTTCAGACTCGAATTGCGGGGCAAAGTCAGGCGATGAGGAGCGATGCCTCGGTGCGGGATTGCACCGATCCGACGATCGTCGTGTGCGTCGCCCCGCCCCTGATGCATCGCTGCACGAGTTCCTTCACCTGGTCGAGGGAGATCGCAATGAGCAATCCACCCGACGTCTGCGGATCGAACAGGAATCTGGCGAGATCGGACTGTTCCATCGCGGCGGCCTCGTAGCGGATCATCGCGCCGATGAATTTCTTCGTCGATTCGTTGGCGCGCGTCAGGTGTCCCTTGCGCGACAATTCCAGAGCGCCTGGAAGCAGCGGCAGCCGATCGAGTTCGATTCGGATGGTCACGCCGCCGGCATCGGCCATCTCGCGGGCATGGCCGGCGAGGCCGAAGCCGGTGATGTCGGTCGCCGCCTTCGCGCCCAGCGCCACCGCCGCCTCGCTGGCCTTGTCGTTGAGCATGGCCATGCTCTCGCACGCCGCCTCCATGACCTCGGGCGGGCACTTCTCCGCGCGGTTGGCGGTGGTGATGAATCCCGTGCCCAGCGCCTTGGTGAGCACCAGCACATCGCCCGGCTTCGCCGCACTGTTCGTCATCATCTTCGCGGGATCGACAGTGCCGGTGACGCTCAGCCCATACTTGATCTCGACATCGCGCACGGAATGCCCGCCAAGGATGACCGCTCCCGCTGCGGCGATGCGCTCCGCCCCGCCGCGCAGAATCTCGCTCAGGATCGAAAGCGGCAGCTCCTTGTCGGGAAATCCCACGATGTTGAGGGCAGTCCGCGGCCGGGCCCCCATGGCGTAAATGTCGGACAGCGAGTTCGCCGCCGCGATCCGGCCGAAGGTGTATGGGTCTTCCACCAGCGGCGGGAAGAAATCGACGGTCTGGACGATGGCCAGCCCAGGCGCGAGCTGATAGACCCCTGCATCGGAGAAGTGTTCGGGTCCGACGAGCAGGTCGGGATCGCTGGAGGGGATGAGCTGCTGCACGACCTGTGCAGTGGCCTCGAGGGGCAGCTTGCCGGCTCAACCCGCGCAGGAAGCGTAATCCAGCAGCCGCCGCTTCTTGCCTGAAATCGCGGTCACGTGGCCAGATCTCCTTGTCAGGTTCCGCGCATGGTAGCAGGGGTGGGAGCGCGGGACCCGGCTGCGGCTCGGCAGGCTGAATGTCCGATATCCCCGGAGGATGAGGGAGCGAAGCGGCGGTTCGCGGTCGTATTGGACGGCCGCGCGTTTCTGGTCGATGTATGCCCGGTCGATGAGCAATCCTCAGAACCACCACAATGGTCCGCGGCGCGGGTCCGCCGCGCTGGAGGACCTGTCGCCCGAAGATCTGCTGCGGCAGATCGACGCCATGCAGCGCGACATCGCGGCCATGCGTCGCGAGGCGAACGAGGCGTCGGAGCTGGCGATGCTGGGTCTGCTGTCGGCCTCGACCGCCCACGAATTGCGCAACGTGCTGACCCCGGTGCTCAGTTACGCACAGCTCGCGCGCAGCAAGCGCAGCGACAGCGCGCTGGTCGAAAAGGCCCTCGAGCGCATTGTCACCGGGTTGAAGGCGGCGGCGACAATCCTGGGCGGCACGCTCGACCGCGCCGAACCCGACCGCGAACACCGAGGCCATCACGAAGCCGAAGTCGGCGATGCGGCGCGCGAAGTGGTCGCAATGCTGCCCCGCCATCCCTCGCACGAGGGGATTGATGTGATCGTCGAAATCGACCGCGGCCTGCGTGCTGCAATCGATCCTGTCGCCCTGCGACAGGTTCTGCTCAACCTGTTTCTGAACGCGATCGCGGCGATGAAGTCGGTGGGGGCGACGAGCGGCGTCCGGCACCGGCTGGTCATTCGCGGGCGGCGACGCGCCGGGCCGCTACCGGTGTCGCTGGAGATTTCCGATACCGGACCGGGGATTCCCGCCGACCTGGGGGAACGGCTGTTCGAGCCTTTTGCGACGGCAGCGGCAGTGAGCGGCCCTGCGAACGGCCGCGCCACCGGATCGGCGCATGGAGCGGGCCTCGGTCTTTCAATCTGCCGCCGGCTCGTGGACGCCGCCGGCGGGACGATCGGGCACGATTCTTCCTGCCGAAGCGGCGCGAGCTTTCACATCGCTCTGCCAGCGCCCGCCGCGACGATGCGCAAGGCGGGCTAAAGCCACTGATCGAATAACGAGTGCACGAAGTAAGCCTGAAGGGCCGGGAGTGCGACTCAGGCGCGGCCATCCCGCTTGCGCAGGGCAGCCAGGACCTCATCATCTTCCGGGAATCGGCCGCCCTCTGCCTTGCGGCTGAAGATGTGGGCGCCGTCGGCAAGGACGTCGAACACCCCGCCCGAACCGGGGATCAGGCGCGGCTTGTGGCCGAGGGTCTTCTCGATCGCGGCCGCCAGACCGGCGGCCCGTGGCTCGTAGTTTCACTGCGTGCAGTAGGTGATGGTGATGTCCATGGCGTAACATCCGTAACAATTGCGGCGACATCCTAGCGGCCGTTCGCTCGTCAAACTCTAGCGCGTCAGCCCGGTCACATCGAAGATGGCGATGACGGAAAGATCTTCGCCCTCTTCGTCTTCGCGGCGATAGGGTGTCATCCCCTGCCAATAGAGCAGGGAATCGTCATCCGAAAGCACCATCATGTATCCCTGGACCTTGTCCGTCGGCGCCACAAGGCGGTGGATCGGCTCGAGGCGCTCGCCATCGACGATGCGGAAGACATCCACCGAACCATCAGCGCGCATGATGAACATCGTGGTCTGATCGCTGTCGCATTCGGTTCCGGCGATCGGGGCCTCGCTGACGGGCAGTTCGATCTCAACCCGCTTCTCGAGGTTCCAGATCGAGAGGGAGTTGTTGACGGCCTGCCATGCGATATCGCCGCGGCCGTCCTGCCAGCCACTCTGCGGCATTTTTTCGAATTCGGTCATGGTGCGCGTGTTCTGGTCCCACATGCGGAGTGGCGTGTCGAAACCATCGGGAACATCCGTGAGAAGGAGCCGGTTTGTCCCGCGCAGGGGCGTTATCCAGGCGTGGATGCCGTGGCCCTCGAACTCTCTTTCGCCTTCGTACTTCCACTCCCTGCGGCTCTCGCCGGTCTCGAGGTTGATGCTGTGGAGGGTGCCATCCTCGGTGAACGCGAGAAGCCATCGCTGGTCGCCGGTGACGTGGAGCGGGGACATGTGGTCCACGGTGATCGTCAGATCGTCTTTCGCATCGAAGACGGTCCGGAACGGCGTTTCGATGCGGCGGACCTCCGCGCCGGTACGGACATCGCGTTCGATGATGAGGCCGGTGTCATCATGCCAGCAGAAGGCGCGGTCGCCGTATTGGGGTTGAAGCCAAGAGACGCCGCCCGCCCATTCGTCGAAGCGATTTCGAGTGCGAACCTCGCCGGTCGCCGCATCGATTTCGAGCGTGTCGTAGGCCCAGCCGTTGTCGCTCCGGTATCCATGGCCGACCCAAAGGGTCTCCCCATCCGAAAAAGAATGCACCCCGCCGAGACGCTCGGAGAACTCGTGCACGCGCAGAGCCTCGCGGGTCGGCAGATTGTCGGGCATGATCGCATGGGCCGGGCCTTCGAATGTGATTCCGGTTTCGCCCGCGAGCACGCGCTTGATCTTCGCGATCTGCGCATCGAGGAACTCGGAATCCTCCTCGTACTCGAAGCGCACACCGGAGAGGTAATCATCAGCGAGTGTCTTGGCGGCTTCGTCGCAGATGCGAATCGGCTTGCGGTCATGTTCGGGGCCGAATTGCCAGCCGGTGTCCGTCGTGTCGTCCAGCCGCGCGCTCAGGAACTCGATCATCCACGGCCGCTTCTGCGAAGGTTCCGCAAGAGCATGCACCGTCGCGCGTGTCGTGCCCAGCGTCTCGTGCGCCAGGTAGGTCTGAAACAGAACTTCTGCGCTATCTGGAAAGTGCGCGAGCGCCGAGCGCAGGACATGATATCTGCTGCCGAATGGACCCGCGTCAGCCTCAGGCGGTGTCGAGACGAATTCCCGCATGCGCTGGAACACGCGCTCGGGATCGCGGGCGACAACCGCGGGCGTCAGCGCGGCATGGAATGCCTGCGAGTCCTCCGCTCGATCCATGGCCTCGAAGAGCGCATCGTTGAGGGCCGGGCGATCGAACGGCCGGGCCGCCTCCAGAAGGTCTGCGGGCCGCAGGCCGTTGCGCTCTTCCTGCGCCACCCAGTCGTCCTCGCCGACAACTTCAGTCAGGTCGAGTGATTCGATGCGCCCGGCGACGATGGCGTCCGCGATCTCGGGGAAGTAGAAGAGCAACCGCATGGCGGCGCCGGCCTGGATTGCCTCCGAGCCCCAGCCGCGGGTCTGGAAATCGGTGAGCAGCGAGTCGAGCAAGGTTTTGGCCGCATCGTCGCCTTGCCAGATTTCGTGCACGAGGCGCGCCAACTCCGGATCGTGGGTCGGGCTGTTGATCACCCGGCAGGCTGTGGGCTGGTATCGCGCGGCTTCGTAGGGCCGGTTGACGATCTGGCCAATGATGACAAACGCCACATCGCCAATGGTGATCTGGTGATGACTCACGTTGGCCTCACCGAAGATGTCGCCTTCCTCCGCGAAGAACTCGGGATGGGCGTCCCTGACCGCCACTTCACGCGGGCTCGCGCGATGGATGAATACCTCGCGCCCGTACCATTGCCCGCCCATGCCGCCGCCATGATCCATGGCGAGTTTCGTCGGCGTCTGGTTGTCCAGGGCGCGGAGCAGGTGCGGAAGGGCCATTGGTCCCAGGGCGACGAGTTCGGTGAGCGCATCGTTGGTCTTGAGACCGTGATCGATCATGATGATCCCGCCGCCGAACTCGCGGGATTCGGCGATGGGCGCAAACTGGCTTCCGCTCATCCACGGGGCCATGCCGAAGTCGGGATCCTCGATGTCTGCCAGCCGGTCGATGAGCGCCTCGATTCGCTGAATCTCCTCATCCGTGGCGGCCCGGGGCAGGAGATCCAGGTTGACCACGGGCGGGGGTTCGAGGCGCCATTCCGGCTCGACCCATTCATCCTCGTCGATCGGGAAGTCGTCGCCACCCTCATCCTGCACTGCGAGGGCAGGAGCAGTTGAGAGCAGCCATCCGCACAGCAACACCCGGCCCGCCCCTCGCCAAGCCCGGCGAATCAGGTCGTGGATCATGGAGATCGCCTTTCCGTGAGAGTCCCACACTGCTGAATACGCTTGGACCGGCCAGATCGTGGAACCATGCTGAAAATCTTGTCGGGTTATTGATGCCGGCGCGAAGGCCCGGCTGAAGGAAGGCATTCCCCGCGCGATCGCTGGTCGCGGCATGGTGCATCGCTGCCTTCATGGCACTACCGCCCGCTTCCCGTTGCTTTCCCGCGCCGTCGCCCCTACATTCACCCTCCTCCCGGCCGGGTGGGACCGGCGGGGATGAATGCCGATTTCTCTCCGACCCGGATCAGCCGCGGCCTTTCGCCGCTGCAAGGATCGTCTTCGATGCCGACTGTCAACCAGCTCATCCGCAATCCGCGCACACCCCAGAAGCGCAAGAGCAAGACCAAGGACCTCAGGGCCGCCCCGCAGAAGCGCGGCGTGTGTATTCAGGTCCGCACAGTCACCCCCAAGAAGCCGAACTCCGCCCTGCGCAAGGTGGCCCGCGTACGGCTCAGCAACGGCAACGAAATCACGGCGTACATCGGCGGCGAAGGCCACAACCTTCAGGAGCACTCGATCGTGCTGGTCCGGGGCGGGCGCGTGCGCGATCTGCCGGGCGTGCGCTACCACGTGGTACGTGGCGCGCTGGATTGCCTGGGCGTCGAGGGCCGCAAGCGGAGCAGATCGAAGTACGGCGCCAAGCGCGGGAAGTGATATGAGGATGTCCCACGGACTGCTGTCCGTGGGCTTTGGTTTACGAATCCAACGAGAGCAACACATCCATGGCAGGTCGAATCACCAAGTCCGAAGATCAGCTTCGTCCCGATCCGAAGTACAAGAACCTCGTTCTGTCGCGGTTCATCAATTGCGTGATGCACGACGGCAAGAAGGCGGTCGCCACGCGCGTGGTGTATGACGCGATGGACGAGATCGAAGGTCGCCTGGCCAAGGAAACCTCGGAGAACAAGCCCAAGGATGCGCTGGATGTTTTCCTGCGCGCCATAGACAACGTGAAGCCGGCGGTCGAGGTGCGCTCCAAGCGCGTGGGCGGAGCCAACTATCAGGTGCCGATGCAGGTGAAGTACCGCAGGCAGCAGTCGCTGGCCTTCCGGTGGATCCTTACCGCGGCCCGCGAGGAGAAGGGCAAGCCCATGGCCCAGCGGCTGGCGAAGGAGATCTACGACGCCGCCAAGGGCGAGGGTAAGGCCATGACCACCCGCGACAACACCCACCGCATGGCCGAGGCCAACAAGGCTTTCGCGCATTTCGCGTGGTGATTGGCAAGACTTGAAGACCTGAGGCTTGGAGATCTGGAAGAAGGCCTCTCGACGCCCGCTGCCTCCTTCTCGTTTTCCTTCAAGTCTCTACTCCTCCAAGTCTCGCAGTCCACCGCGCTTCTAGACTCTTTTGCCCATGCGGGAGGTTCAGGACCATTACTTTCGGGAGGCGAAGCGCGAGGGATATCTCTCGCGGGCGGCATACAAGCTCATCGAGATCGATGATCGCAGGAAGATTCTCAAGCGCAGTGATGCGGTGCTCGACTGCGGGGCGGCGCCCGGTTCCTGGCTTCAGGTCGCTTCGCAGCGCGTGGGCGAGCGGGGCATGGTGGTGGGCATCGATCTGCAGCCGATCCGGTTCACCGCGCGCAACGTCATCAGTATCGAAGGGGACCTGCGCGAAATCGGCGATGAGGCGTTGCTGGCGCCGATTCGAGCGAGGGGCGGCGCGGGCGCGAAGAACCGGCTGTTCGACGTGATTCTGTCGGACATGGCGCCTTCAACCACGGGCGATCCCCGCGCGGATCACTTCCGGTCCGTGCAGTTGTGCGAGGCGCTTCTGGATCGCGGGCCGGGACTGCTTGCACAGGGGGGAAGCCTGGTGATGAAGGTGTTCGAGGGCGAGAGTTACCCAGGGCTCCTCAAGCGGGCTGGGGCTCTGTTCGAGCAGTGCAAGGGCTTCAAGCCGAAGGCGTCGCGCAGTGAATCGGTGGAGATGTACATCGTGGGACAGGGATACCGGCCTGTCGCGAGTGGAGCACGTGAACCCGAACATGATGCAGCGCCTCCGCGCCGAAGGCCGACCGGCTGGTCGCGCTAGGTCGATGTCCCGCGATCGACGCCGGCTCACACCATGCGCGAGCCGGCGGCGCGGGCGGAATCGATGATGCGCTCCGCGGTGCGCACCGCGGCGAAGCCGGCCTCGGCATCCACGACCGGCTGCTTTTCGCCGCGAACCGCCGCGAGGAAGTCGAGGATCTGGAGCTTGAGCGGCTCCTCCTGCTTGATATTGAGCGGCTCGACCTTGACCAGCTCGAGATAGTTGACGCTGGAAAGATCCTTGCCGGCCCGGAGCTGCTCGCGAACTTCGGCGAGCTGCTGTTCGTTGGCGGTCTTGCGCACCACCGTTGCCTTGCCTGCGACGAAATCAGCCGAGATGTAGGCATCCTCCGAGAAGATGCGGAACTTGCGCTCGGTCTTGAGGGCCAGCCGGCTGGCGGTGACGTTGGCCACGCAGCGCAGCCCATCCTTGAGGGGCGGAAACGTCAGCCGGGCGTTGCAGACATCCTCGAATTCGCCCACGACGCACACTGCGTTGGCATCGACGCGCTCGGGCTCGGCCCCGACGAACATGAGCAGGAGGTCGAGGTCGTGGATCATCATGTCGAGGACCACGCTGACATCAACGCTGCGGAAGGTCATGGGACTGATGCGATCGACCTCGATGAAGCGGGGCGTGACGCCTTCGATGGCGCGGATGGCGCGCATGAGAGGGTCGTAGCGCACGATGTGGCCGACCTGGAGCACCACGCCCGCCCTGGCGGCGGCATCGGCGATGGCGCGGGCTTCGGCGACATCGGGCGCGAGGGGTTTTTCGACAAGGCAGGCGACACCCGCGGCCAGCAGCTCCTCCGCGGCGGCGCGGTGGTGGATCGTCGGTGTGGCGATCGTGACCGCCTCGACGCCCAGATCGATCAGCTCGCGCACGGCGGCGCATGGTTCGCCGCCCCATTCATCGGTGATGGCGGCGCGGCGCTCGGCGTTCTGATCGACCACGCCCACCAGCTCGCACTCTTCGATCTGCGCATAGGTGCGGGCGTGGTGGCGGCCCATGCGGCCGACGCCGATCACGCCGCAGCGGAGTTTGCGAGAGGAAGACATGGGGAAACGAAAAAACGGAAAAACGAAAAAATCGGAGTGGCTTCGGCACGAGTGGGATTTGCAATCGTCAATCGTCAATCGTCAATTGTCAATCGCTCCACCTTCGATCTTTTTCAAGCGCTCGTCAAGCGCGTCATCATCCTGATGTTTCCGATCAGCGCGGCGGCGCTCGCGGTCCTGGTGTTCCAACTGGTGAACCGCGGACAGCGTGATGGACCCGGTGAGCATGATCATCGCCAGCGGAAAGAGCAGGGCCGAAGCGAGGGCGCCGAGGTGAAACACGAACTTGACGATGGGCATTCCGCCGGCCACGGCGAGCAGGAGGATGGTGATGGGCATGGTCCACTGAAACCACTGGAAGAGCCGGGCCGAGGTGTCATCGCGAGCCCATTCGGCGAGTCGTTCCATGAGGACCGCCATGGCGATCATGGCGATTCCTCCCGCCGCAATGCCTGCGATTCGGGCGGCGGCGAGCACGGTCAGCACCTGCTTGGCCGGCGTGGCAAGCGAACTCTCCACGAAGTATGTGATGACGACGAGAATCCACGCCATCTGGCCGTAGCGCGCGATGCGGCGCGCAACACCGCGAGCCGAGAAACCTCGCGATGCCGCCTCGGGCACGGCGACCACGGGCGTCAGCAACCACATGGCCGCCACCCAGAGCACGGTGAGGAAGGCGATGGCTAGAACCGACGAGAACTGTTCGAAGCCGCCAAACATGACGCTCCAGATGGAGGCCGCGGCAAGGAGGATGCAGAGAGTAGCCAGCCAGGCGGCGCGGCGGAAGATGCGGATGATGCGCAAGGGCATGCGGCTGAGGGGGTCATCTCCATCGCTCGGAGGCGCGATGGTCGCGCCGCACTCTGGACAGCGGGCGCCGACCTTCAGACCGCGCACGTTGTAGCCGCAGGCAGCGCATTCGCGATCGACGGTGATCGTCATCGCCGGCGCGGGGATCGATCCGAAATATGCGGCGGTGCGCATGGAAAACAAGAATGATGAAGCCAGCGAAAAGGCGAGACTCTGGATGGACGGAAAAGCAGAACGCGACGCGATAGACAATCGATACGAAGGAAGCGCGGAGAGACGGGTGAACGGGAGGCGTTCCTGCGAGCCGCACTTGAGTTTATGCGCGGCGTTCGGCTCGCGCCTCAATAGCGCCGGAATCCACGTGAAGCCCCATCGGATGCCTCGCGATCACCCGCCAACCCGCGAGCGCTCCATTCACCGTGGCGACTCGCCGCGACCACTTTTGATCAACCGTTGCCGTTCGGCAACGGGCGCGGCCATCGGACCGGGAGGCCGGCCTCTGATACACTCATCCGTTCATGCAAGAGCGCGCCGATGATGCGATCGAGAGGCTGACGGGCGCGGCCCGGCATCTGCGCGCCAGCCCGCTGCGGCGAGGTTCGGTTGTTTGGCTGCCCGCGCGCGGGCGGCTGCTCGTCACCGGCGACCTTCACGACAACCCGCTGCACCTTCAGAAGATCCTCGGGCTGGCGGGTCTCGAACGATCGCCGGACCATCACGTTGTCTTTCAGGAGATCATCCATTCCGAGCACCTGATCAATGGAGTCGACCTTTCGCACCGCATGCTGGTGCGCATCGCGGATCTTGTCGCGCGATATCCCGGCCAGGCGCACGTGCTGCTGGCGAACCACGAGCTGTCGCAGATGACCGGCATGGGCGTGAGCAAGGGGGCCGGCGACAGCGTGGAGCTGTTCAACCGGGGCGTGCAGTTTGCGTTCGGGGATGCGGCCGCGGACGTGTCGCGCGGCATCGACGATTTCATCGGCGCCATGCCGCTTTGCCTGCGGAGCGAGTCGGGAATCTTGTGTTCCCATTCGCTGCCTTCTCCCGCCATGATGGAGAAGTTCGATGAGACCATCTTTGAGCGCGAGATGACGGATGCGGATTACCAGCGCGGCGAGGGGTCGGCCTATCTTCTGACCTGGGGCCGCGGCCAGACCAAGCTCCAGATCGAGGAGCTTGCGGCGCGGTGGAAGGTGAAGATCTTCTTCCTCGGCCACGAGCACATAGAAACCGGCTGCGAAATGTTCGGGCCGAAACTTGTGAAGCTCAACAGCGATCACGAGCAGGGGGCGGTGCTGTCGGTCGATCTCGCGAACCCGCCCAGCGCGGAAGATGCGGTGATGAGCGCGATCAAGCTTGGTTCAATTTAGCCACAGATGACTCACCGAAGGTCAAGCGAAGCGCGCACAGATGAACACGGATAGTGTTTTGAAACCACAGATGCACGCAGATGCACACAGATAGGCCAGAATTGAGAAGGCACTGGAGGGGTTTTGTGCCTATCTGCTGAGGGCGATCTCCATTTCAGTGCGTTCGAATCAGCACCTTCTTCCAGATTATCCGTGTGAATCTGTGTGCATCTGTAGTTTCAGATGTTCCAGGAGCCGGTCGAGGAATGGGACCTGCGTGTCGCGGAGTTTCACGCGCGCGGCTTCGAGATCGAAGAATTGCGCGCGATCAACTTCGGGGAAGGATTGCACGCGACCCGACTTGGGAGGCCATTCCATCTCGAAAAGGTTGGATGAGACCGGCGTCGATTCGTCGAATTCCGCCGGCGCCTCGAACGCCCAGGCGCGAACAACTTTGCCGCCCTTCTGCGTGATCTCGCCCAGGTCGATGTATGTCGCGTGCGGCGGATCGGGGGGCATCCAGCCGATTTCTTCCTCGAACTCGCGGCGGGCACGCGCGAGTGCGCACTTGTCGTCCATCGGATTCTCATCGCCTTCGAATTCGCCCTTGGGAACCGTCCACGCGCCGGCATCTTTCTTCGCGAAGAGCGGCCCGCCGGGGTGGGCGAGGAAAAATTCGATTGAGCCGGCTTGAATGGTGCGCCGGGCGTGGTCTGCGCCGGCCTTGCCCGCGCGATACATCAGAAGCCCGGCGCTGCGCCTGGATCGCACGGATGCCATGGCACGAGTGTAGGGCGCACGCGCACGGCGGCCGGGCGTGCTTCTATGACGGATTGACCAGATCAAGGCACAGCCGGACATGCGCGGGGAGCGTGGCGCGCTGGTCGGCGGAGAACAGCCCGCTCAGCCGGCGGAGCGTCGTCATCGCGAGCTCATGACGCTGCTGCAGCGGCTCGAACGTGAAAGGCGGGGTTTCTTCGGGCTCGATGTCGTCGATGGGGCGGCCTTCCTGGCGGGCCCGCATGATCTCGCTGATCTTCTGGTCATATTCGCGGCGGACATCGGCGTTCCCGGGAGCTTCCCAGCGCTGGTGCGCGTCGATCAGCCGATCGAGGATGGCTTCGCGTTGGGCTTCATAGTCTTCCCAGATGACTTCCATCTCGCTGCGGAGATTGGTTGGCAGGCCGGACCATTCGCGCAGGCCATCGACGGCAAGCTCGACGGGGTCGGCGAGATAGATCGAAGGGAACATCTGCTGCTTGATGGCGCGCTGGAACTTGCGCAATCCAGCGGGACTGAGGGCGGATTCGATCTGGGGACGAAAGCGGTCGTTGACGGCGACGATTGCGTTTCGAAGCGCTATCAATTCGATGACCGCGGCCTGACGCCTCTGATTCTTTGCCTTGCCTTCCGGACTCTGGGCTTCGGCGAGGTCGGCGAACTGGTTCTGAACGATCACCGTGTTCAGCGCGTCCTCGCGCGCAAGCAGATCATCAATCGCGGCCGCCATCGCGGCGCCATATTGGTCAAGCAGGGGCGCGGCGATGGCGCTGTCCTCGCTGGCCAGGTTCGCATCCTCGACGATCTGGAAAAGGTCGAGATAGGGATTGCCGACCGACGGATCGGGCACCGTCATGCGCAGCTCTTCCAGCGTGTGCGTGCGCTTCCTGGCGTTCACGATGCGCTGCCACGCGGGGAACTGCGATTCGGGCAGAAGGGCCAGGACCGTTTCGTCGAAGTCGCGCTCGATCCGGGCCCGGCGATCGCGAAGCGCCTGGTCGAACACTGGATCGGAAAACCGCGGCTGCATGCGCGGGATACCCGGCTGGGGCGGGTTGGCGGCGTACCACTCGTTCTGAAGCTGCTGCACATGCGCCCGTTCCGCAGCCCGCTCGCGGGCCAGATCCGCATATTCCGCCAGCAGGTCTTCGTGAGCCGAGCGCAGGATGATCGCGGCGTCGCTCGCTTCGAGCTCCTGTTCCTCAAGAAACTCTTCGAGCTCCGCGCGCGTGATGCGCGGCTCATCGCGCAGGCGCCAGGGCAGTTCGGATTGTCCAAGGGCGAACGGCGCTGCGATCAGCGCTATCAACAGCCCGAGAAGCGGAGGCGCGAAGCGGGTCATCGGCCGCCTCCGGGTTGTTGCGATCCGGGGTTGCTGTTCGCAGGCGATTCCTCACCCATGATCTGCCGGGCGCGGGCGAGAATGTCGTTCATCTTCGCGACCAGCTCATCGCGGCCCGCGTAGAGCTCGATGGAAGTGTCGTTCAGCCGCTGCCCGCCCTCTTCGAGGCCGAGGCCCTGCCGCACGGCGCGAATGTAATACTCCTCGTAGGCATCGTCCGTCATGGCCTTCTTGTGGAGCAATTCGAGTTGTGGTTCCCTCGAAGCCTTCAGCCGCTCCGCTTCGGCCCGCAGACCCTCGAGCGATGCCCGCTGGCTTTCGGTCAGGGTGTTGCTGCGCAGTGCTCGCTCCAGATATGCATCGGTCGCGACACTTTCGTACATCCACGCCAGGAGCCGCTTGCGCGGCTCGAGCCGGAATCTCTCGCGCAGTTCCTCATCCTCGAGCAGGGAAGCGATCCGAAGTGAGGCCGCTTCGTTGGCGCGAAAGAGAAGGACCATGAGGTAGCCCGGCTCGCCCATGTAATCCGCGATCTCGCGGATAAGCCGCGTGGCATCCTCGCCCGCCTGCACTCTCGCCTGGGCCTCGGTCATCAGCTCCCTCCGGCGCGAGGGGGTGGTGTTCCGCTCTTCGAAGCGGCGAAGCAATCCATCGACTTCAAGTTCGTAGCGATCGAGCGTCTCGCGAATCTCCGGATCGTTCAGTTCCTGATCCAGATGCTGGCGCGCGAAGGCGATGACGTCAAAAGCCGCGCCGGTGTACGGGCCGTCGCGCGACAGGCGGCCGGGAACCATCAAACGCTGCCGGCGGTCGGCGCGCTCGAAACGATCGATCGCCTCCGGCTGCTCCGGCAGCGCGGCGCGCAGGTCGGCGAAGAAATCGCTCACCAGCTTTCGCGATGATTCGCGCCAGCGGCCCTCGGTGGCGGAGAGCTCGGCGTGAACCTGGCTCACGAACTCGCGCGCGACAATCGATTGCGAGATCGAACTCGTGTGCGAGTAGAGCCAGTGGCGGAGGCGAGTGGCCGTCTCCTCGCCGGCGCGCAGCGCTGCAACGTGCTCCTCGTACAGGTGCCGGGCGATGCCGCCCTCGGTGGATGTCAAGTCGGCCGCTTCGATGAAATCCGAGAACACTGCCCACGAGATTGCAGTCTCCGCACCATAGACCTGCGCCAAGGCAGGAGAACCTGCTGCCGTCAAAAGCCACGCCGTGGCAATGATGCCAGAAAGCCGTGCAAAGTCATTCACGTGCTGCACTGTAATCGATGCACGACTCCCGCTGAAGAGATTGGTGCAAATCGGTACGAGGGGTCCTCAAAAAACTTGCTTCACTGGCGCGCCTGCCCCAGCATCACCGTGATCGTCGCCTGCCCCCAGCCCGCGGTGACAACATCCAGGATTCCATCACCATTGATGTCGCCGATGGCGAGGACCTGCGAATCCGTGCCCGGCGTTTCGAACTCCACGCGGCGGAAGCGCATCGCCACAGGTTCATCCGCGAGCCAGATGATGATGGATGAGCGATCGATCGACGGCGCGATGACATCCATCATGCCATCCTGGTTGATGTCGGCGATCATGTGGCCGTACACGCGGCTGGGCGCGGTGAAGGCATGCGCGGATCGCGCGAAACCCCCTGTGCCGTCGCCGAGCATGAGCGACAGTTCGTTCTGGACTGCATCAGCGCTGCCGACGAGATCGATCACGCCGTCGGCATTGACGTCGCCCGCGGCCAATGCGAGCGTTCGGGCGGGGAGCGGTGTTCGCGCGCCGGCCGGCGCGGTGAAGCCGCCCGGGCCATCGCCCAGACCGATCGTGAGATCGTTCGAATCGGCATTGGGCGCTGCGACATCATTGCGGCCATCGTTGTTGAAGTCGGCCACGACGACCGTGTATGGGTGTCGCCCGGCGGGAAAAGCCGTCATGAGCGGCCTGAACCCGCCCGCGCCATCGCCCAGCGCCGCGATGATCGCGTTCGCATCGGCTTGGGCCACGACGATGTCGAGATCGCCGTCATTGTTCAGATCGGCCAGCGCGAGATTGTGGGCGTGCGGAGCGGGTTCGATTCGCTCCGCCACCGCGGCCTGTCGCACAGGCTCGAATGTGCCATCACCGTTCGAGAGAATGACTGCGACTTCGTTGCTGTCGTGATGCGAGATGACGATGTCGGAGGATTCATTTCCGTCGAGGTCGCCGATGGCGATCCCACTGGCGCTCGATCCCACGGGAATGATTCCGCCCGGAAACTCGACGAACCGGCCTTCACCCTGAAAGGGCGCGAAGTGCTCGCCCTGATTGATCAGGATGAGGAGTTGTCCCGGATCGCCGTTGACGGCGGCGATGTCGAGCAGTCCATCGCCGTTGAAATCCGCGAGCGCGAGGCCGTTGACCTTGGGAAGGCCGGCGACCGGCGAGTCCGGCGCGGGAGCGAGGCGCCACGAGTCCTGCGGCGCGGAGCCGCAGGCCGAAAGCACTGAGACCAGCATGGCGCTCAACAGGACTCGCACCGTGGATTGTACTACATTGTACTCTGTACTCACAGCAGGATCAATCGATCCATGCGCCAGAGTGCGTGCGGCTGGTCACGGGATCACCTGCAACTGCCGGCGGCCCTTCATTCGATACACGCGGAAGTCCTCATCCAACGTGAAGATGCGCCGGAGTTTCAGTTCCTCCGCCGCGACCAGAAGCGTCGCATCCGCAAGGTCCATCGGGTGATCGGCGTATTTGGCCATGAACTCGCGAATGCGCGAGAGGTGGCGATGTTCAATCGCAAAGACCGTGATGACCCGCCGCTCCATCATGGCGAGCAGCCGCGATTGCGCAGACCAGCCACCTGCGAGATTCAACATGTGCATGGCTTCCGCGATGGCTGCCCACGATGTGACCAGCGGAAGGCGGATCTCCTTGATCGCAATCGAGACAATGGCGTGATGGGCATCGCTGCGATTCAGAAGCGCGATCAGCGGCCCAGCATCGCACAACGTCATGCACTCTTCCTCCGCCTGCGCTTGCCGTAGTGCTTCTCAACGAGGACCTCTGTCAGGATGTCGCGGTAGCGCGACGAGTCGGTTGGTCGGCCGTTCACACTCCCGATGAACTCCTTGAGCAGCTCCGCAGTCGACAACTTGGAAAGCGTCGCCTCGCAGCGCTCTTCGACCGCCTTGCGGATGAAGGCCGACACCGGCTCGCCCGCGGCTTCCGCCGCCTGTTTCAGGCGTTTCTCGAGTTCCGGACTGAGGCGGACGCTGCGCATGGGCGGCTCCTGGCGTGTGTGTGTAATACATTCTACAACACGTGTATTACGCTGTCAACATCGCGCTGCGGCAGCCACGGGGTGAAGCTCATTGGGTTCCGACTCACGAAACGGAGTGAGGAAAGTCCGATGCGCTGCTCACAGTGGGTCGCGATCGCCTTCTGACGCCACGTTCATCCCCGCCGCCTCGATCGCGGCGCGGGCGTCGCTGTCCGCACGGAGCGCGGGGTTCGTGTGGTTGAGGTGAATGAACCGCGCCTTGGCGCGTTCCTTCGCAGGCAAGGACGCAAAGCGAAGCATGGACTCCTCGATGAACGGATGCGGGATCTCCGACATGTCGCGGCCGGGGATTTCGCCGTTCGCGTAGAACGTGCCGTCGAGGTAGGCGACATCCACCTCGGCGATGACATCCTCGATCCGCCGATCCCACTTTACCCACTTGTCGATGTCGGGGATGAAAAGAATCGATCGATTCGGCCCATCGATGCGAAACCCGACGGTCTCGGAATACTCATCGCGATGGGGGACCACGAACGGCGTGACGGCGATGCGGTCGTTCAGTTGGATGGCTGTATCGGCCTTCATCTCGCGCAGTTCGATGTTGCCGAGCGACACCAGTTGATCCCACGGTCCGTTCGATTCGAGGAACGCCTTCATGCGCGGCATGGCAAATACCGGGACATGGTCGGCCCCGATGGCCTCCCGGCCCAGATGAATCAGCCCCGCGTAGTGCCCGACGTGCGCGTGGGTCAGAAGAATGCCGTCGAGGTCGGCCTCGCGCGTGTCCTGTGCGGGAGGAGCGATGTCATCAAGCATCTGGAGCTGTTCGCGGAAATCGGGCGTGCACTCGATCAGCCAGCGCTGGCGGGAAAGCGGATCGACGATGGCGAGTGATGTGATGGATCGCCGCCGCGACGGATCGCGCCACGCCGCTGCGCAACATTCCTTCTCGCACCCCGCCTGGGGATAGCCCGCATCCTGAGCGATGCCGAGGACGAGGATGAAGGGAGCGTCCACACGCTGGGCAGGCATATGCCCTCCCGACACGAGGACGAGGACGAGGAGGAGGAGCGGGAGCGCCCCGGCAAGTGCGATCAAACGGCTGCGCACGTTGGCAAATCCATTGGGCGGATCACTTGCCCTTCCACTTCCTGAGCGCCGGCCCGGTGTAGTTCGCCAGTGGGCGGATGATGCGGTTGTTGGCGTGCTGCTCCATGATGTGGGCGCACCAGCCGGCCACGCGCGAGGCCACGAAGATCGGCGTGTATTGCGGCACGGGAATGCCCATCACGTAGTACGTCATCCCGCAGGGGAAATCGACGTTGGGATGGATGTTCTTCTCCTCCAGCATGATGCGCTGGACCTCATCGCCGATTTCGAACCATCTCGTCGATTTTTTGCCTTGCTCGCGCGCGATCCTGAGGCCCCAGTCACGCAGGATGCCCGCGCGGTGATCGCCCTGCTTGTACACGCGGTGGCCGAAGCCCATCAGTTTCCGCTTCTCGTCGAAGGCCCGGTGCATGAAGTCGGCGACCGTCCCTTCCTTTGCATCGAGGAATTCCGCGAGCTCCTTGAGCATCTCCATGGCCTTTTCGTTGGCCCCGCCGTGGAGAGGTCCTTTCAGAGCCGCGATCCCGCCACACAACGCGCCGTGCATGTCGCTCTCGGTCGAAGCGATCACGCGGCAGGCGAACGTGCTGGCATTGAAATCGTGCTCGGCATAGAGAATCAATGAGACATCCATCACCTTGGCGTGCAGCTCATCGGGCTTCTCGCCTGTCATGGACCAGAGCAGGTTGGCCGCGTGATCGAGGGCGGGATCGGGCTCGACGGGCCGGCGCCCGTCCCGCACCATCTGGCCGTAGCCGATGATGGTGGGAATCTGCGCCAGCAGACGTTTGGCCTTGCGCAGTTCCGCTTCGGGCGAATTGTCCTCGACATCATCGTCATAGTGCGAGAGATAGGACACGCCCGTGCGCAGGATCGACATGGGGTGGGCGTTCACTTCCTCGCGCGCGATATCCTTGAGGAACGACTTCAATCCCTCCGGAATCTCGCGCATGGAGACCAGTTCGGTCTTGAAGGCGAGGAGTTCGTTTTCGGAGGGTTTGTGGCCGACGAGGAGCAGATGCGCCACTTCCTCGAAGGAGGCGTTCTGGGCGAGGTCGGCGATCTCGTAGCCGCGGTAGATGAGCTCGGTCTGGGTGACGGCGCAGATTTCGGTGTCGCCCACGGTCTGGCCCGCGAGACCCCGGGTGTCGGCCTGCTTGGATGGGGCGGGCTCTTTGGTCGCCTTGTCTTTCTTCGGCTTCTTCAGTTCAGTGGTGGCCATGCGTGGTCGCGCTCCCTCGTTTGATCATGCGAGTTCCCCACGAGGAAGTGGCAATGGTATGCGGGAAGGGGAGAAAGGGAGAAGGCACAGAGGCGCGAAGGTGCGGAAGCACCTGGCACGAAGCGCCGGACTGCGAAGCCCCGGCGGCCACGCCGGGCGAACCGTGAATCATCACACGCCTCGCGGCGCCACTTCGATCCCGTTCTCGCGGAGCGCGAGCCGTATCTGCTGATCGGTGCGCTCCGTGGGGTCAATGTGCACCGCCCTCCACCCTGCCTTCAGCGCCGCCTCCACGTTCTCCTGGAGGTCGTCGAAAAAGAGAATCGACTGACCCGGCGCGTGCAACCGCTCTTCCGCGGCCGCGAAGATGGCCGGTTCGGGTTTCTGCAGGCCGAGCATGTGCGAAGCCATCCGCGCCCGCAGTTTCGCAAGCACGGGAATATCCGCGATCTGCAGCCAGTGCGCGTGATCGGTGTTGGAAAGACACGCGGTGTCGAGACCCGCTGCATGAATCGAATCGATCACCGCGCCCACTCCCTCGTACTCGCCGATGATCCAAGCACGGTGCACTGCCATGATTTCCTGCGGCGAATACGCGCCTTCGAGGATTTCGCTGATCGAGCGTGCAAAGCCATCGAGATCGATCCGACCCGTCTGAAAAGCGCTGCCGACTTCCTTGCGGCGAGACAAGGTCGCTTCGCGCCTTTCCTTTCCGCGGATGGGCAACCTCGCCCGCGCGCAGCCCTCTTCCCACGACCGGCAGATGCGGATCAGCACGCCGCCGAGGTCGAAGCACACGATCTTGAGAAGGTGATGATGATCTGAATTCGAATGATGCGGCACAAGCGATGATAGGTTGACAAGACGATGAGTTGAGGTGGTCAGCGCAGCGCACCCAACCTGCGTGACCGCCGGTGCTTCGCGTCTGATGACTCAGAATCCTCCGCCATGCTGAGCCCATGAATTCCGCATTGTTCCTCTCTCCGCGTTGTCGCTGGCGCTCATTCTCCGATCCTCCGCATCATCGCATCCGCCGCATCCTGAAGCTCCTTCACCACCCCATCCTCGACATCGAAGAGCGACAGCCACATGTATGCATCGCGCTGGCCGAAGAGGTCATCGACGTGCAGGCGCAGCCGGCCGCCACCGGGGTTGGTGATGGCGCCGCGGAACTCCCTGGGCGCACTGATGTACTGCACGAGGCCTTCGATGGCGCCATCGACCGTGTCCGGAAGCGTGATGTGAAATCGTTCGCCCGCCTTGAGCCGGTCGAGCGCCTTCATGCCGCCCAGCCCCCCGCCGCCCGCCACCCGCCGCCACAATTCCTCGCGCGAGTGGCCTGTCGAAGTGCAGCGCGCGAACACCGCGCGGCGCGGCCGCGCTGCGCCGCCATCCGTGCCGCGATACTTCTCAAGATAGAGCTTGAGGCCATCGAGTTGAAACCGCCACGCCCGGAGCGTCGCATCGTACAGCTCATCCGCCTCGCTTCCCGCGAGGAATCCGCAGTGAATGAGCCGCAGCACAGTCTTTGACGGCGAGCGCGCATCGATGATGTACTCAACCATCACACGATTCGGATTCGGCATCGGCCCTTCGCTGGTCGGCTCGTGCTGAATCACGCGCAGGCGCTTGAAGGGCTCCCACACGTCGATCGGCGTCTCGAATTGCAACCCGTCGCCCCACGACATCCAGATCGAGCCACGCTGCCGGGGATCATCGAGCGACGGCGGTGTCACCCGCGCTTGCAGAGGGAACCAGTTCGCCAGCTCCTTCGCATCGGTGAGCGCGCTCCACACCGAGTCGAAGGGAGCGTCGATCTCGATCGAAAGGTCGATGGAGCGTGAAGGCATCGTTGCCATGGCGGGTGATCCTCATGCTGCGCTCATTCACTCTCCCGGGGGCGGATTTCACGGCACGATTCTGCATCCCGCGATGGGATTCCGTGCTATGTTCGCTGCGGGGAAAGAGCATATCGCATTGCCCGGAGGAGAGAAAAGAATGCTGCACAATTCTCGGACGTTGTGGCGGGCAACGACGCTCGCCGTGCTGGTGGCCGCTATTGGGACCGGTCTGGCGACGGGGAACGCTGCGGCTCAGGGGCTCATCCCTGCCCCAGATCGGCGCGAGGGCGAGGGCGCTGGGCCGTTCGGGAAACTCATCATCGTCGGCGGCATCCTCATCGACGGCTCCGGCGCGCCGCCGCGCGGGCCCGTCACCATCACCATCGAAGGCAACCGCATCACATCCATTCAGGATGGCGCGATGGCGCCGCGCCCCCGGGATGCCGAGCACCTGATCGATGCCAACGGCATGTACATCCTGCCCGGCTTCGTCGATATGCACGCGCACCTGGGCGACCCACGGAAAGCCCCCGAGGCCGAATACTGCTACAAGCTCTGGCTCGGGCACGGCGTCACCACCGTGCGCGGCGTGGGGCTGGCCGACAATGAGTTCACACTCGTCGAGAAGGAACGCAGCGCCCGCAACGAGATCGTGGCGCCGCGCATCTTCAACTACCAGCGGCCGGGGAACCCGCGCACACCCGAAGAGGCCCGCCAGTGGGTGCGCGAAGCGCCCGGCAAGGGCATCGACGGCCTGAAGCTCGGCGCGTATCCGCCCGACATCATGCAGGCCCTGTGCGAAGAGGCGGCGGCGCAAGGGTTGGGAACAACCGCGCACCTTGCGCAGCCTGGCGTGGCCCAGATGAACGCCATCGACGCCGCCCGCGCCGGCCTCGACACCGTCACGCACTTCTACGGACACTTCGAGGCGCTCCTACGAGATCACGTCATCCAGCCCTGGCCGGACGACATGAACTATAACGATGAGCAGATGCGCTTCGGCCAGGTGGCGCGGTTGTGGGACGAGATCCATCCGCCCGGCAGCCCGGAATGGAAGGCCTATCTCAGCGAACACCTCAAGCTCGGCACCGTGTTCGATCCGACCATGACGATTTATTCCGCGAACCGCGATGTCATGCGGGCCCGCAACGCCGACTGGCACGATGAATACACGCTGCCCTCGTTGTGGGAATTCTTCGAGCCGGATCGCCGCACGCATGGCTCCTACTGGTTCGACTGGACCACCGAGGATGAAGTCGCGTGGCGGAACTTCTATCACGTGTGGATGCAACTCATCAACGATTATAAGAAAATGGGCGGGCGCATCACCACCGGCTCCGATTCCGGCTTCATCTATCAGACCTATGGCTTCGGCTACATCCTCGAGCTCGAGCTATTGCAGGAAGCTGGATTTCATCCGCTGGAAGTCATTCAGGCCGCGACCATGAACGGCGCGCTGACATTGCACGAGCCGAAAAAGGCGCCGCTCGAGTTCGGCACTTTGCGTGAGGGAATGCTGGCCGACCTCGTGATCGTCGCGGAGAACCCGCTGCACAATCTCAAGGTGCTCTACGGCACCGGCGCGGTGCGCTTGAACGAGGAAACCGGCGCGCCGGAACGAGTGGGGGGGATCGCGTGGACCATCAAGGATGGAATCGTCTATGACGCGAGGCAGCTCCTCGCGGATGTGCGGGCCATGGTCGCCCGCGCGAAGGAGGCCGCGACCGCGCCGCCCGCGGATGTCGCGGGCACGTGGGATCTCTCGGCGGATTTCGTGATCGGCTCGATGAGCGCTGTTGTCGAAATCGCGCGCGCGGAGGACGGCGCGCTCTCGGGAACGTGGACCCGCGATGGAGTATCCACGCCCCTCGAAGGCCTGCGCGTTGAAGGCGATCGAGTGCAATTCGAGGTCGATCCCGGCGCAAGCGGGCGCATCAGCTTCGACGGCCGGGTGACTTCGGAAGGCGCCATCGAAGGCACGCTGCGCGGCAGCTTCGGCGAGGTGAAGGCCACAATGCAACCACAGAGGCACTGAGGCACAGAGAAGAAGGGAATTGTTGTACGAATGCGGAGGAGCCGAGCGATAGAGCGGCAAAGCGGCCACGAACCACCAACATTCAACAATCTCCAATCCTCGATTACAACAATCCAAAATCCTCTCCGTGTCTCTGTGCCTCAGTGGTTGCATTCTCCAGCCGCTCGCCCAGGAGCGTCAGCGTCGCCAGTTTCGTCACGCCGCCTTTGACCTTGTCACCCTTGGTCACGTGAACTGTGACATCCTCGGGCCGGGGCAAAATAAGTTCCGTGGTCGAGCCGAACTTGATCATGCCGAACCTCTGGCCGCGCGTCACGCGGTCACCGATTTTCAGCGGGCACACGATCCGCCGCGCCAGCATGCCGGAGACCTGCCGCACGCCGATGGTCTCGCTCACCCCCGGAAACGTCCCGCCGGAATCGATCCTGAATGTGATGAGGTTGCTCTCGTTGACGCGGGCGGATTCGTCGCTCTGCGCGTTGAGGAACCGTCCGGGGGTGTACTTGAGGGCCACCACCTCGCCATCGAAGGGCGCGCGGTTGATGTGCACGTTGAGCACGGAGAGAAAGATGCGGATGATGATGGCGGGGCCGCCCCCGGTCATCGCCTCGTGCAGATCGACTTCCTCGATGGCGGAGATGACGCCATCGGCGGGGCTGAGGAAAATTCCCACGCCAGGGGAGTGGGGGGTTATTCCCGCGATCGGGTCGCGGGGACCGGGAGGGGCAGAGGGAGGAATGCGGCGGATCGGATCGCGGAAGAATGAAAGGAGCGCCAGCCAGATGAGGCCGATGCCCAGCGCCACCCACAGCCCGAGCGCCACGGTGGGGAGCATGACGATGGCCGCCGCTGCCAGCACGGCCGCGATGATGGTGATGGTCATCCACTCGCGATAGCCGTAGGGAGTGAGGAGCATGGCCGAGTGTAAACGCCGAAACGCCGAAATGCCAAAACGCCGAAATGCCAGAACGCCAAAACGTTTCACCGCGACCCCAAAGGGGAGCGCGGGGGACAAACGCCGCTCACCGAAGGTCCCGCGCAGCGGCAACGCCGAAACGCCGAAACGCCGTTCACCGCCGGCCTCGTGCCGGCGCGGGGATTTCGCCACGGATGGCAAGGCACGGAGGGAGAAACGCACAAACGCCGCTCACCGAAGGTCCCGCGCAGCGGCAACGAAAAAACGCCAAAACGTTTAACCGCGACCCCAAAGGGGAGCGCGGGGGACAGAACGCCGTTCACCGCCGGCCCCGCGCTGCGACAACGCCGTTCACCGCCGGCCTCGTGCCGGCGCGTGGATTGAGCCACGGATGTCGTAGACCCGCCTCAGGAGGGCACGCGGATGCACGCGGCGGTCAACTCGCCGCGAGAAGCTCCGTCAATTCATCTCGCCAATCGCGCCCACGCTCACCAATCTGGTCGAGCACGCGAAAGCGAAAGGTGTGGTCCTTGAAGTCTTCGCCCAATTGGTGCCAGCTGACCTGTCGGCCGACCTTCTCGTAGTAGTCTGCGACTCGGCGCTTATAGTTGGTATCTTCGTTAGCCTTGAGGTGCTCGCCCTTGCCTTCAATGACGAAAACATGATGGCGCGGTTTGTGAACAGACCCCTGGGCCACGAAGTCCGGCCGGATTTTCTCCCGGCGCGGCCCTTGAATCGCAAAGTGCTCCCGGCCGATGAGGTTGCGATACCACCAGAGCACGTTTTCATCCTTGTCGAGACACAAGGCGATCGCCTTTTCGAAATCGTTGAAAGATGATGCATCCACGTAGTCCCAGAGCGACCGCTCCAGATCATTTCCATCATGCCGTTGGAGGCGGGTCGTCACAGGGCTGGTCCACTCGCTCGGAATCTCGAACACTCCCTCCTTGCACTCAAGAAAGAACCGCAGGCGGTCATTGTCATAAAGCCGGCCAAAGGCAGCCTCTGTTTGGATGTCAACCTGCTCCTGAATGAAATCGGCGATCTTCTGACGCACGATGAACTTGACCGTCGCGAGGCGATTCACGAGTTGCAGTTCCGTTGTCAACAGCCGTTCATAAACAGACCTGACGACGCGCCGTAGCTGCTTGTGACTCAGATACTCGAACGGCAGGGTCGCCGTCATCCATGCGAGAACCTGTTCGTCGCTTTCGATGAGATCGACATCGGTTTCGACGGCCCGCCACTGCTCATCCCCAAGACTCACCTTCGTAAAGCGATCCTTTGCCTCGCGCAGGTCATTCGCGAGTTCCCATTCGATTGACTGGAACGGGAACGCATCCACATCAACCTGACTGATGAGATGCGTGAAGTAGTCGAGCGGCTCGACTTGGCGTCCGGTTTTCACGCAGAAGTGCGGCAGGTAGATTCTTCCTGCGAATGGCCGGGTGTACATGTTGGAGAAAGCAGGGCGCATTCGCACCACCTTGGTGTTCCGCTCATCGCCTGCGGATGCATCCAGAACCATTCCGCTGATCTCGCCTTCGTAACCCTCGCCCTCCAGTACTGATTTCACCTTCGATACGACTTCGCCGGCACGAGCACGCAGGACATACACATAACTTTCGTTGAGGTCCGCATCAGGAGTTCGGCGCTGATCGGGCTGGCGGAGAATGCGGCCGACCAGTTGGGTCATGGCCGTCAGACTGCCAGTATTGTTCAACGATGCCAGCACATATGCCTGCGGGCAATCCCACCCCTCCTGCAGCGCGCTTTTCGTGATGATCCAGGTCACAGGACAATCCGGATCATCGAGATTGACGTCCTCCAATCCATCATCCTCGGCCGTCTTCATTGCGATAGCGGTCTGTGGTATCCCAAGCCGGCTTGTGAGGTAATCGAATGCGTCGAGCGCGTGAATGTTCACAGGCCAGCGCTCCTGCTCCTTCCCCACGCGCTCCACCTGCACCAGCACAATGGGACGAATTACCTTGGGCGATCCGGCCTCCGAGGCGATCGTTGCTGCCCGCGCCGCCAGCGCTTCGCGCTTGTCGCGGGCCTTGGTGAGCACATCCTGCCACTCGACCTTGTCGCTCGTGTGGATGTTGATGGGAAGTTTGATCATTTCCTCGTCGTAGAGTTCCTTCCCGGTGACGCGCGCGACAATGTTGGGCCTCCGCTCGACACCCTCGATCTTGAATGGCCGGGGCGTCGCCGATAACTCCACCACCAGCGAGGCATTGAAATCCTCGATGGTCTTGCGCGCCAGCGGACTGGTGGCCCTGTGACCTTCATCGAGGATCACCAGCGGCCTGCACAGTCGAACCATATTTCCGACCGACGTTTCGCACAAGTGCCTTCCGCTCGCAGCGTCGTCCTCGATCATGTCGAGATTCGGGATACGTTCCTTCAAGGCGCGATTGGCTTCGGAATCGTCTTCGGGCGGAAAGTGGCCGACGATCGCGCCGCCGCTGTCGCGAAACATGCGCAACTGCTCCCTAGTCTCGCGGTTCGCAGCAGGAAGCATCAGCATGAAGATGTTGAGGTTCTCGCGCAAGCGCGCGGGCGATAGACGCCGGATGTCATCCTTCGTCCAGAGCTCGATGCGCCGGCCGACCGCGTGCTCGAGCATGATGCGGTACATGTCCTGCCGGTCGGACAGTCGCCGCAACGTGTCGCGAAAGATTTGCGTCGAGGGAACGATCCACAGGATCAACCCGCCTCCATTGCGATCCTGGTGGGTAGTTCCATAGGCCCGGCCGATGACCTGCGTCGCAAGCAGTGTCTTTCCGCCGCCCGTCGGAACCTTGATGGTGATAGTCGTCAAATCTTCGTCGAGAGCGTTCTTGCGCGGCTCATACCGGCCCGGCAGCCGAAGGTCCTCCCACGCGGCCTGCGAAGCAAAGCGGAGGTTGCCGGCTGCGCGCTGTGACGCCACGGCGCGGAGATACGCCTCCACTTCATTCACCACGCGCTTCTGGAACTCTTTGAGGTCCATCTTTCTTTACTTCAAATCAAAGGGTACGAGCATGAGTTTCACGTCCTTGCCGGTCGCCTTCTGAAACTCGCGGCGCTGCTCGGGGTGCATCCAGATTCGCTCGGCGTAGATTACCCAGTTGGGGTTCTTGTCCTTCTTCGCCAGCGCGGCCAGCGTCTTCGTGCTGACTTCGCGGTCGGCTTTGTCGTTCGCGTCATAGAGCAGGTAGAGGGATGTTCCGCCGCCGATGTCGGTCGAGCCGATGAAGCCGGTCTTCTGATTGACCTTCTTCTCATCCAGCATCCGACTGGTGTGAGTGTAGAACACGTAGCGCGCCAGTTGAATGAACGAAGGCGCCTTCTTCCCGAAATCCTTGTACGCATCGAACAGTGGCTCGCCGACACGGGCGTAGGTGAAGGTGCCGCCGAGACCTACGACCTTCACCTTGCCATTTTTTGCTGAGGTGTAGCCGCTCGCAGCGTTTCGCATTCGTTCGACGGTGACCTCTGAGCAGATATTGAATTCTTCGGCTTCGTCCTCCTTTGTGTCGTACGGTTGCTGCACGAGAACAAACCGACGCGTTGTGCCTTGTTCTCTGTTTATAGCCAAGATCGCATGCCCAGTCGTGCCCGAACCGGCACACGAATCCAAGACGAGACCATCAGGGCCTCCCGCGAACGAAAGTAGATATGAGATCAGTTGGCGTGGCTTCGGATAAGGAAACTCCAAACCCATCGCTTCTAGTTCATATCGCGCCTGCTCTGTCGTGCCAAGGTTTCGTAGCACGGAAAGGATATTTCGAGCTGCCTCCCGCGATCGTTTGTAATAGATCACACCGCCACCAGACAGGTAGAACGTCAGGTTACCTCCGTCCTCGGCAATGGGACTACAACCGCCCTCGATGTATTCTTGCAGTTTCCGTGCATTCGCCCAGCCGCTGAAAACCTTGCAGGGCATGGCAAGTTTTCCCTTGGCAACCACCATCGGATCGAGGCGAATTGGATATGTGACGTTGTATCGGCGCGTTAGGTCGCGAGAGATCCATCCCTTGCGTTGAACTTCGTCAAAGAACTTCGGTGCAACCGTCGATCGAGCAAGGTTCAACTCCTCAACAGCGCACGGAAAGCCCTTCGGAAGCACTATCTCTGCGGCTGGATTTCCGCTCCCATTCTTGGTGATTGAGTTTTCGGCAAAGCCGCGACGCAGGTTGCTGTTTACCGGTGTATTCGGGTCGATAACATCGCCTAGCTCCAACGAGTTCAATCGTTTGGCGTATCCGATGATGTACTCATGATTCACTTTGACGTGCGCTTGATTATCCGTATGGCCCTCGGTGTTCCAAACGAATGCTGATGCAAAATTCTCCTCACCAAAAACCTCATCGAGAATCATGCGCAGCGATGCAACCTCGTTGTCATCGATTGAGACGAGAATGATCCCGTCATCGGCGAGCAGTTCGCGCAGCAGCATGAGCCGCGGGTACATCATGCAGCACCACTTGTCGTGGCGAAGCGGATCAGCCAGCTCGTTGCCGACTTCCTTGTCGATCCATTCCTTGAACTGCGGCTGATTCAGGTTGTCGTTGTACACCCAGCCCTCGTTGCCGGTGTTGTAGGGCGGGTCGATGTAGATGCACTTGACCTTGCCGGCGTGGGTGGGCAGGAGGGCCTTGAGCGCCAGCAGGTTGTCGCCTTCGATGATCAGGTTGCCTTCGAGCGATGGCCCCCCGGATTTCTCGCCCTTGCCGAGCAGGGAGAGTTTGGCATCGAACTCCAACCGATGGTGCGGCACGGTGTGGTGATATGACTCCACCGCCGTCTTGCCCTTGAAGGTCAGCACCGGCATCTATTCGGTCTCCGTTTGGTCCCTGACGGAACGCTACCCATGGGTTGAGTGGGTGTCAAGTGGCTTCCGATTGGAGCGGAAAGGGGGGCGGGTGTCACCTAATGGTCAGGTTTCATATCCGCTGTCGGCAGCAGCTCCATCCGCGTCCCACCACGGCGGCTTCATCACAGGCGAATCTCTCGTGGCAGAATCGGCTCTACGCCTGACGCTTTACGCTCTATGCCGTACGCGAGAGGCAAGCGGCCAGCCGTGAGCCGGTCTCTCCGATCCGCCATCTCCTCCTTTTTCCCAGGCCTCCACATACGCGGAGCGGAGTGGAGAAATTGGAACCGGCGTGTCGGCCGGGCGTCCAACCACGGGCGGGCCGGTCGGTCCCGAGGTTGGTTGCGCGTATGTCGTTTCCTTTCAAGGAGTTGCGGGTTTGGTTCCCATCTGGGTGAGGTACATGGGGGGGAGGGCTGTTGGCTTTTGGCTGCTGGCTTTTGGCGGGATTGTGCCCACCTGGGTGAGGTACATGGATGGAGGGCTGTTGGCTGTGGGCTGTTGGCGGGATTGTGCCCATTTGGGTGAGATTACAGGCGGGTTGGTGGTTCGTGGTTCGTAGGAGTCGGAATGTTCCACGTGGAACATTTCTCCAGATTGACAGTGGATGATTCGCGCGGTTGATCCCCGCCTTCGCCCTCCGGGCTCAGGCGGGGCTTCCGGGCGCGGGCTCGGGGGGGGCTTCCCGCCGCGGGTTCGTGGAGGTGGTGGGGTGCATCCGGGGAGGGGTGGGAGGCGAATGGAAGGGTGTGAGACGGACCCTCTTCTTCCCGCTCGAAGCGAGCGGGGCCGGGAAGAGCAGCCACCGCAACCCTGACCCTCCCCCGCAGAGCAGGGGAGGGAAGAAGAGCGGAGGTGGAGCTCTGTGGCACTCGATGTCTTGCATCGTGGGGGCGGACCCGGTAGGCTGCGGGGCTGGGTGCGGGTGTGAGTGACCCGGACCTTCGAGCCCTCAGGTCCGGCGTCTTAGGGAGCGGGTGGGGTTCGAGGTTTGGTTGAGTTCTGTTGGTGGTGAGTTGTTGGTTGTGAGTTGTTGGTGGTTCGTTGTTGGTTGTTCGTGCCCGGCGGGAAGCCGGGCATCCCCGATTCCTCAGTTCCTTCGTTCCTGAGTCCCTTTTCTCAACAAGGATCGCGGTCATGGCCAAGATGTTCTACACGCTCGATGAGGCGGCACAGCGGCTGGGCAAGAGCCCCAACGAAGTGAAGGAGATGGCGCAGTCGGGCCAGATTCAGGAATTCCGCGATCGCGACAAGCTGATGTTCAAGGTGGAGCAGATCGATCTGCTCGCTTCCGGCGATGAGCCGATCGGGATCGATCAGGAGTTGTCGGGTCTGGATACGGGTGCATCGGGTTCGGCCCTGGGGCTGGTGGACAGCCGGGAGGACACTGGGATTTCCGTGTTCGACACCGGGCATGGTGAAGACAAGGGCGAGGCCGGCGACACGCAGGTGACCGAGGCGATCGAAGATGAGCTTTCGCTGGAATCGGTGGGATCGGGGTCGGGTCTGCTGGACCTCACGCGCGAGAGCGATGACACATCGCTGGGCGCGGAGTTGCTCGAAGAGGTGTATTCGAGCGAAGAGCAGGTAGATGTGCCGGCTCACGCTTCGGGGCTGTTCGAGGCGGCGGGAGCGGAGAGCCCGGGGAACATCGGAGCACCTTTGGCTGCTGGGCCGGTGCTGGTGGAGGTGTACGACGGCGCGGGATCGGGGCTGGGCGCGGGGTTCATGGTGGGCGCGATGGCAGCGCTGGTGATCACGGGGCTGATCATTGCGGTGGAGCTGGGCGGGGCATCGTCGGCGCTGGCCAGCCAGATGTCGGGGAACATCATGATGTGGGGCGGCGGGCTGGCGGTGGTGGTGCTGGTGCTGGGGCTGATCGGGTGGTTTATCGGGAAGGCATCGGAATAGGGGGAGGGCTCACAGGCGGGAGAGGCTGTGCCACCGGTATGACTTTTCATCAACCGCGGTCGATGGGCCGCGGTTTTTGCATGGTGATTGACGGTAGAATGCTGGCGGCTTACCCCACTTTCTGAGGAGGTTGTGATGAAGAAGCGACTGGTTGTTGTGCTGAGCGCGACGACGGCGTTCATGCTGCCTGCGGGAAGCACTCTGGCGGCGACCGGGACAGTGCAGGATGCGCCCGCAGCGCAGCCGCCGCCGCCGCCGCCTGCGATTTACGATGAGGCGGCGAACGGCGCGGAGCAGATCGAGGAAGCGGTCGCGAAGGCGAAGAAGGAAAACCGCCGCGTGCTGATCCAGTGGGGGGCCAACTGGTGCGGTTGGTGCCACCTGCTGCATGGCGTCTTTGCGAGCGATGCCGCGGTCAAGCGCACGCTGCTCTATGAATACGACGTCGTGCTGATCGACATTGGGAAGTGGGACAAGAACCTCGATCTCGCGGCCAAGTACGAGGCCGACTTCAAAGCGCACGGGGTGCCGTATCTGACGGTGCTCGACGGCGAGGGCCATGTGATCGCCAACCAGGAGACGAGTTCGCTCGAGGATGGCGATCATCACGATCCTGCCAAGGTGCTCGCGTTTCTTGAGAAGCACCAGGCGGCGTATCTGAGCGCCGAATCGCTGTACAACGAAGGATTGGCGAGGGCGAAGCAAGAGGGCAAGCGCGCTTTTGTTCACTTCGGCGCGCCCTGGTGCGGCTGGTGCCACAAGCTGGAGGACTGGATGGCCCGCGAGGATGTCGCGGAGATTCTTACGAAGGATTTCGTGGATGTGAAGATCGACACCGAGCGAACCATCGGCGGCGCTGACCTGCACAAGCAGATGACGGAGAACAAGCCCAGCGGGATTCCGTGGTTCGCATTCGTGGATAGCGAGGGCGAGGTGGTGGCGGATTCCTTCGCGCTTCCGGACGGCGGCAACCTGGGGTTCCCCTACACGGATGAGGAGATCGCGGCGTTTGGCGAGATGCTGGAGAAGGCGGCGGTGCACATCACGCCCGAGGAGATCGAGGTTCTGCTCAAGACGCTGAAGGAGGGGCGCGAGAGAGGTTGAACTGATCAGTTCCTGACTGCCGCGAGGATGAACTCTCCGTCCACAACGCGCAGCCGGCTCACCTCTGAGCCGTCCACGTCGAAGCGAATCCGCACCGCCGGGGCGCCGGCGGGGGAGAACTCGAAGTTGCCTCGATGAGTAAGACCGCGAGCGCCGCCCTTCTCGCCGCGCTTGAGCCAGAGGTTGCCGCGCTCATCCGTGACAAGGAACCGGTCGTTTTCGTCTTCGCCGAAGGAATATGTTCCGGCCAGTTTCGCGCGGTCTTCGTCGGAGAGCGCGACCGCAGTCGGCCGCTCGTTCGCGCCACCGAGAGATGTCAGATAGTCGAGGACGTGTTTGGCTTCTTCGCCGCCCATCTCCGCGTGGACGAGCAGTGGAATGCCGTGCGGCCCGGGCAATCGCTGCACTTCAATCCCGCCCAGACTCTTGAAAGATTCGACGAGGGCGCGGACGACATCGAGCTGGCCGAGCATGGTGGCTGAGAAGATCGTGGGGGCAGCGCCATGCTCGATGAGATAGAGCGCGATCTCGCGACTGCCGACGTGCGAGGCGGCCCCGAGCGCGGTTTCGTGATCGCCGAAGCCCCAGTCCCAGGATGCTTTCGCGAGGGCGGGATGGGCTTCAACCAGTTCCTTGACGCGCTCGAGGTTGCCGTGCGAGACGGCGACCATCTCGCGCACGAGGTCGGGATGCTGCGAGGGGAAGGAGTCGTGGATGGCCGAGCCGGGCGAATCCTGTGTGCCTTCGAGTGTGGCTGCGGCAGCAGTTGCCGCACCTGGGCCAAGGCCGAACCCCACGACCGGGAGTGTGCCGACAAACGTGCGACGAGAGATCTCGGTGAGCGTCATTGAGCGTCCTCCTTGTGATTACCGTCGAACGAATCTACCTGACACGGCGGGTGCAGATGCGAACGAACTTCGCCAGAGCGGGACAGAGTCCCGCCGCTGCATTGCTTCGCGTCCCTATTCCGAGGCCCGTCGTGCGATCAGCATCGCCATTTCGAGGGCCTGTTCGTAGTTCAGGCGGGGGTCGACCTGCGACTGATAGTCGCGGGAGAGGTCTGCATCGGCGAGCCCCCGCGCGCCGCCGGTGCATTCGGTGACGTTCTCGCCGGTCAATTCGATGTGCACGCCGCCAAGGTAGGTTCCAGCGCGCTGGTGAATCTCGAAGGCCTGCTCCAGTTCCGCGGTGATGTGCTCGAACTTGCGGGTCTTGGTGCCGGACGAGGTTCGCTGGGTGTTGCCGTGCATGGGATCGCAGACCCAGAGCACGCGGTGACTCGTCCTTTGCACGGCTTCGATCAGAGGGGGAAGGGTTGTGGCTATGTCGCGCGCGCCAAGGCGATGAATGAGCGTCAGTTTCCCCGGTTCGTTGCTTGGATTCAGGATTTCGAGCAGCCGGACGATCTCGGCGGAATCGACGGGCGGGCCGATCTTGACCGCGATGGGATTCTCGATGCCGCGGAAATACTCGACGTGGGCGCCATCGATCTGGCGTGTCCGGTTGCCGATCCACGGGAAGTGCGTGGAAAGGTTGTACCAGCCACTGCGGCGGGGGACTTTGCGGGTGAGGGCCTCTTCAAACGCGAGATGCAGCCCCTCGTGGCTGGTGTAGAAATCGACGCGATTGATCTGGCCGACTTGTTGGCCCGCCAAGGTCTCCATGAAGCGGAGCGACTGGCCGATCGCCTCAACCATGCGCTGATAGTCTCCGGCGAGGGGCGAGTGGCGGACGAATTCGAGGTCCCAGTACTCGGGGTGGTGAAGGTCGGCGAATCCGCCGTCGATGAGAGCGCGGATGAAGTTGAGTGTGAGGGCGGCTCGCTCGTAGCCGCGCAGCAGGCGCTCGGGATCGGGAGTGCGCTCCGCCGGGGTGAAGCCGGGTGAATTGATGTTGTCGCCTCGATAGGTCGGCAGCGATTGGCCGTTGCGGGACTCGAAATCTTCGGAACGGGGCTTGGCGTATTGACCGGCAAACCGGCCGACGCGGATGACGCGCTTCCTCGTGCCATGCACCAGCACGAGCGACATCTGGAGCAGGATCTTCAGTTTCGCGGTAATGGCCTGCGGCGAGCAGGCCTCGAACGATTCGGCGCAGTCGCCGCCCTGCAGAAGGAACTTCGTTCCTTGCTGGGCCTCGCCAAGCTGGCTCTTGAGGGACTCAATTTCCCAGGATGTGACCAGGGGGGGCAGGGCCGCAAGATGTTCAAGGGCGCGAGCGAGCCCCGCCCGGTCGGGGTACTCCGGCTGCTGGAGCGTGGGCTTGGACTGCCAGGATGAGGGGTTCCATGCGTTCACACATTCAAATCCACAGGGCACAGGTTTGAGATTCGACCTGTGTGAGCGTAGACCCAACCGCGTGGATAAGCATCCGCGGGGCCTTGCACGCGATGCAAGATGCCAGTTCGTCGATGTTGATAAGAAATAACCCCCGCCGCGTGAGTCCTGCACGCCCTACAGGACCCTTGTGCGCGACGGGGGACGATTCAAGGTCGAGATGCCGCCCAGCCCCCGCCACGCCTGATCAACCGGATGTTGGCAGGCGAGAATCCCGTCGCGGAGTTCCCAACAAACCGAGTTCCGGGGCCGCTTACTACGAGAGGAATGCGGGCGGGAGGACTCGAACCTCCAAGGGTTGCCCCACCAGAACCTAAATCTGGCGCGTCTGCCAGTTTCGCCACGCCCGCTGCACGGCTCCCCCGCGGTCGGATAGGATTATCGCATCCGCGGCCGGAGGGGCAACATCATGATCCGCGGCGATCGGATCGCACCGACCCGAGACCCGAGAAGGAGACGACCGATGACTTTCAGCCACGCCTGTGCAAGCAATGTCGTGCCCCTGATGGCCCGTATCGTCCTCGGCGCCGCATTCATCCACGCGGGTTATGGCAAGATCTTCGATGATGAGACATGGACCGGCAAGGATGCCGCGCTCCTTCGCCAACTTGGGGTGGAGGGGTCGGCTCCGGCGGCGGTCGATTCAGGCGCCGAGCCGGATCAGGCCTCCAATTCTCCAGGCGGGATGGAGCTGCGCTTCGCCAGTCTCAATCGGCAGGATGAAAACCAGGAGCAGGGCGGTGACAATGCGGCTGAGGAAAGTGGGCAAGACGAGGGCGAGGTGGAGCAGCAGGATCCCGGCGACGAGCCCGAGATCGAACCGGCCCCGCCACCTGTGGTCGAGGACCAGCCGGCCCGCCCCGTTCAGGCCCGCAAGCTGTATGGCGTGGCGATCACGCTGCGACGAGCCGGCCTCACGCAATACGAAAAGGCTCTCGCATGGGGAACCGCTCTCACCGAACTGGTCGGCGGAGCGCTGATCTTGATCGGCCTCTTCAGCCGAATCTGGGGGCTGGGGCTCGCGCTTGTGATGGCCGTCGCCTTCTACACAACGGTGTGGCCGGACTTCAGCGCCGATACCTACGGCTATATCGGCGACCAATACCATTACTTCTTCTCGATCGTGGGACGCTTCGTCCTTGCCTTCAGTGTGTTTCTGACCGGAGCCGGCGCGATCAGCGCGGATCGACTGCTCTTCAGGCACGGGCAGGATGAGGAGCCGGATGTCGATCTCACATGATGAGGATCGAAATTTCTGCAGTCCTTCGAGGCGGGGCTTATCCTGGAGAATCCCCGCCGTGAGTGAACCCAATCCCCAGCCTGAGGCCGCCTCCAGCCCAATCGGCGACCATGCCGATCACGCCATTGATGCGCTGGCGGAGCAACTTCGCGCCCTTGGCGCCGAAACGCAGACCGAGCGCCGCGTCAAGCGGGTCGTGCCGTGGGTATCCTCGCTGGTCATTCATGCCGGGATGATCGTGATCGCGTTCGCGCTGGTGACTGCGGTTCAGTTCATGCAGCCGGAGGATGAATCGATCCTGATCGTCGCCGATTTCGAGGCCCCGGAGTACGAGCCGTTATCGCTGCTCAATCCGAATCAATCAGAGCGCGACGAGCAGGCGACCCAGGACCGGGTGGAGACCCGTTTGCCCACAGACGACGTCACCGACGACCTCCGCGATCTCGAGGTCGATCCGCTGGCCCTTCTGTCCGACGCAGCCAGCCGATCCGATCTCGCGGATTTCGCACCGCAGACCCACCGGGCCACGGCGCGGTTCGCGGGGCTCACTGGAACCAACGCGCGGCGGATCGTGTATGTGGTCGACGCCTCGGGATCGATGATCGGCGCGTTCCAGATCGTCATTGATGAACTGGCCAGATCGATCGACGCGCTCTCGCCCGAGCAGAGCTTTTCGGTGATCTTCTTTCAGCGGGGCGAGGCTCTGGTGGTTCCGCCCGAAGACCGCCTGGTGCAGGCGATCGGGTCGGAGAAGATCCGCGCCCTCGAGTGGATCGAAGACAACATCATTCCGGCGGACCGCTCCAACCCGATCGAGGCGATCCGCAGGGCGCTCGCGCTGGAACCCGATGTGATCTTTCTGCTCAGCAACGGCATCACGGGGTCGGGTCAGTTCGAGATCGATCAGGAGGAATTGCTCCAGATGCTGCGCGATCTCAATCCCATCGACCCGGCTTCGGGAAGGCGGGGGACGCAGATTCAGACCATTCAGTTTCTCGACCCGGATCCGTTGGACACGCTGCGCAAGATTGCGCTCGAGCACAGCGGCGAACAGGGCTTCCGCTTTCTCGACCGGAATGAACTTGGGATCGGACGATGATGATTGCGAGGGCGATGTTCAACTCGTGTTCTCGAATGGCATTCACGGTCGCCATCGCCTCGGCTGCGCCAATTGAGCTGGCCGCCGACACCGTCAGCGCGGGTGGCAGCTTGTACGAAAATGTTCAGGTCCAGACAATTCGCGCGGGCAAGTTGTTCTACCTGGATTCAGCGGGCAATCTTCTGCAGGCGCCGGTCGAGGCGATCGAACGAGTCCGCTTCGAGGGATTGACGGAGTTGGAGGATGCCCAGCGTCTCATGTCGAAGAAACAGTGGGAACAGGCGCTGCCCAAGTTGCTGGTGGGCATGAGCAAGGCCAAAGGGGATGCGCAGGAGCTCTGGCTGCACGCAAAGCTTGCGGAGACTCACGGCGCGCTTGGCGACTTCATCGAGGCGGCCGGGCATGCGGCCGCAGTTCTGGATATCGATCCCGTGCCGGTCTGGCTTTCGCTCGTCCCCTCAGGCGATATGAATGAGCCCACGTTCTATTCGACAGGTGAGGCGGACTATTTTCTCAAGCGAGCCCGCCGCAAGGCCACTGACGCGGAGGTGGTTGCGGCGCTCGATGCGCTCATCGCGCAGATTGAGCCGATCGCGGACGAGATCGCCCGCGAGGATGCGCGCCGGTATCGCCCGGGATCGACGATCTCCGGCATCCTGATTCGTGAGATCGCCCGACCGTTGCCGCCGCGCGAGCCGGGAGCGGGCGGGGGCGATGCATCCGAATCAACGACTGATGCTGGCGAGAGAATGGATGGGCCGCAGCCGCCGTCTTCGAGTGAGCTGACGGGCCCGCAATCGCCGGCCGCGATCGACGGACTCCTTGAGGATGGTGAGTTTGTGGCCGCGTTAGCGATCTGCCAGCGCGTGGCGGAGAACCCCGGTCAGCGCGATCTCGCGCAGTTGCTGTATCAATATGGCCGCGCCCTCGCGGGTTCGACCCGTGAAGCCGACGCGGCGGTGCGCTTCATGCAATGTGCCATCGAGTTCCCTTCCACGTCGTACGCCATCCGGTCGATCATGGAAACCTCCGCCATCTATCGGGAGTTCTATCAGAAGCCCGACACTGCGGATCGCCTGCTGCTTCTGGCTGTCGCCATGGCCGAGGAGCAGGGTGACGCGGCGGCCGCCGAACTGGCGCGTGCCATGCTGGCCGGCGACCTTTCCGAGACCGGTAGCGGCAATTGAACGGCGCGCGAGGGGAACGGGCGCATTACCATGAAGTCCGCGCGAAGAGAGCGAACCGAACGTGAACATCGATCGCTGCCAAATTCAGACCCGCCGCGACGGCAAGGAGCACGCATGCGCTGGTTGATCGCACTCGTGATTGTGTCGGCTGCCGCAGCGGCGACATCCGCCTTGGCGCAGGATGGCGAGAGTCGCGGCGGCGTCAGCGCCGGTTCGCTGGCCGAGGCGTTCTTCGTCTCGCGGCAGACGCATGCGGACGGCAGCAAGTCGATCGAGCTCTTCGGCAGTCTGATCATCTGGACGCTGCTGGCCCTGTCCGTGGTTTCCATCGGCCTGATCGGGCATCTCGCGCTCACCAACCAGCGCAAGGGGATCATGCCCCAGGGAGTGGTCGATGAAGTGGCGAAGCAGTTGAAGGAGACCCGCTTCAAGGACGCCATGACCCTCACATCCCGCGACGAGAGCTTTTTCAGCAAGGTTGTGAACTCCGGGCTGAGCGAAGCGAGCAACGGGTACAGCGCGATGATCCGGGCGCTTGAGCTGGCGTCGGATGAACACACCACCATCCGCCTCCGGCGCATCGAGTATCTCAACGTGCTGGGGCAGGTGAGCCCCATGATCGGGCTGTTCGGCACGGTGTACGGCATGATCCTCGCGTTCTGGGGGATTGTGCAGTCCGGCGGCACCGCCAATCCGGTGCTTCTCGCGCATGGCATCTCGACCGCGCTGACGACGACCTTCTGGGGATTGATCGTTGCGATTCCGGCGCTGGGCGCTTATGCGATTCTCCGCAACCGGATCGACGCGCTGACCACGGAGGGGACTTCCGCGGCGGAACACCTCATCAACCAGTTCCGTCCCCGCGCCGCCCGCGCGCCGCGGCCGATGCCCGAGCCGCGTCCCGATGCGAGCCCGGTGGGATAGGCCATGCTGGAAAGAGGCCGGAGATCGGATGTGAGGCGATGCGTGGGGGGGTGAGGAATTGACATGAGTGCTGTTTACAAGCGAGGCAGGGCGCAGTTGGCGGCGAACATGACACCCATGATCGACGTCTCGTTTCTGCTCATTGTCTTCTTCGTGCTCGTGTCGCGGATTGTCGATCTTGAAAACCCGCGCGAGATTCGATTGCCTGCGCTCGAGGAAGCACTGACCGAGCCCCTTTACGAGCAGGATCGCGTGGTGATCAACGTCGTCCCGCGATCGGATGACGGCTCGGAGGTGAGGCACTATGGACTGGGAATGCAGGAATATCCGCCGACGGCAGAGGGCGAGGAAGCCATGATCGACCACCTGGCCAGGCTCTTCCGCGGAAACCCGGATCTTCAGGTCAATCTTCGTGCCTCGCAGAGCACCATGTACGAGGGGGTTGAGCCCGCCATGCACGCGGTCTCGATCGCGGCGGCGCGATCAGGCGTTCAGGGACTGCGGCCGCGGGTCAACCTGGTGGTGCTGCGAGAAGATTGATCGAGTGTGCGCTTGACGTGATCCATGTCCGAAACACCGCTGAAACAGTCAGACGACCAGGAAGAGGTGATCGCGCACCGCTCGGTGCGGCAGCGCCGCGGGCGCGACATCGCGCAAGTGTCTCTCAATCTCACGCCCATGATCGATGTGGTCTTTCAACTTCTGATCTACTTTCTGGTCGCGACGGAGTTCAAGCTGAATGAAGAGGTCTATCGGCTTGACCTGCCGCCGCAATTGCAGTCGGATCAATTGCTCGATCCCTTTCAACTCGATGATCAGCCTCTGCGAATCATCGTGGCATCGACGGGACCGGGTGGCGTGAGCTACGGCATGCGGGTCGAAGGGCCGTTTCCCCAGCCCGCGACGTTCGAAGAGCTGCACCAGATGCTGCGCGAGCGGCAAATCAACGAGCAAACCAGCGGCGGGTTGTTTCTGCCGGACCACCCCATCATCATCGAGCCGGCCCGCACCGCCAAGTGGGAGCACGCGGTCCGAGCCTTCAACGCCGCGGCCCTGGCGCGGTACACCAACGTGCAGTTCGCCAAGCCCGCGGAGTAGGAATGCCACCACCCAATCCACATTCCTGCTGCATTCTGTGTCTCTGTGCCTCTGTGGTTGCGTTCCATTCGTCAGGGCAGGATCTGGATGAGCGGCTGGATGAGGAGAAGTTTCTTCGTGGTCTGAGCGAGTATCGCCTGCCTGAGGTGCTCGACCATTACATCACGGAGCACCCGCCCGCCGACGAGGTGGACGCCACGTTGTACGCTCTGACCGTGCTGCGCATGCGGCTGGCGGATGAGTCGCTGACACCCGAGCAACACCGTGCCGCCATCGATCAGGTGCTCGCGGCGCGCACGGAGCTGATCGCCGCGCATTCGGGCGATCCCCGCCACGCGGTCTGGCTGGCGGAGCAGGCGTCGGACCTCCTGTTCGGTTTGTATCCCCTGGAGGCGGCCGGACTGGCGAGCGAGTTCGGTCTGGTGTCGCCCGGCCACCGCGCGTACGCCGCTGAAGTGGCGGAGCAGATTCTCGATCTCGCATCGGAGGCCGAGCTTGGAATTGAAGAGGCCATTCTCAATCTCGAAGGTGAGCCGGGCTATCAGGATGACATCGCAGCGCAGCTTCGCCGCCGCCGGCTGGCGCGAGATGAGCGGGATCGGCGCATCCCCTTTCTGCGTGGCGTCGGCGAGTATCTTCATGCATTCCACGGCAAGCACGATGATCCGCTCGCGCAGCGGGCCGGATATGAGGCGGCGGAGGAGCTCCTCGCGCCCCTGATCCCGGAAATTGAGGGCCTGGCCCGCGTTCGAGGCCAGCTCTTTGCGGGCCTGGCGTTGGCCCGGCTGGGCAGGTTCGATGAGGCGCAGACGCACCTACGCGCCGTGGCCGAGAGCGATGAGGCTTCTGCGATCGATCTCTTTGCGGCCAGAGTTGGCGAGGTAGTGAATATCGAGATCTCGCGCGGCCCGGGCGCAGCACTCCAGGCTCTGGCCGCGGTGGAGGCTTTCTACTCCGCTCCAGATGCCCTTTTCTTTCGGATTCTGCTGGCGGACCGGCGATTTCTGATCCGGCGGAGCGCTGCGGAAACCGCGACGCCCGTGCAGCGGGCCGCGATGCTGCGCGCCGCGTTCGATGAATACCTGCGCATCCTCGACAGTCCGGCGGCCTCGGGCGTCGCACCCGAAACACTCCGGGGAATCGTGTATGCGAAGCTCGCGAACGCAGTCGATGAAACGATGCCCATCGAACAGCTTCCACCGATTGCTGTCGTCGCGCTGGCGGAAAACCTGGCTCGCGATGACTACACGCGCGGGGAGGCGATCGAGCTTTTCATGACGGCGCTGGAGCGCAGCGACCTCGATCCGCAGGCCCGCGCCAGTGCGCTGTTTGGTCTGGCGCGGGCGTATTACGACGATGAGCAATGGCTCGAGGCTGCTCGGCGGTTCGACCAGGTGGCGCGCGAACTCCCCGCCGATCCGCAGGCTCCCAAGGCGATCGAAATCGCCGCCTCGCTTCTGAGCCAGCTCTATGCGAAGGCGCCGGAGGCCGCCGATGTCGCGCAGCAGTTCGAGGCGACCTTGTCACTGCTGATCGAGCAGTTCTCCACTCATCCTGAACTCGAGCGCTGGCGCTTCGAGCTGGGTCAACTCTTTTTCGATCAGGAGAAGAACAGCGCGGCTCGCGCGCTGTTCGAGGCGGTCCTCGAGGGTGCGGCGGCGTGGCCCGATGCGAGGTACATGTTGGCGCGGATGGCGAGGAACGATGCGGCCGCGGACGGCGCCTCGACTGAAGCGCAGGAAGCTGCACTGGCGGCGGCACGTGTGGCACGCGATGCAGTGAAGCCGGCTCTCGTGCAGGTGGAGCAGTCAGGCGATGGCGACCGTTCTCTCCGGTTGCGCGATTCGCTCGCTTTTCTCGATGTCTTCGAGGCCGAGGCGCTGCTGGCCCTTGGCCGCGCCGAGGAGGCCTTGGAACTCCTCGCGCGATTCGAGGGCGGCAGCGAGATCAATCGCAGCGCGCTTGCCGACGCTCTGTCGCTGCGCATTCGGGCGTATCAGTTCACAGGCCGCATGGATGAGGCGCGTGCCGAGGTGCAGCGGTTCATCGATTCGATTCCCGACGAGATCGATGCCGTGGTGCCCGCGATGTTGCAGTCCATGTCTGACGATGTTGCCGAGCTCAACCGGCAGGGCCAGACGGAGCGGGCCCGGCAGCGCGCGATCGACGACCTGATTCCGCTCGCCGAGGCCCTTGCATCATGGATCTCGCGAAGCAGCGTGGAACCGCAGCGGCGGATCGACCTCCAGCTTCAGATCGCCGATGCCTATCGATTTGCCGAGCAATATGTTCAGGCAATGGAAGTGTATGAGCAGGTGCTGCGGGAGGAACCGAACCTGCTGAAGGCGCTCTTCGGCCGGGCCGAGGCGCTGTTTGGGCAAACGCGCTACGAGGAAGCCATCGCGGATTACAAGCGGATTTCCGCAGCGCGACTGGAATCGCTCGACACCTATTACTGGCAGAGCGAGTTGCGCATGCTGCAGGTGCTCGACCTGGTGAACCTCAACACGCAGCAGATCGGGCCGCGGATCCTTCGCCTGCGCGCCATCGATCCTGATCTTGGCGGCTATCTGCGCGATTTCGCGGTTCTGGAGAACAAGTACGCGCGGCGGTGACCCGCTGGGTCATTCATCCGCTTCGACCTTCGCAACACGGTCCGGGACGAGGAACAATCGCTCATGCGTCTGGAGGATATGGAGCGGTATGGTGAACTCACCTTCCCATGAGTGCAAGCCATGAGGTTCCAGCAGCGCCCTCTCAGGCGCGCCAACGATGCGCACGAACCAATCATCCTTGGGGTAGTCCGAAGTTCCAAAGGGGCGGCTTATCGTTGCAAGTGCGCTGGGGATGGTCGCACTCCAGGGAGAGGTCCCTGACAACCAGCCCATCCACGCGAACACCATCTGGCCATTGCGGAACAGCTCGACCACTGCTGGAATTGCTTTGAGGTCTGGTGTCTTTCCTTCGAGCTTGATGCTGATAGCCGAACTTGACACGCTGACATGTGCGCGTTGGCGCAACATCTCGGTCAGTTCGGGATTGCTATCAAAACGAATGAATTCGTCAATCGAACCGGCCACGCGGACTGGGAGTGAGAGCGTCTGCTTGCGAAGCGCTCGCCAACTGGGTCTTCCTGACCCAGGACCAGTCTGAGATTCGAGGCTCTCATCCACGCGTTCGATGACGATGTCGAAGGAGAGTTCTTCCGAGGCCTGGCGGGGGGTGCCGAAGTTTCTGGCGCTCGTCCAATCCATCCCATCGAGGAGATTCGATGGCCAATGGATTTCGTCGATCGGTCCACCCTCAGCCGTGTGATCGAATCGCGGCAGAATTCGGATCTGCGTCCGCGGCAGTATTGCTCTCGTTTCAATCACGTTGTCACGATGCAGGTAAATGTGCGCGCGAAAAGGCTGACCCACTGGCCAGCGGCTTTGGTGCTTCGTCAGAATGTCGCTCAACGGCCAGTCGATTCCGAGTATCCGATCGATCAGGAGATTCCACTGCCAGTTCCAGAGTGAATTATCTTCAGTACGAGCGAGCAACTCGATTGTCAGTATGTCAGGAGGGCTCAATGGACCACCACTCAGACTGAATCTCGATTGATCGGCGAGGTCTTCCTGCGTCACGAGGAAGATCAGCGCCGTCGTTGGAACGACGCTCATCCAGCCGTGTTTGCGAATCCGCGGGGCCGAGCCGGCGGGAATCGCGCCCAGGAGGAGCAGGAGGGCGAGAGCTGCGGCCCGCCAGTGGCGGCGGGTGCGCAAAAGGTGCTTCTCATGCTTCGGAGTGCGGCCGCACTCGCTGCAGGTCAGCCCCGTCGAGTAGCTCATGTCGTACCAGCATTTGGGACAGCGGCGCCGGCCGCGCGGGCGATCGAGCCAGATCGCCCACAGCAGCAGCGGGAGTCCGGCGAGGACGAGCAGTACGCTCAGCGACCAGAAGAGCCATTCCTGCCACGCGGCCATGGGCTCAGTGTACCTCAGGTGCGGCGGGAAGCAGGTTATCTCGCGCGGGTCAACATCGCGACCTAGCGCCGGATGTTCGGGTTCCGCTCCACATCTTCCATTCGGAACATGGTGGGGAGCATGAACCGGCGGCCGTGGTAGGAGAACACCTGGCCCGTCATCAGAAACACCTGGTCATCCCCGTCCACTTCGATGCGGTTACGAATGGATTCCAGCAACAGGCAGGGCAGAAGGGTCATGGGTGGATCGCTGAGACCCGCGGCATCCGCGGCGAAGTTGAAGCGCCAACCCCCCTCTGCGGTCCGCGTGATTCGGCCTCGCCGCGACATCATGATGGCGCCATCGTCGAATCCATCCGATGCCACATCCTCCAGGCTGTCGACGAGCGGATCTGACGGTTCATCGACCACGAGCGATCGGGCCGCCGGTACGTCGCGCTCCACGCCGCGAATGATCTCCTCCGCTGTGAGTTGCGATGTGTCGCGCTGCCCCGGCGGCGATGATTCCGAGGGCTCAGGCTGCTGCACGGTCTCCGCGCTGCCGGGCTGGTCAGGGTCAATGCGCGGCGCACTGAGGGGCAGAAGATAATTCTCCCCGTCGAACACATAGACCGTGCCGGTCACTTCGAAACCGTCATCGGTGGTGCTCGCCTCAACGGCCCGCTCCATGCGGCTGAGCGTGTGCGAAGGGAGCACGATAAAACTCGCCGGCTCGCGCGACCTGTCGTCCGGCACCACGACGAACTCCCAGAAGCCGTGCCGGCTGCGAACAAGGCGGCCGGCAGCGCCAGCAAGGGCAGCTCCATCGCGTAGAAGAAACGGCCCGCTGTAGCCGAGCGCCTGCGAGGGGGCGATCAGCGGTTCGGGCGGCGAATCTTCGTCGCCTGTCTTTGGCCGCGATCCTTCTGTCCCGGCCCCATGCGCCTGATCGACATCTTGATCCTGGTCGGGCGGATCCTGTGACTCATGCCGGAGGGCCAGCGCTCCTGCGGGCACGGCTGCGCCGATTGCAATCGCGAACAGGATGGCTTTCGAGGTGAGAATCACTTTTCGCGCTCTCATCACAATCCCTCTCCGCGGACTTCGCATGCATCTTAGCCCCAAGTGCGATGCTTCAGATGAAAGAAAGCAAGGAGGGGTGGCGGTCATTTTCGGACGCGCGGATTGTGCGCAGCGCGACCCCCACCACGCATTCATGGCGGCTGCTGATACGGGCCGATGGGTCAGGAATGCGACCCCGAATTCCGGCCGCGGCGCTATCGCTTGCACCGCTCATCGTTGCGGTCATCGGGAGCGCGCGCGGATGCTCATCCTCGCTCGACATCGACAATCCGTTTGTCAAGCCCGATCCGGTGGTGCAGATGCGGGCGGCGACAACGCCGGCCCCGCGCCGGGCCGTGGTGGTCGTGGGGGCGTTCGAGAACCCGCCCCAATCTCCGCTGCCGTGGACGGACATCGGAAATGGTTTCGCGGATGTGCTCAGTGATGCGCTGCTGTCGCGCGCGGCATTCCAAGTGCAGATCCATGGCGGGCTCAGCGGCCGCGTTGCGAGCGCGGTGCTGCGCCCGCTTCCCGATTCGGAGCGGGCCGCCATCCTCGCCGCCGCCCGTCGTGAGTTTCCCGATGTGGACTACGTCATCGTCGGCCGTGTCGATGAGTTCCATCACAGCGCCGATGTGCTGCCGGTCGAAGCCCGGCGATCGTTCCTGGGGGGTTCCCGGAATCGCGCGGTGGTCACGACCCAGGCGGTGATTGTCGATGTGCGCACGGGGCGAATCGTCCATCAGGAGCGGCTCTCCGCGGCGGCGGACGCTCCGGAGTTGCCCACCGCCCGACAGTATGCGCACATGTCGATGACCTCGCCCCTCTTCGCTACGTCGCCGCTTGGAAAGGCGTGCGCAGACGTGGCGGGCCAGATCGTCGGCCGGCTGGATATTCTGGCGCCGGTGCGGGTGCTCGAGATGCAGGTCATTCGCGCGGGGGCGGGGCGCGAAGTCATCGCCAACGGCGGGAGCGCCAATGGCGTGTCGGTCGGCCAGCGGTATTTCGTCTGCCGGCGCGACGTGGTCACAGATTCACTTTCGGTGGTTCGCGACGACGCCTTGAGGACCGATCTGCTCGCCGAGGTCATCCACACCGACGAGCGCACGTGCACGCTCTGGCTGATCGGCGAGCCGCCCGCGGCGGTGATGCTCAGTCAGTGCGTGCTGACGCGCGAGCGGCCGTAGCAGGTCCAGCAGATCAGATTTCCAATGCACTGCGCCCAGCAGGCGCCATGAGCACGCGTGCCGGGCACGGTTGGATGTCTCTGGGTTGCTGACGTTGGAGGAGAGGCGACCCGGAAGGGGCACGTTCAGCAGTCATCATCCAATGCCGCGCTCGCGCCGAATCTGATCGATGGCGCGGCGCCAGTGACTGTGATTGAGGCGCGATGATCCACGGTCGGTCAGCCAGATTTCATAGGCACGCTCCGCAATCTCGCCGAGCGTGACGATCGCAGCCCGCCGCGTTCTCCGCAGTCCGGTCAGCCGTCGCAGGTGCGCCACCGATCGATGCGAGTGCACGCGCGCGAGAGTATTCCGGCGATGTCGTGCGGGGGCGTCCGAATGCAGGACGTGCAGTGAGCGAATCCGCTTCCTGCGTGTGATGGCCAGGGTTCCGGTCATGGCGCGCCTCCTTCCAATCCGTTTCGGTTGCGCTGTATTCGCCAACGATCGATTCGCGTTCACTCCGATCGGGTCGCCTGACGCTGGCGACTCACGTCATCACAGGGCGATTGTGCAGCGGCAAACGGCAACCCGGCTATGGCAATGGCAACGCATTTGCCGCACTTGCTCCCGCGCGACTGAAGCCAAAGGAGCAGGCCCCTGTCCCAAGTCCCGCATTCATCGTGAGTTGAATTCGAGTGAACATTCGTTCATCCCGATGGGGTGGACGATTGGCGCCGGATTCCCTGCCTTCTCATGAGTTGCTCTTCTCATCGCGAGGCGCAATGGCTGCGCCGTTGCGGCTCGAATCGGCTGAGAGCCGGCGGCCGTACAATCCCGCTGCCGGGATGCTCGCAACACGTGAAGCCGCTGCGGAGGCGGCCGACCGGCACAAGCAGGCCCCACGTTCAATGCGCATCGCGCTCGCGCAGATCAATCCGACCATCGGCGATGTCGCGGGAAACCTGGCGCTGGTGGCGCGAGCCCTGGAGCGCGCTCACGCTGACGCAGCGGATGTGGTTTTGTTTCCCGAGATGGCCTTGCTCGGCTATCCGCCCCGGGATCTTCTCTTGCGCGACGGAATGGTGGAGGCCTGCGAAGCGTCGGCGGCCCGAGCGGCCGAGGCGTGCGGTGGAATGCTGGTCGTCATCGGTCACCCTCGGCGTGCTCCGAGATCGGGAAGCACCAAGGATGCGTGCAACAGCGCTTCGATCCTGCGCGATGGCAAGGTCATCGCGGTGTATGACAAGCAGCTCCTGCCGGGCTACGACGTATTCGACGAGGATCGCTGGTTCGAGCCGGGCACGCGGACGTGCATTGTCGAGCATTCCGGCCGCAGAATCGGAATCCTGATCTGCGAGGACATCTGGCGGGCGCGGGATGTCGAGGGCGGGGCGCATCTCGCCTCGCACTTCGAGAACGATCCCGTCGCCAACGCAGTCCGGGCAGGCGCGGAGATCCTTCTGGTGCTCAGCGCCAGCCCATTTGTCATGGGCAAGGGTGCGAGGCACCTCGAACAGGCCAGAATGATCGCGCGCAGCCACCGCGTGACCGTCGCCCTGTGCAACCAGGTGGGGGCGAACGATGATCTCGTATTCGACGGCCGATCGCTCCTCATCCATCCGGATGGGACAGTCGCCGCCACGCTGCCTTCCTTTGAGGAGGCCGTCGAGGTGGTTGACATCAGCACGAAGCCGCACATCGACGCTTCGGCTGATCAGCACGGGACAATCGAGCCGATGCGCGAGAGTTTCGCGGCGCTGGTGCTCGGTATCCGCGACTACGTGCGCAAAACCGGACATGATCGCGTGATCGTCGGGTTGTCGGGTGGGATCGACTCGGCCTTGACCGCGACGCTGGCGACGCGCGCGCTTGGCGCCGAGCATGTCATTGGAGTGCTGATGCCTTCGCGGTATTCCTCGCGCGGGTCGGTTCAAGATGCCGAAGAGCTGGCGAGAAACCTCACGATCAGAGAGTTACACACGGTGCCGATCGAGTCAGTGCACTCGGCGTTTCAAAGCGATCTGGCGGCACCACTAGGCGCGACCTGCGGCGGGGTGGTGGATGAGAATGTGCAGGCGCGGATTCGCGGCGTGGTGCTGATGGCCATTTCGAATGCACAGCCGCGCTCGCTGGTGTTGGCCACGGGCAACAAAAGCGAACTTGCGATGGGGTACACCACGCTGTACGGCGACATGTGCGGCGCGCTCTCGCCGCTGGGCGACCTGCTCAAGACCCAGGTGTACGAGCTTGCGCGATGGATCAACGCCAATCACAACGTGTGCGGTTTTGCCCGGCCGCCGATTCCAGAATCGTCGATCAGCAAGCCGCCGAGCGCGGAGCTTCGCCCCGATCAGACCGATCAGGACACGCTCCCACCCTATGAACTGCTGGATGAGATCATCCGGCGATATGTGGATCACGAGGAGGATGCCGATTCAATCATGCGCGATGCGCGATTGGATGCGGACCTTGTGCGCCGGGCCACGCGGCAGATCGATCAGAGCGAGTACAAGCGGAAGCAGGCGGCGATCATCCTGAAGATCAGCCCGCGCGCCTTCGGCCCCGGCCGGCCCATGCCCGCCGCGATGCGGTGGAGAGTTTGAAACCACAGATGCCTCACCGAAGGTCAAGCGAAGCGCACGCAGATGCACACAGATGAAGTAGGGCACGCAGGCACGGAGGCACTGGGGAAGGGGGACGCCCGGCCTCCGGCCGGACCGTCGTTTGTGAAATCGCGTCGTGCCACAGTTGACACCAATCCAACAACATCATCGGTGTTCATCGGTGTTCATCTATGGCTCGCTCGTTCGGGTAGAATCGGTGCATCATGCCGCCCATTCGTCCGCTGCCGCCGTTGCTTGTGAATCAGATCGCCGCGGGCGAAGTGATCGAGCGGCCGGCCAGCGTGGTCAAGGAGCTGCTGGAAAACTCCATCGACGCAGGCGCTTCGCGGATCGATGTAGAGATCGAAGATGGCGGCCGCGAGCTGATCCGCATCAGCGATGACGGCTGCGGCATTCCGCAGGAGGAGCTTCGGCTGGCGGTGGCGCCGCACGCCACCAGCAAGATCGCCTGTGCGGATGATCTCGACCGCATCGCCACCATGGGCTTTCGCGGCGAGGCCCTGGCATCCATCGCTTCGGTGTCGCGCCTGATGATGCTGTCGCGGCCGCGCGCGCAGGCATCCGCCGCAGCGTTGGAAGCCGAAGGCGGCGACGCGGGCGCGGTCCGGCCTGCGGGCGGCGCCGCCGGCACCACCATCGCCGTGCGAAATCTCTTTTTCAATACGCCGGCGCGGCGGAAGTTCCTCAAGACCGCGCCCACCGAGGCCTCGCGCAGCGCCGAGATGGTCGAGGCCATCGCCTTGGCGCATCCCCATATCGCGTTCTCGTTGCGGTCCAACGCGCGGCTGGTCTTCGATCTGCCCGCGGAAGATTCCCCGCGCCGCCGCGTGCTGGCGGTGCTCGGCCCCGACCTCGAAGCCCAGCTTCTGGAAGTCTCGATCGATGCCGCGGCCCAGCGCGGCCTCACGCTCTGGGGCATGGTCGGCCTGCCCGAGATCGCGCGCGGCAACGCCAATCATCAGCGGCTCTATCTCAACGGCCGGCCGATCCGCGACCGCTCGCTGCAGCACGCGCTCAAGGAGGCCTATCGCGGACTGATCGAGCCGGGCCGCTATCCCACGCTCATTCTCTTCCTCGAGATGGACCCGGCCCTGGTGGATGTCAACGTGCATCCCGCCAAGGCGGAAGTGCGCTTCCGCAACGGCGCCGCGGTGCACGGGGCCGTGCTCTCGGCGGTGCGCAACCGGCTGCGCGAGGCCGACCTGACGCCCGTCTTCGATCTCGGTCATGCACACATCAATGGCGGCGCAGTGTTTGGCCTGGCGCCACCGCTGGCGCCGGAGTTCGGAGCCGGCCACCACGCGCCGAGCCCAGCCCCTGTGCGCAGCGCCGGCGAGTTCGTCGAATATTTCCGCCGCCTCGATCCCGCCCAGAAGGGCTTCGTGTACAGCGAAGTGAAGCGGGCGCTCTCGAATGGAGGGTTCGACAAGCATGAAGGAGCGCCCGGGCCTGCGAGCGCGGGGGCCGGCTCGCTGCCGCAGATTCAGTCCGCCTCGGACGTCATGCAGGTGCACGCAAGCTATCTTGTCACGCAGGATTCCGAGGGACTTCTCATCATCGATCAGCACGCGCTGCACGAGCGCGTGATGTTCGAGAAGCTGCTGGAGCGCCTTGACAAGGCGAATCTGGAATCGCAGCGACTGCTGATGCCCGAGGTGATGCAAGTGGATCGGCGCGAGATCGATCTCCTGGCCGAGCTAGAGCCCCTCTTCGCGCGGATCGGTCTCGAAGCCGAGGCCATGGGCCCGAGCGCCATCGCGGTCCACGCGTTTCCATCGTTTCTCCTCGAGCGCGGCGTGGAGGTGCAGTCCTTCATGCGCGATCTCCTCAGCCGGGCCGTGCAGGATGGCTTCGCCGGCAACGTCGAGGCGGCCCTGCACGAGGTGCTCGACATGATGGCGTGCAAGGCGGCGGTGAAGGCGGGCGATCGCCTCGCCCCCGAAGAGCTGCGCGAGCTCTTGCTCTCGCGCGAGCGCATCGAGCGCTCCAGCAACTGCCCGCACGGCCGACCCACCACGCTGCGTCTCACCATCGCGCAGCTCGACCGGCAGTTCGGCCGGACGTGAGTATTGACGATTGACGATTGTGGATTGACGATTCCACGATGCCGGACCTGGGCCCCGCGGGCGAAAGTCCGGGTTCATCCATCATTCTTTCGCTCCTTCGCGTGTGCATGTCCGCCCCCCTCCCCCCCGGCACGGGGGATTCTGATCGTAACCTGTTGTCAAAGAGCATCTTACGCAAATGTCCGCCCAAGGGGGTCGGACGTCCGCCCCCTTTAGCCCCGGTCTCCGGCCGGGGGTCGCCCCAGTGAGCACCGATGAGCGACCGTTGTCAGAGGTCAGAGGTCAGCACTCGGCAGTCAGCAGTTCAAATCTCCGTCCCTCCGTCGCTTCATCGCTGATCGCTAATCGCTAATCGCTAATCGCTTCTCTTGACATTACCAAACATTTACCGTACTGTCAAGGGACGCCGGGACGAATTCTCGCACAGTCCGGCGCCCGAAGAAGGGAGGAGATCACCCGATGGTCGCAGAATCGCCGCATACAGCCCGCGCGCGCAATGGCTCGAGCCCGAGCTCGCCAGCCATCGCGCCGCTCACCAACCGCAGCGCCCCGCCGCCCACTGACCCGCCCAGTGATCCAGCCACCGGGCCGATCGCCGAGCCGGCCGCTGTTCAGCTCGCCGACTCACCCGCAGCCCCCCTCGCCGAACCGGGCGCGGCCGCACTCCACGAACCCGGCGCGGCCCCCATGATCGAGCCGGGCGCGGCGCCCATTATCGAGATTGTCCGACGGCTCCAGGAAGGCGCCCTCGTGCCGGCGGACCTCGATCCAGCCCTCCGCCGCCAGTGCGTCATGCACCTGACGGTGTTGGGGTTCTCCACCAGCGAGATCGCCGAGCTCCTGACCATCGCCGACCGCACGGTGCGGCGGGACCGGGCCGCCATCCGCAGGGAAGAGGCGCTGGAGCCGAGTCCGACGCTCGGCGATGAACTGCTCGGCGAGTTCCAGCGCCTGGCGCTGGCATCCGTGCAGCGGCTGACGCGCATGGCGGCGGACCACTCCACACCCGCCTACGCGCGGCTCTGGGCCGAGGATGCCATCGCACGCATCTACCAGCGCTTCCTCGAAACCGTCCGCCGTCTGGGTTACCTCCAAACCGGTGCGCTGCGCCTGCGCAAACTCAGTGCCGCCGCTCGCGCCGCCGCCACCGCTGCCGCCGCCCCCGGAACACCACTCCCCGACCTGCCCGCGCTGCCCGAACTCCGCGACATCACCGAATTCGCCGCCCGCCTTGCAAGAGGGTAGTCGTGCTCGGTGGCGCAGCCGTCGTGCCTGTGAATTGCCAGTGGCGCTGGTCGGAGCGTCGCGGCGTCGAAGATCCAGCGTGGTGGGAAGACGTTCCGCCTGTGACGCTGGTCTGCGGCTCAACGCCGCAGTCGAGCGTGGCCGCCCGCCAATGGCCCGGCGCATGACCATATCGCAACCAGGAGTGACAGGTCCTTATCAACCTCCGGCGCCGCGTCGCGATTCGTCGCGCGCAGCAATCTTTCCCTCCACGCGAAGTAATAGTTGATCCGCTTTAGGCAACAGGTTTGTAGCGCTCAATGCAACTAGCTCTCGCTTGGATTCATTCAAGAGTTCCAATGCGCGCTCAATTTCGCCTAGCTTTTCATACCCCAATGCAAGATTACGCGCACCCATGGCTCGGCGAAGGAGAATCACTGCTTCGCTTTCACCCTTCATAAACTCCAACAGACCCTGGTACACTTGTTCGGCCTCGGCGACGTACCGTGCCTCGCCTGACTGCCCTAGGTCACCAATAAGATTGCACGCTCCCATCGCTCTATGGAGCCGTACCTCTGCCGGAGCATTCGCCGCGTTACTCATCCCGACCAAATCTTGATAAACCGCGCTGGCATGTGCAAACTGACCAGCCTTCGCGTAGTCAGTAACTAAGTTGTATGCACCAATCGCCCAAGAATTGCAAATAGCGAAAGTACTACCGCTGGATTTCGCGATCGTACCCAGCTCGTCGTAAAGCTCGTGCGCCCGCTTGAGCGCTTCAAGTTCCGTCGTGCTACCGAGATGCGCCATGAGGTTTGTAGCAGCCATTGCCCAACGTTCTTCGACGAACACCGGGCTATCGGCCCTGCTCGACAACCCCGCAATATCCTGATATATCTTCTCGACGCGGTCACGCCACCCAGCTTGTTGACGCCGCCCGATGCCATTGATCGCGTTTACCGCTGCCATCACCAGGTGCTCAGTTGTCTTCGCACTGCAATGCCCCTTGCACACATCTAGAATGTCGCGATAGATCGTATCAATGACTCGTGCTCCTCCCTCGTCAGCGCATTCATCTAACGCCCTCATCAAATTCACAGCAGCCGCAGATATTGCCTCAGCGAGTCTGGCGTTATCGAGCCGTTTTGCATCATCCACCGCCTGTGCCCACATCTCCAAAGCATACTCAGCGTCCTCTTTCGACCCGTGCTCACATGAGTATTGAATGATTTTCGCAGCAGCGTCGGCGCGTACCGCAGAATATTCAGTGCGTTCGCTCTCACCCTGAATGAGATCTACAAGCTCATCGTACGCTCGCCTCGCTCCGGCGAAGTTTCCAGAACTGCTCAATACCCACATCAGATTTCGATAGGTCTGCACGACGTCAGACGGCTTCTCAAGCATTTCGTAAATTGCTATCGCGCCCCGTACTGCTTCTTCCGCTTCCGGGTACCTTCCCTGATTGGCAAGGATTCTACCGAGAGTTGATGTTACAGAGGCTTCATCTGCCAGCCTTCCTAATCGCTGGTAGCATTCACGTGCTTTTTGATAGTTGGCTTCGGCATCCGCCCATTGCTCTTTATTATCGAACAAGTTCCCGAATTGCTGGTAGGCTCGCCCCGCGCCCATAACATCACCAATTGCCAATGCGATATCCAAACCTCGTCGAAAGAGCTCCTCCGCTCGTACAACGTCTCCTCTGTCGCGCCAGATTATCCCCATATTGACAAAGATACTTCCTATAGATTCCTGATGGTGCACATGCTTCTCTTGAAGGGCCAACGCCTTTTCATAAAGCTCTTCCGCATGGTCTGGCTGTCCTTTAAGGTCGGCGACGACACCCAAATTCAGATAGTTCGCGGCCATCCCTTGATAGCGATCGAGCTTGTCATCGATTCGCAGCGCTCTAGTGTACAACTCAACCGCCTCATCATGCTTACCTTGATTCTTCTTTACGACGCCCAAATTCCCAAGAGTTTTCGAAAGCGAGACTTCGTCATGTAACTCCTCGAAAATGTTCCCCGCGCGCAGGAACCACTGCTCTGCGTCGTCAAGGTTTCCACGATGACTCGAAAGAAGGCCAAGATTTGCGAAGCAGCGCCCCACAATCTCAGGAACTTGATGGAAGATATGCAGAAGAATCGCCTGATCGGTCGCGGCGTCGTCAAGAAGGCCAAAGCGTAGCTTCAGCGCAAAAACTCTACCTTCGGTCTCATACAGCATCGGTGCGTCGCCAGTTCGCGCCGCGACTACAACAGCTACCGCGAGTTCGTAAAATGGATTACTTCGAGATGACATCTCCTCCTCTTCTAAGGCAGGCGCGATTGCGTTCCATGCTTGCCGGGCGAGAGAGCCCATGCGGGGGTAATCCGCGTGCAGGGCGACCTCTAAGCGGTGAGCGAACAACGCATGGAACGGCGCGAAGGCGGTCCCAAAAACAGTCTGCACCTCCTGAAACAGGGTTCGGAACGGCGGATTTTCCAATAGACTCGCGAATCCAGCGGAATCGATCCCAGCCGCCTTTTCCCAAATATCTCTGGGAGTTGGTAAAACGAAAATACGTTGCAGTAGAGCGAGCCGGTGTGGGAGGTCACCGATATCACGCAGCTTCGTGTAAAGAAGATCGAGGAGCCCCTGCACCTCATTTGGCATCTTTTCGATTGTTCGATCCAGCTCTTGAGGAGGGGGCTTCTCGAATGCAAGCACATTGATCAGCGCACGATGAGCAAGCGGATACCCTCCGTACCTTGCGAAGGCTGCTCGTACCACCACCCTACGTACGTCGGCCGCGCCACCTTGGATGTGACCTGCGGCGAACTCGGCATCGTACCATTCTTCAATGGCCTCGAACGGCAAGTCACCCAGTCGGTCTTCGAGCAGCGATGCAAACGCACGCTGTGCATCGCCGTCGGTACATAGCACATCGTCCGGACGTTGTGCAATAATCAATCGCACACCTGCTGGAAGGCGCTCGGCTAGGGGAATCCAATCACCGGGACTGTCAGACTTGAGCTCGTGTTGAGGATCGATCAGGAAAACGAGTCTCCCGGCTCGGTCCTTTGCTTCAAGCGCACTGTTGAATGAATCGGCAAATGCGATAAAGCGCTGCCACGCCGGGCGCGGGTCATCTCGAACCAAGGTAGCCAGGAGTCTGCCGACGGACGGAAGTACTTCAAGCCATGCCTTGAATTGGGCACGATCTCGCGGGCCAGAACTAACGACTCCACGGAAACGCGACAACATCAAGCTGAGCGCATCTTCCAGCGATTTACCGGGTGATTGCTCGCCTGTGAGTGGAATCAACTGGACAAACCAACGGGCTTCCGAGGATGGTCGAGCTAGGCATTCTCGTTCCAATTGCTCCAACAGCGCGCTCTTTCCGCTCCCGGGTTGCCCGGTGAGTATCCCAGCTCGTCGAGATGTCGTTAGATCGCTCGCGATCCAATCGCGAATCGTCCCCAGTTCTGCTTCGCGCCCAACAAATGTCAATCCCCAGCCTCCTCGGTATTACTCTACTACACGCTCGGCATATCTCGTACGGCTCCATGGCGTCCGTTCCCGAGGGCGCGGGAGATCGCATACGCCGGGTGCATCGCTGGATGATGCTTTCGACAGCATCTGTTCGTTGACCACCTTCCCGTAGGTCCATCCTAACGCAACGCGACCGGAGCGGCAAAGGGGAAGAGCGGTGGAAAAACGCGACGGGTACGGCTTTTCGCGAGTGGATGATTCATCCCACCTCGCGCATCGGCCTGACCGTCGGCTGGGGAAGGGGGCGGCCCTCGGTTCGGCAGTGCTGAATCACTTCATCCACGGTCTCCACGTGCTGCCTCAGGCGAAGGTACGATTGCGCTCCAGTCCCAACACACTCCCACCCGTCCACCATTTCCGCGTTTCGGCGTTTTTCCCATGCCCCAGCGCACGTTCATCCTGACCGGCATGCCGCGGAGCGGGACGACCTATCTCGCGGCCCTGCTGCACCATCCGCCGCGAGTCATCACGCAGTCGGAGGCGGGCGGCCGCTGGAAGCAGCTCTTTCAAAAAAATGGCGCGCATGCCGATCCTTTGCCGGTGATTCGCGAGATGCGCGAGCGCATCGCGCGCGGCGAGGCGGTGCCCACCCTCGAAGGCACCGCCGGCTATTCCGGGGCGCAGCGCATCGACACCTGGAACCAGAAGAAGACCGTTCGCGCCCTCGATGTCGCTGACAACTTTGCCTTGGGAGTCAAGAACCCCGAGGTCTTTCTCGAGTGGCTGCCGCGCTTCGCCGAGGCAGGCCTGCGCTGCGCCATTTCAGTGCGCCATCCCCTGGGCATCATCAATTCATGGGTGAAGCAGGCGGAGCGGAAGCGCGCCAGAGGGCGCGTGCGCGAGGATGCCTTCGCGGAAGGGGCGTCGGTGACGTTTCGCTCCCGCGCTGTCGATCCCATCGAGCGCCGCATCGAGCTGCACAACCATTTCGCGGCCCGCATCGTCGCGGCCATGCAATCGCCGATGGTCCTGCTGGTGCGCTACGAGGAGTGGTTCACGAACGGCCCAGCGCAATTGCGCGCGGTGGGCGAGTTCCTCGGCATCGAGACCAAGTCCGTGCTGGAGCCGCCGCCCATCGCGCCCGACCCCGTCATTCTGAGCGAGCCGGAGCAGGAGCGCATCCTGCGCGGCTGCGCCATCGCGGGCGAGTTTGGCTATTCTCTTTCGCCGTGAGCCCGCCCACGCCGCTTTTCATCGTCGGCCTGCAGAAATCCGGCACCACGCTGCTGGCGCGGCTGCTGGCGGAAACCGGCCTCGCGGACAAGCCCTTCCGCGCCGAGGGCGATGAGTTCTGGGGCAACACGCCGCCCTTCGCGCCCATGGGGTTTCCCGCGGGCGAGGCGTATCAGCGCCATCGCGGCGAGCGCGGCCACGTGATGAATGCAGTCGATGCCACGACCGACGTTGTTGCCGCCATGCGTGCGCGCTGGGAGGCATTGAGGTCCACAGCGTCGATCATCCTGAACAAAAACCCCTACAACACCGTGCGGCTGCCGTGGCTGCGGGCGGTTTTCCCCGAAGCAGTCATCGTGGCCATGGTGCGGGCGCCGGCGGCGAACATCTTCTCCCTGTGCAAGAAGTACCATCCCCATGAGCAGGGCGGTCTGATGCCCGAGGAGGGCTGGTGGGGCGTGAAGCCCCCAGGGTGGTGCGAACTGCGCAGCGGGAACACCATCGAACAATGCGCGCGGCAATGGGCGGCGGTGAACGCAATTCTCGTTCGCGATCGCGCGCTGACCGATGTCGTCCTCTCCTATCGCGAGCTGTGCGAGCGGCCGGGCAAGTGCATCGTGGACGTTCTCCGTCGCGCGGGCGCTGCGGTACCCCCCGGGATGCGCGACATCGCGCCCATCACCTGTTTCGATGACGAGTTCACGCGCGGCTCGCGCTTGCGCTCGAAGAACCGCTACTACCGCGAGTTGAAGTCGCTGGCCACGCCCGCGCTGGCTCAGGAGCCGATCGAGATGGAACCCTTCACGCGGGGCGACCTCGCGATGATCGAAACCATCTGCGGCGAGGTGGAAATGACGTTTCCGGAGCTGCGGCCATGAAGTCGCGCGTGGCCTTTCTCGCCTGCATCGAGCGCGGCAAGCTGGAGCAGCAGGGGCTCCTGCTCTGCCGGTCGATCCGCCGCTACGCCGGCCGCTTTGCGAACGCCCCCATTCACACCTTTCAACCCCGCGCGGGGTTGGAGATCGCGGAAGAGACCGCTGATGAGCTGCGCGCCCTCGGCGTCGAGCATCACACGGTCTTGCTGAACTCCAGGTTTCATGGCTATCCCATCGGCAACAAGATCATCGTGTCCGCCTTCGCGGAGCGGTTCCTCGATGAGGAGATTCTGGTTTTTCTCGACAGCGATACGTTCTTCGCGGGCGAGCCGGCGCTGTTCGACCTGCCCGGCGGCGTGGACGCGGCGGCCTGGCCCGTCGATCGCAAGCGCAACGGCTCCACGGGGCCTGGCGATCCCCACGATACATACTGGACCGATCTCTATCGAGTGTTCGGCGTACGGGAAGAACCCTTTGTCGAGTCCAACAGCGATCAGGAGCGCATCCGCGCCTATTTCAATTCGGGGCTGGTGGTGGCGCGGCGGAGCGCGGGAATCATGAATGAATGGCTGGATGTGTTTCTGCAGATGGAAGAGGACAAGCGGTTGCCGCCCGACGGCTCCATGCAGTTTCTCGACCAAGTATCGCTGGCGATCGTGCTGGCGAAGCGCTGGCAGCGCGTGTCGCAACTCGACTGGCGCTACAACTACCCCCTGCCCCAGCGGGCCCGGCTGGCGGAACCGGCCCGCAGTGCCGGACTGCAGGAAATGATCCATATCCATTATCACCGCTGGTTTCAGAAGCCGGAGTTTTTGCGGCTGCTGCGCCCGCCGCTTGATCTCGAAAGCGATGTGGCGCGCTGGCTGGAGCCACAGCTTCCCTTCCAGCCGACCATCGATGACCCCATGAAGTTCCGCGGAGTTGAGCGGTGAATCGTCCACCCTTTTTCATCGTCGGCACCGGGCGGAGCGGGACGACCATGTTCCGCAAGCTGCTGGCGCACCATCCGGAGGTGCACGTGCCGCGCGAGACGCACTTTCTTCCGCTGCTTCACGAAGCGTTCGATAGGCGCGCAGCGCCCGCGCGGGAGCTCTTCGACTTCATCGAGCAGGTCTTCATGGCCAAGGGGGAGACGATCCTGGAGCGCATGTATCGCAACCAGGATCTCGATGCCGCGACATTTCGCAGCGCGGTGCTGGCGCCCTTCGACGGCGGCGCAGGCCGCTGCACCATCCGCGAGTTCATGGAGCGGTTCTATCAGGTTCTGGCCGAGGATCGCGGCGCTGGAATCGTCGGCGACAAGACGCCCGACTACGGCCTGTGCATGAGGATGATTCAGTCGATCTGGCCGGACGCGAAATTCATCCACATCGCCCGCGATGGGCGCGATGTGGCGATCTCGATGTCAAAGGTTTTGAGCTTCCGAATTCTCGCGGCATCCGGAGTCGATCACTGGTGGGCCCTGGCGTGGCGGAAGGGCTACCAGCGCTGGCTCGATGCCGCGCGCGGGGAGATTTCCATCGAGCGCTTCTTCGAGCTCTGGTACAATCGTTTCCTGCGCATTCGTGCCGAGGCCGAAGGTCTCGCCCCTGGCACGTACCTCGAGATTTCCTACGCTGCGATTCTTCGCGATGCCGGTCGCACGCTGCGCAGGGTCGCTTCGTTCCTTGCGCTCCCTGAAGAGCTGTCGTGGATCGATTTCGCCTCGGCCACGGTGCGCGGCGGAAATCTCGATCGCAATCGCTCATCGCCCGAATACGAAGTGCTGACGAAGCGCTTCGCCGCGGAGCTACGCAGCGCCGGTTTGGAAGCGTGATGAGCGGCTGACCGAATTGTTTCCATTTCGACCCGCATCTTCGTCGAGCCCTCCTCAGATGCGGCATCTACGCGGCCTTACTTCTTCATTGATCTGTGTGCGCTCCGCTTGACCTTCGGTGAGCCATCCGTGTTCATCTGTGGCTA